>JABLTK010075736.1_pt1 | contig 20865 bp, 22 predicted proteins | sample 7160131 | NCBI WGS metagenome assembly JABLTK01 (sample SAMN14651221, study PRJNA627086) | human gut metagenome | isolation source: feces | host: Homo sapiens
CTCTATCACCCGGATTTATATCTACATGTTTTGCATATAAACAATATGGACAATGGTCCCTGCTTGTGTAATGTAATTTTGGAACTTCTTTTCCGCAATTTTCACATATAAATTCTTCATCTATCTCTGTAAAATTAGACATGTTTTTCTCTCTTTCTATCTATAAAAACATCCTCCGCCAATAAACTCTCTTATTATTGAATTTATTGGGATTTGTTCCGTGCTCATCGGCAAAAAGTATCCTAAAAATTCATAAAGTCTCTTAGCCTCTGAATATTCTGGATGTGTGTTATCCACTGCTGCAAGAATCGGCTCTACATAAGATTTTAAAACTGCTGTTTCATACACTAAAGAAGAATTGAACATTACATCTGCATCTTCTTGATATGGGAATATATACTTTTCTTCACCATTTCTAACCGATGGCCACATTTGAATTGTGGCAATTGCGCCATGTCCTCTATATTTACTGTCTCTAAGCATTCTTCTTATAAGTCTTGAATCCGATGTTGAAACTCTATTACAATCATCAACATTTAACGCCGTTAATGCACTAATATATATTTTAAATTTATTTTCTCTTGGTATAGATTTTGTAAGCTCTTCATTTAATCCATGAATTCCCTCTATAACAATTATTTCATTATCATTTAATTTAGCCGTATTACCTAAATATTTTCTATGACCTGTACTAAAATCAAATGTTGGCAAGCTTATTTCTTCGCCATTTAAAAGTGATGTCAATTGTTCATTAAATAAATTAACATCAATTGCCTCTAAACATTCAAAATCATAATTTCCATTTTCATCTTTTGGATTATGTTCTCTGTTTACAAAATAGTTATCCATCGATAATGTAATTACTTTGTATCCATTAACTCTAAGTTGTATTCCCAATCTTTGAGCAAATGTTGTTTTTCCTGAAGATGATGGGCCGGCTATTAGAACTATTTTCTTATTTTTATCGGCTGCAATCATATCAGCAATTTGTGCGATTTTCTTTTCGTGTAATGCTTCTGAAATTCTAATAAGCTCTCCAACATTTCCGCTCTTTATCCAATTATTAAGCTCTGAAACATTTTCAACTTCTAATACCTTATGTATCTTTTCATATTCTGCAAATGTGTTATATAATTTTTTGGTTTCTTTAACTTTCATCACTTTTTTAGGATTATATCTTCTTGGATAAACCAACAATACTCCATTTTCATATGATGTAAGCTCAAAATATTTTAAACATTTAGTTGATATTGGCATTACTCCATAAAAATAATTATATGTCTCGCCACAATAATACATTGAAACATATGGCTTTGCTCTATTTTCCATAAGTCCAATTCTATCTAATCTATTATTCTTTTTATATAACTCTTTTGCCTCATCAATAGATAAAATTTTCTTTACAAATGGCAAATCTTTTTTTATTATCTCGTTCATTCTATCAATTACTTTCGTAACCATTTCATCTGTAATCTTAGTACCATCAGCACATTCGCAATATATTGAATGACCTAAGCAATAATTTACTATAATTCGATAATCAGGATATAACTCCTCAAAAGCCTTAAGCATAACAAAAGTTAGTCCTCTAACATAAATTCTACTACCATCGGCAGTTGTATAGTCAACAAGCTCCAAATCACAATCTTTTTCTATTTTAGTTTCTAATGATTTTACTTCATTAAAAAGCTTGCATGCCATTATTTCATCTTCATCAACATTCAAATTTTTTCTTATAAAATCTATGACTTTAGTTCCCTCTGAAGTATCATAATCTAATCCGTCAAACGTAACCTTAACCATATTCATTCCTCCTTTGTATACAAAAACCTGCACACAATTATATTTTATATAATTATATGCAGGTAGTCAACTAGATAATCTCACCTTTCAAGTACCATACATGTTGTGAAACTATACGTACATCAATATTTTTTCCTATCAAGTCTTTGCTTCCAGAAAAATTAACCACTTTGTAGCTCTTTGTTCTTCCTGTTAGGACTTCGCTATTTGTTTTGCTAACGCCATCTACTAAGACATTTTGAATTGTTCCTATATATTTCATATTCTCTTCTTCGGTTATTCTGTCCGCTAATGCTTTCAATCTTCCAAATCTTTCTGATTTGATTTCATCTGGCACATGGTCTGGCATTGTTTCTGCCTTTGTTCCTTTTCTTACAGAATAAATAAACATGAAAACTTGCTCAAATCTAACTTTTTCTACAACATCTAATGTGTCTAAAAAGTCTTCTTCTGTCTCACCAGGAAAGCCTACAATAATATCTGTTGTAAATGTCACTTCTGGAATTTTTGCTCTTATTTTATCTACTAATTCTAAATATTGCTCTTTGGTATATCTTCTATTCATAAGTTTTAAAACGTTAGTACTGCCTGATTGAAGGGGTAAATGTATTACTTTACAAACACTTTTACAATCTCTAATTGCATCGATTACATCATCTTTAAAATCCTTTGGATGTGGAGACATAAACCTAACAATATCTATTCCATCTATTTTGTCTATATCTCTTAATAGATTTGCAAAAGTATATCCATCTCCTCCGTTGTATGAATTTACATTTTGCCCAAGAAGCATAATCTCTTTGTAACCTTCTTTTGAAAGTTCTTCTATTTCTCTTAATATATCTTTAGGGTTTCTACTTCTTTCACGCCCTCTTGTATATGGAACTATACAATATGAGCAGAAATTATTACAACCATTCATTATAGTTACAAGTGCGGTTTTTCCATCCATTCTCTTTATTGGAACGCCCTCAATTACTTCGCCGTCTATATCCCACACATCTATTATTTTTTTCTTTTCTGTTATTTCTTTATATAGCATCTCTGGGAACTTGTAAAAGTTGTGCGTGCCAAAAATTATATCTACTTGTGGATAACTCTTTTTAATTTTCTCTATAATGTGCTTTTCTTGGCTCATACAACCTCCAAAGCAAATTATCATATTATTTTTTTCTTTAAGCCTCTTTAGCTCTCCAAGCTTTCCGAATACTTTTTCTTCTGCATTTTCCCTTATACAACATGTGTTAAACACCATAACATTTGCATCTTCTACACTATCTGTTGCCGTATATCCCATGTCTTCTAACATTCCGGCTATTTTTTCAGAATCATTTTCATTTAACTTGCATCCCATTGTGTTTATGTTGTATTTCAAACCTGTATTTAACTCTTTAACTTTTTTTATGAATTCATTTTGCTCATCCATGTTTTTTTCGACTATATTTACCATATTTCACCTCTTGTTTCATTAAAAAATGAGGCACATCTATAACATGCCTCACATATAACTTATTTTTATTCTTCTTCGTCTTCATCATCATGATGATGTCCGCAAGAATCGTGATGGCAATCATCACATCCACAACCGCAATCATCATCAAACATCATTTCAAGTTCAATTGTGTTATGGCAATTTGGACATTCAAAATCTTCACCATCTTCTGGAATTTTAAAAGGAATTGTTTCTCCACAATATGGGCATTCTGCTTCAAATTCTTCGTTCATAGCAGAAACTAATTCTTCTTCCATATCTTCAAGCATTCCATAAATTTCAGCTGTTTTTTCTTCTAAAGCTACTTGTCTTTGCTCAATACTATTTATTCTATCATCAAATTCTTCAACAATCTCTAAAACAATTGACATTACTTTTGTAGCCTCATCTTCGTTTGATATTGAATTTTTAATGTCCTTTAGTTTTGAGTTTAAATCTTTTTTTATATCAGCCATATTTAACCTCATTTCTATTATATTAAAATACTAAACTCTTTCCATGTATTCGCCTGTACGTGTGTCTATACGAACTTTGTCTCCGATGTTTACAAATAATGGAACATTTACAAGATAACCTGTTTGTAATGTAGCTGGTTTTGTTGCACCTGTTGAAGTATCGCCTTTGAAACCTGGCTCTGTATATGTAACTTCAAGCTCTACAAATATTGGAGGTTCAACTCCAAATACTTTTCCTTTATATGAAACAACTTTAACCATCATATTATCTGTTAAATAATTTAATGTATCACCTAAATCATCTTTTCCAAGTGGTAATTGCTCGTATGTCTCATTATCCATGAAATAATACATCTCACCATCTGAATATAGGTATTGCATATCCTTTCTCTCAATTTGTGCTTCTTGAACTTTCTCAGTTGGATTAAATGTTCTCTCTAAAACAGCACCTGTCATAACATTCTTTAATTTTGTTCTAACAAAAGCAGCTCCTTTACCTGGTTTAACGTGTTGGAACTCAACTATTTTAAAAACTTGGCTATCCATCTCGAAAGTTGTGCCATTTCTAAATTCTCCTGCACTTATCATTAACTAAAACCCCTTCCATATTTCTTTTCGTAGTTACTTTGATATTCTATACTATTTTTGCCATTTTTTCAATACTTTTTTTGAAAATGGTGACATAAAGCGGATAGAGTACTAGTACATATTTTACCATTTTTACTTATCCACCAAAAATCTGTGCTTTGCTTGTACTTTCTGGCATAATCTTACAATTCACAGCCAATAAATTTCATACAGCAATAACATATGTGACTTTTAAAGTAATTTTAATTAAATAAGAAAAAACTATCCCAGTTAGCTTTTACTTCTAACTGGGATTTTTATGTATGCTATAAATTATTTACATGTATGTTTTCTGCTTTGCTTTTTAATTCATTTTGTATTATGTTTTGTATTTGTGCGACTTTGTCCTCAGTTAGTTTTTCTTCTGCCACTATTACATTCACACTTTCTCCATTTTGCATTATTACTACATCTCCAAAGCCTTTTAGTTTTATTAAGTTTTCTGCTATTGAAATTGCATTTTTTTCGTTATTTATGCTTTTTATTTCTTCTTGTGCTATGTTTTTTTGCTTTTCTTCTAAGTTTTGGTTTTCAAGCATTTTTTCATATACTTCTATTCGCTGTGCATAATTATTATTTCTTTCTATTCTACTTGCTGCAAAATATTCATTTGCCGTTATTAGTTTTGTTGATGTTTCTATGCTATTCATGTAGTCATCAACATTGCTAACTAAACTTTCGCCATTTACAAGCACTGCGTTTCCTAAATCATCTGTTATTGTGCCTGTGACTTCTACTTCATAATTTCTTTTTGGATTATTTGCATAATTTAGATATCCTGCTACACAAAGCATTATTGTTAGCATCCACGCTAGTATTTGATTTTTCTTTATTACGCTTACTCTAAAGCTCATTTAACCTACCTCCTATTTGCTATGGTTGTGTTTTTATGAAACTTAAGCTACTTCTACAATGCTTTTTCCATAAGTTATTTTACACTCCCTTGCGATTACCTTTTTATTGTGCAAACACTTGAATTTTATGACTTGGTATATTTGTTACGGCTGATACTGCGTTTATTATATTTTCTTTTACCTGATTTACTTCTGCTCCCTCGGCTGTTACAATTACTCCTATTATTTCTGGCATTATATTTTGCTTGGTTACAATATTTTTATTACTACCGCTTTCTTCGTATACCACTTTTCTTTCGTTACTTGTTTCTTTTGTTTCTCTTTTGCCTCCACTACTATCTAGCTCATTTGTAAGTGTTGTGACCTCTTTTGTATCATATATTGGCACTTTTTCTATGCTATTTGTGTATGAAATCATTACCTTCACTTTTCCTACTCCTTTTATTGAGGTTAATATGTTTTCTAGTTTCTTTTCTAGACTATCCGAATTTACTTCTTGCTTTACTACCTGTTCTATTTTGGGAACTTCTTCTTTTTCTGTGAATAATGAATTTATCACTACCATTACTATGACAACTAGTACCAATAATATAACTAAATTTTCTATTCCTTTTTTTGAAGTTAGATTGAACTTTTCTAAAATTTTTTCCATCATATGCCCCCTATCTAGCCGTAATGGTTACATTTTCGCTTTTTATTCCATAAGTTTCATATGCTATTTTTTCTATTTTCTTTTTGTCTATGAAATTTGGTTCATTTTGGGCTTGATAATTACTTGATACTTCTATGCGAACTGGTTGAACATACCCATCTTCTGTTTCGATTTCTAATTTTAGTGCTTTTGGTTCCAATGTATCGCTATCGCATTCACATTCTATTTTATTTACTGTATAGCCAGATTCTTTTAGTCTTTTTACTATGTCATTTCTTAAATTTTCCTCGTATGTATCTTTTAATTTTGAGCTATAGTATGTCTCATAATCAAAGTCTTTTGATGATATTTTATATTCTTCTTCATTTTCTTTATATAAGCTTGATACATCTATATCTTTATTAAAAATTGAGACAAATGGCTCTACTATAACTATTGTTATTACTATAAGACAAGTGAATATTACGTTTTGTTTTAGCTTTCCTTTTGGCAAAATCATTTGAATGATTCCTATAAATATCGCAAGACACAGTATTTTGCTTGTATAGCCCTCTAGAAATTCAATCATTTAAAAACCTCCTTATCATCTGTACATTAGTGAGAAGTTGCTCACTTTTAATAAAAATGTTACTGAAATTATAAATAGCATTGACATTGCTGCTAAAATTCCGAACCATTACTTTGGTTGAATCACATATTCCGCTCAAACATTTTGATATTCGCTTGTCCACTAAAGGTTCTGCAATGCAATTAGTTATATTAAATATAACCATTATCATAAGCGATTTTATAAGTGGTCCAAGTGATATTGAAATTATTACTAAAACACCTACAATTCCTAGTGCGTTTTTTGTAATCGATGTTGCACCTATGACACTATCTGCTGCATCGCCTATTAGTTTTCCAACTACTGGTATGCTCACATTTACAACCGATTTTGTGGTTTTTGCAACAATCCCATCGACATTTGCTGCAAGCGTGCCTTCTAATGATAGAATTCCAACAAATATTATTAGCGATATTTCTAAGACAAACAGTGCATTCTTTTTTAAAAATGCTCCGAACTTTGATACATCAACTTCATTTGAAATATTGCTAACTAATGTTAAAACGGTAGATATTAAAACAAGTGGTATTAAGAGTGCAGAAACTAAGTTGCTTATAATTGCTGTCATTCCAAGCAGTACCGGTTGGAGCGAGCTTACAATTACTATATTGCCGTGATATTGTTAAATAGATTATTATTATAGGAATTATTATTCCCATAAAGGCATTTAGACTTTTTATTGTATCCTTTGTAAGACTTACCACTTGCATAAACGATGTTATTATTAAAATTGCTATCATAAGATAACAAACATAAAAAGCTACTTCTGAAACTCCGTTTTCACTTGAGGCTTGTATACTTTTTATAATGCCACAGAATATGCAAATAGCTAGTATTTTAAACATGAGTTTTAATGAATTTTTTATCTCTTTTATAAACAAATTAAGTATCCTGTCAATAAACGTTTTGCTGTCTATTTTTACATTTCCAGTTGTGAGCGACTCTATAAAATCTTCCTCTTCAATTTCTGGAAAAAGCTCTGTTCCATATTCTTTCATTTGATCTATATAACTTTTCAAATCGCTTTCTGCTTGTACACTACTAAAGATACAGATTAAAAATATTAGTATACTAACAATAAATTTTTTCATATGTACACCTCATAGTATTTTTATAATTGTCTCTAATAACGTTGATATTATTGGAATTGACATTGCAATTATAAGTATTCTTCCTGCGAGTTCTATTTTTGAGGCTATCGCCGTTTCGCCAGCATCCTTGCACACATTTGTTGCAAACTCTGAAAGATATGCTATGCCTGTTATTTTTAAAAGTATTGTAAGAAATCCTGTATTTATATCTATTTTGTTTGAAAGGCTTTTTAGCAAATCTATTATTAGAGATAATTTACTTACTGAAAAAAGCAAAATCATTATGCCTGCAATTATTGATACATAAATTGCGTATTCGCCTTTATATTGCTTTAATATCATGATTATGAAAACACTTATAAATGCAATTCCTATTATTTTTATAATCTCCATTTTCTCTCCTTACAAGCATGTTAATTCTATTTATTTTTATTTTATGGAGCACACTTAAGCTCCGCTACATTTTTTTGCACATTTGCATTTTAGTTCTCCCCTATTTTGGTTCATGAAGAACTTCCAGGTTGCTATTTTAGAAATTATTCCAACTGCTCACAATAATCACAAGTATATAATTATAAATTAAATAATGTTTTTACCGTGTCAAATAAATTACTGATTTCTTTTACTACCATTGCAAGCACTATTACGATTCCGGCAAGTGCAGTCATCATTGCTTGGTCTTCTCTACCGGCTCTAACTAGTACTTGATGCAATACTGCAACCAATATTCCTATGGCAGCTATTTTAAATAAAAGTTGTATCTCCATAAAAACCCCCTATATTAACAAAATAATAAGAATAAGTCCTGTTAAAACACCCATATTTCTATACATTTTATAGCTTCTGTTCTTTTCTTCAGTTGCATCTTTTAATTGTGTCATAAGCATTTGCTGAACAAGTCTTATATTTTTTATTTGGTTTTCTAAGTCTGTTTGACCAAGTGATACAGAAAGCCCCTTTAACATTTCTATATCTTTATCTTTTAATTCTAAAAAAATCTTTTCTTCATCTACTACATTTCTAAAAACATCACCTGCAGACACGTTTTTGTTTTCTCTTAAATGCTCCGCCGATATAAAAAATATTCTATAAATCTTTGTTTTTAAGTTTTCTGATATGTACATAAATGTGTCAATCAAACTATCATATGTATATGAGATTTTTGTTTCAAATATTTCTAATGCGGATATAATATCTTCAAGTTCACTAACTCTAGTGCTAAACCTATTAGATATAAAAAAGCCTATTGCCATCGAAGCTAGAAAAACAATGGTAAGCAAAATAATTTTAACTACTAATAACATAGTTTTTATCCTCCAGTTTATATATTTTTTTAATCTCACCTGGTTTTTGTTTTTTAGTGAGAATAATTATGTTTTTGAACATATTGCCTTCCAAGAAGTCTTTAGAAATATCTTCTATATCCTTTCCGTGCATTGTGAGTAGCAATTTTGTCCCCATAAAGCTGGCTTCTTTTATTGCCTCTAAATCATCTCTTCCACCAATTTCATCCGTGGCTATTATTTTAGGAGCCATGCTTCTTATCATCATTTTTATTCCAATAGATTTTGGCAAATTACACATTACATCTGTTCGAACTCCAATCTCATTTTGCGGAGTGCCTTTGTACATTGCCGCAATTTCCATTCTTTCATCTACTAAAGATATATTTTCGCCTCTTATATTTTCGAAGCCATTACTTAAATTTTTTATCATGCCTCTTAATATTGTTGTTTTACCTGCACCGTGGTGGAGATACTATAAGCGTATTTTCAAAGGGGTTATTTTTCGTTATCTTTTCAAGTAGTGCTTTACTGCAATTTTTTACCTCTCTTGCAACCCTTATATTTAAACTAGATATGTACTTTATGTTTTTTATTTTTCCATCTTCTATAATTCCCATTCCTGATATGCCAATTCTATGACCACCTCTAAGCGTTATATAACCTGAATTTATCTCGTTTTGCACAGCATATATAGAATTGTTACAAAAACTTTCTAAAAGCCTTAGCATGTCCTCTGTATTTACTTTATGATTTAAAAAAAGTTCATTGCCTAAATACCTAACTTCTATAGGTTGTCCATTTCTTATTCGTATTTCTTCTGCCGTATCCCATATATTTTCACTTGCTATATTTTTAATTTCATTTAAACTATCTGGAAAAAAAGAAAGAATTTCATCATATACTTTTTGGAACATGCTTTTCACCTCTAGTGTAATGTATATGCTGATTATTTGATTTTTAGAACTAATTATTATTTTTTATTAAAGAAATTTTTCATGATATAAATGATTACGGTTAAAACTTAATATGTTAATGGCTGTTATGGCAATTTTCAGCCTTTATGATACTTGCCACACTTGAAAATTGGCTATATCTTTCATATCACTAAATAAAAAACATGGTAATCATTTGATTACCATGTTTTTTATTTAGTACTCCTGATTTTCGTTTCTGAAAATATTCAGAAAATCTTTTGCTTCGATTTTTGGATACATTTCTGCAATAGATGCATAATTTGTTTTCATCCATTTCTCAAAGCTTTTCCTCACATCAATTCTCACAAGTGCCACGTTCTTTTTCATCTGTCTTGCAATATCATCGTAAATCTTGTCTATAGATTTTGTAGAACTTGCCATAGAAATAGCCTTTTTAAAAGCTTCTCCATTAATCTTAAGTTCATCGCAAAGACGGAAAAGACGCTCGTTATAAGAACCTGTAGAAGGATTCAAAAACTCAGCAATAGCATCACCAAAAGTTTCTTCCAAAACCGTGTTCAAAGTCACTTTACTTTCATCTTCGCTTGCAACCTTTTCTACCGTTTCAGAAACTTGTGTAATGTTTTCTTCATGAGATTCTACTTTCTCATCATTACATTCTTCCTGTTTCAAATTGGCCTCTTCGGGGACGCGGATTCCTTGAACACTTTCGTCCTCATTAGTTACCTCTTCGATTTCTTCTGATTTTTCAGGAAGATTTTCCGTTGCCAAGCATTCTTCATCCAGATTACAATTTTCTGATTTTTCATCTACCATTTCCTTTTCAAAAGATGTTTCTTCAAGATTAGTAGTTGTAGTTTTCTCCTCATCGGATTCTCTAGAGTCCTGCCTTGTTTCGATAACCGATGATTCAATTATCTTGTCATCTTTTGGTTCTTGGAATGCATCTTTAGAATTGTCACTTCCATGTTCATATTCGCAAGAAGCAGAACTAACGTCAACCTCTTCAACATTCTCAGGAAGTGTTTCTAACTTTTGATTTTCTTCAGACGTTGTCTCGATGATAATCCTTGCATCAAGGAAAATTCTTCTGAGGAAAAATAGAAGTGTCGCTACCTCGTCCTTTTGACTCCAGTCCCACAAGATTACAATAGTTGAAATCTCATTGTTCCATTCAAACTCGACATTAAGTTCGTTGATCACATGCATCAAATCAAAAAATTTCGTTTGATCACGCTGACCGTAGTAAATTGTGATTTTGTTCTTCATCTCAATTACCCCTCAGTGATAATACGCAATCAAGTTAATAAGTCTGAGAAAAGCCTCAAAACAAGGATACAATTCTTTATATTTCTTCTTCAAAAGAACCGTAACCATCCCCTGAACAGTGTCAGGTTTCATAAGCTTACCTCTAGAAATATCAACAAAAAGTTGCTTACTATCAATGTTAGTTAAGAACCTCGTTTTCTTGATTGCTTCAAAGAGATATGTGGAAGCTTCATCGGCATCAGGATAGAAACCAAGCAAATTCATAAGTTTTTTTACTTTTTCCTCATAAGTAAGCTCAGAATTGCCAATCTCGACAGCTTCCTTCTCTTTTCCGCAAAGAAGATTCAACTGCTTAGGACCAAGTTTCAAATCTTCAAGAGTAAAGTTTACATTTACCTCAGTGCTTCCTCTCTCACAGCATCTCTCGATAACTGCGTAGTACTCCTCAGAAATATCTCCGAGATATTGAATAAAACGCTTTTCAGAAACAGACTGACGCTCTTTAAAGAGCACATTAGTCGTCTGATGAGCATAAAACTTGGGACTTTTGTTTTTAAGTACTTTCGGATCAAGGAAAGAAAGTTCCAAAACTTCTTTTCCATCACGATACTTGGTACTACATGGAATTACATTCCAAAGTCCCTTTGACGTTTCTTCGCAAAGGATGGCAGGGTGTGGATAACCAAACTCACCTCCAACCGGTACTCCAAAATCAACCATCCAAAGAGACATTCTTTTTGGCTTTTGCCAATCCTTGTAGAAGTGCCTGTTATCAACTATCTCATTTCTAGAAGTGACAAACCTCCTATCTGGACTTTTCAGTGATTTTGTATCTGCTTTGGGATAAATTTCTGTTGTTGTCTTTTTAACTGCTGTTGGAACGCCAACAAGTTTATCCGGACCGACAGCCGAAATCTTAATGTCACTTGGTTTTGTGTTGGAGACAGATTTTATCTGCCTAATCCCTATAAGGTTCAAAATGCTGTTGGAAGGGTTGCCATCACTAAATGTAACTCTCCCACTCTCAATGTCAACCTTTATATCTCTTAAAGTTCCATCCCCTGTTTCGGGCATCTTTATCATGTGCCGAGCAAGCTCGTATGGATCAAAGTGTTCGTTTACCGATACTGTAAGCATATATGTTTTTTCCTCCTGTTTTTTTATTTTGTTTACTATTAACATACCTACTTTTGACCATTCTAAGAAGAGCCAGAGTAATCCGAAACCATAATGTTTCTCCTTTCTATTTAAGAAATAGATTAATAAAACTATTCATGCTCCTATATTATAGCATCAAAGCTTTTTTAGGTCAACATAATTTATGATTTTTGTGCCATTTTTTTACCCTTTTTCTATATTTTTGACATAAAAAACACGTCAAAAAGTAATAAAATACTTTTTGACGTGTTTTCATAAATATAATTTTACTCATTTCTTATAGCATCTAAGGCTTTAATCTTAGTTGCTCTTATTGCAGGATATAATCCTGATACTACACCAATTATCATAGCAAAACCAACAGCAGCAACAGCTAGCCATACTGGTATAACTGATATCGTGCTTGCAGAATCAAATCCTAGTATGCTACCAAGCTGTGGAGCATATTTGTTTAAAATATGTGACACAAGATAACTTAGTCCTATTCCAGCAACACCACCGCAAAAACCTATAATCATTGCTTCAAATAAGAATATTTTTCTTATATCTGTTACTAGGCAACCTAATACCTTCATAACACCAATTTCTTTTGTTCTTTCATATATTGACATTACCATTGTATTTGCAATACCTATTGCTGAAACTAAAAGCGAAACCGCACCTATGCCACCTAAAATAAGCTGTAACATATTTGATGTCTGTTTTACATTATCAAGGCTATCCGCCATACTATATGAACCATAACCCATATCTTTAATTTTTTGTTGTATCTCAGCGACATTATCTACATCATCAACACTTACCCAAATTGAACTATAACTAATATCTTTTGCAGAAACCTTTTTACCATTGCTCTTTTGTTTCTTTATGTACCATTCTCTCACTTGCTCAAAAGGTGCATATATACTATAGCTTGTTTCATCTTGAGATTCTGCTAATACACCGGCCACTTTTAATTTTTCATACTTTGGCACTTTATCGCTTTCCCATGTATTATCAAATGTTATTTGTATTTTATCATTCATTAAATCTATATTTGGAGTATCTCTTCTTCCACCATTTCCTTTTGGGTTATAGAAATAAACAGAAGAACTACCAAACAATACAGCCTCAGGATTACTACTTGATATATAGTCTCCTGATTGAACTTTTGGAAAATCAAAATATTCTAACATAGCTGGGTCTATACCTGTAATACTAGCATAAGCTTGATATTTGCCAGATTTTAGCGTAGCATCTACTTGCATTATTGGGGTTACACCTCTTACATGGTCAAATGTCTTTAATTTGTTTACGAGTGCTTCATCTAGCTTTTTCTCATTAGACGAACCAACTCCTGTATCTTCATCCCATACGTAATTATAACGATCTATGGTTATTTTCGTTAAGCTACCCCATTGAGCAAGTTGTTCCTTATATCCTTCCGTCATACCTACACCCAAAGAAACCATTATTACAATAGAAAAAGTACCAATGACAACACCTGTAATAGTAAGAATTGTTCTAAGTTTTCTTCGCCAAAGATTTCTAAATCCCATCTTAACAAAGTCTATCTTCTTCATCTTTTATTCCTTGTATAAATAGATTTAGGTTTTTATATGGAAAACCTATAAACCCTTTTCATATTTTATTTTATTTCATTGCACTTTTTCTTCCAAGTATAATTCCTAAAGCTATACCAATTGCAATACATACACCTATTGTAACCCATAATATTATTGTGCTTGTATTTGCACTTTTTGTATCTTGAGTTGGATTCATTACATCCCCGCCAATATACCCTATATCTGTCATGTAATCGTTACCAACTGCAATATTTGCTCCACCTGCAGCTATTTTTGCATTAGCTGCATCATCCGTTGCAATAAAATCAGCTGTAGCAACATCAGCTGTTGCTACTGTATCAACTACTACATCTTCCATAATAAGTCCTCCTTAAATTTCATCTTCTAATTTTTTTCTAACTATTTTCGTTGTTATTATTTTTACAATAATAAATGTAACTATAAAGCTTCCGAAACCATATAGGGCAATTTGCCACCATGTATATGTTTTAACTTCTTCTGTTGGAGTATCGATTCCACCTGGATCTATAGGATAAGGATTATCAGTTCCACCTGGATTACCGTCTGGCACATATGCTGGTGTTACGTAGCAAGAAAAATCTTTTCTAACCTCTATCGTTTTTCCTGAAGAATCTTCAAAAGCTAAAACAAGTACACCGTTTGCATCACCTTCTTTAGTAGGCTCAATCATTATGTCGTAATAATCTGAATTTCCTGCTTCTAGGTTTCCTATGTAGTTTATTGACTGAACAGCTTTAAAGTCTCCTTCAACGCTTGCTGTTAAGTTTGAAACCTTAGCTTTTCCCATGTTTATATAATCAAATGATAATGTTGCTTGGCTACCCATCATACAATCCATAACACTAGCACCATTTATAACTAGTTTTGAATATTCTGTTACTGGTAAGTTAATTACTTCTTTTGAAACATATGTATTTGAGCTACTATCTTCATAGTCAAAATCTATATTTATTGGATAAGACTTTGATGTCAAATCTTGTTTTACATTAAGTTCTATACTTCTTGCAGCAGATTCCTTTGGTCCTAATTTTTCTACATAAAATGTATTGCTACCCTTTGTAATCATATAAGCACCATCATCTGAACTTAAAGTTATTTTCATATTTGATATTGATTTATCATTACTTGTATTTGTGAACTTAAATGTGAAGTTTATTGTATCTCCTGCAACAATGTTTGCTTTATCTGTTGAGTATGAGGCTATCATTATCTTTGGCTTTCCTGATGTTTCATCTCCACTTTCATTCTGGCTTAAAACATCTAGTATATATAAAGTTTTTTCTTCTGTTGCTTGTTCTCCGTTAGAATCTTTATAATAAACCGTTGCTGTCAAAGAATGATTACCTTTTGTAATATTTTTAGAAGCCATCATATCAAAACTTGCTATATATGTGGATTTTGCTGAAAGTTTACCTATGTAATAAAAATCTTTTTCATCAACAGCCATAAATCCATCTTGGCTTAATCCACCAACTCTTACATACATATCAGTTGCATCTATATCACCAATATTATTTATATTAAATTTAAGATTGAATCTTTCACCAGCAGACACTCTCTCTGGGGTTGTATTTGCGCTATCAACGGTTACTATTGATTTTACTTTTTCAGCAACAACCTTTACAAAAACGCTTCCTTCTGAAGAATAATTTTCATCTCTGTTATTCTTATATTCCATTTTGAATTTTAATTCATAAATACCTTTTTTAGTAGAAGCTTTTGACTTTAAATTGAAAGTTGCTATGCCTTCTCTATCTTTCTTTACAGAGCTAGTTGTCTCATAACTAGTTGCTCTTTCGTATTCTAATATACTATTTTCAAAAACTGGTGTAATCTTAGTGTTGTACGCTGTGTATTCACTATCGTTTTTGTACGTGAATTTTAATGTAAAATCTTCTCCAGCAGTAATCTCTGGCATTTTGTTATCTTCCACAACAATCAATTTAGGAACTCTTGGTTTATAATCATTATCCGAACCATCACTATAGCCTGCATTGTAGCCCGCATTATAACCATTTTTGTAATCATCAGATTCTGTTGCTAATGCAAAACTTGTCATTAATACAGTAATTACAACAATTAAACTAATTATTTTTTTCATTTTCATTTACCTCCACAATTTTTTCAATATGTCCATCATGAATATGAACAATTTTATTTGCGTATTTCGCCATATTCACATCATGTGTAACCATTACTATTGTTTGCTTTCTCTCGGTTGCAATTTTCTTTATGATTTCCATTATCTCGTTCGCCGTTTTACTATCCAAATTTCCAGTAGGTTCATCAGCAAAAACTATTTCTGGATCTGTTACGAATGCTCTTGCAATACCAACTCTCTGTTGCTGTCCACCACTCATTTGATTTGGTTTATGCTTCATTCTCTCTTTTAACCCTACTGCAATTAGCATTTCTTTAGCTCTTCTTGTTCTTTCCTTTGCTTTTACTTCTTTAAAAACCATCGGCAAAGCAACATTTTCTATGGCATTCAAAGCTGGCAACAAATTGTACGACTGAAACACGAATCCAAGATATTTTTGTCTAAACTTCGCTAATTGGTGTTCACCCATTTTGCACACATCTTTGCCTTTTATCAAAATCTCGCCTTTCGTAATTTTTTCAATACCAGCCATAAGGTTTAAAAGTGTTGATTTACCAGAACCAGAGCTACCAAGTAAACAGCAAAAATCGCCCTTGTTTATAGTAAAGCTGACGTTATCTAGAGCTGTAATTCTTTCTGTGCCAACTTTATATATCTTAGTAACATTTTTTACTTCTATAATCGGTTCCATAAACTCCTCCCATAATATCTAGCCTGTACTAGATATGCTATCACAGTAAATACAATTTTTCAACATATATTTACATTATTTTTCCTAATACACCAATTAGACAAATTAACTTACTAAAAAGTCTCATCATTTTTAGAATTTTATAAATTTGTCCTAATAAAAAGTATGCTTACTATGAAATATTTATTATATTCTTTTAAAACATTTTTTACTTACATCACCAAAATTCAATTCTAATTACATAAGTTTCACATCATATAAAAAAATCTGACAACAAATATATGTTGCCAGACTTAAAACACTAACGCATTTTAATCACTTTTCAAAAAATAAGAGCCACTTGTCTCCTAAATCTAATGCTGTTATGAGAATCGCATCTGCATAAGTAGAGCTTTGGCTACATACAAACTCCTCTAGGCTAGTATGCTTCTTTTTTGAGATTTGCTTCACAAAACTCGGATATTTTTTCTCGTTAGTCCCTCGTTCAAATACAATCTTCAAGTCAGCACCTTTCAATAAAACCTCTGTTATTCTGTAAAATGCTTCTTCGTTGATTATACGTTGAATCTCTCCTTCAGCGTTTTGAAATCCAGAAATATTTAAGCTCCGCTCGTGAATAACTGTATCCGACATAATGTCCTCCATTAGTAATAAAGATTTTTTTACACTGATTATTTTAACATATTTTCGAATAATGTGCAAGTAATCTTACTTTGTTCTTCCATTTATATCCATACCGTAATTTATTAAAAACTTATATACATCCTCAAACCTCAAATTACATATTATGAATTATTTCAACTTCTCTATTATCGCATCTACACTTAATTTTTCTTGTTCACCTGTTTGCATATCTTTTAGTGTATACATTTTTGTTTCTCTTTCCTCTTCGCCTATTATTAAAATATAAGGTATGGCAAGCTTGTCAGCGTATTTCATTTTTGCTTTTGGCTTTTTGTTTTCAACATACACTTCTACTTGAATTCCGGCATCTCTTATTTCTGATGATACTTTTAATGCTTCATTTATATCCTCATCCATTGAAATAACTAGTAATTTTGCAATTGAATTTCTTTCTGCTTTTATCAGCTTAGCTTCGTTTAGTTGGAAGAATAGTCTTGTTAAACCTATTGATATTCCAACACCAGGAAGCTTTTTATCTGTGTAGAATTCTGCCAAGTTATCATATCTTCCACCTGAACAAATGCTACCCAAACTCTTGTAATCATTTAGCAATGTTTCATATACTGTACCAGTGTAATAGTCTAGCCCTCTTGCAATTTTCAAATCAATAGTAAAATATTCATCTGGAACACCAAACATTTTGATTGCTGATACAACTGTTTCAAGTTCGCTTACGCCTTCTTTGAATAAATCGTTTTCTATATTTATATTTTTAAGTGCATTTATTTTTTCATCAGTTGTTCCAGTTATTAAAACAAATTCAATAATCTTATTTAGTGCAGAGTCATTAACTTCTATTTTAGTAAGTTCTGCTCTAACACCATCCTCACAGATTTTGTCAAATTTATCAATGATTCTCATAATATCAGCAGCATTTTCTTTAAGACCTAAACTTTCAAATAATCCATTTAAAATTTTACGATTGTTCATATATATTGTAAAATTATCAAATCCTAAATTTTTGAATGTTTTGTATATAACTGCTGGCATTTCGGCTTCGTTTACAACACTTATCTCACCATCACCAATTATATCAATATCGCATTGATAAAACTCTCTATATCTGCCTCTTTGTGGCTTTTCTCCTCTATAGACTTTACCTATTTGATATCTTCTAAAAGGAAAACTCAAATTTCCATAATATTCTGACACATACTTTGCAAGAGGCACTGTTAAGTCGAATCTTAGTGATAAATCGTTTTCACCTTTTTCAAATCTATATATTTGTTTTTCTGTTTCACCACCAGCTTTTGCAAGCAATACGTCTGAATACTCTATAATTGGCGTATCTATTGGTAAAAATCCAAAACTTTCATAAGATTTTCTTATAGTGTCCATCATTTGATTAAATAATATTTGTTCATTTGGTAATAATTCCATAAAACCCGCAATGGTTTTTGGTTCAACTCTTTTATTTTCCATATACATTCTCCTTTTTGTTTTATTTATATTATCATACCTACATCACTTCTTCAATTAAGAAATTTTAAAATGTATGAATTGAGTTTTTATTTTCATATGTTAATTAATAAACTAGTTATTCTTGAACAATAGAAAAAATATATCTTTCTTTTATATAACGAAAAAGTGTAGGTATATAAATCTACCTACACTTTTAATAAGCCTATAACTTTATAATAAATACATCTTATTTAGTAGGTAAACTTTTTAAACACCACAAGTAGCACTTAAAGCACCTACTAAAATCAGGTACCATAAGTGCTAAATATGCATGTGAAGTTCCATATAAGATATATTATTTTTCATAAAATTACTCCGCCTTTCCGCACGCTTGACTTCCGTCAACATCTTCGCCATAATATGCACTATCTCTGTTTCCACATTGGCCTTTTCCAACGTTTCCGCTTTCATACCAGTCACAACTATTACATAACATAATACTCACTCCTTACTCTTCTTCTTCATAACACTTACAAGAGTCATAAACATCTTCTATGTCTGCTTTATCTATGCCACACCAATATCCAGTGTTAGAATACCCTTTTAAATTTACACAATTTTTACAATACTCTCCTTGCATAAAGAACGCCTCCTTCTCGCTTTCTTTTACACACAAGTGTTATTTTACCACAAAATAACAAACTTTTCAATAGTCTTTTTAAATTATGTAACCCGCTTTAATAAATATATGCCTTCCTACAAAAATTTTATCATAATTTATGTTCCATCACTAAACATTTTTTATGTTTTATAGACAACATGTGTATTATCTCAATACATAATCTACTTACTTCCAAGTTCTTTCTTTACAACATCTGCAACTTCTTCCGCCACTTTTTTCATAATCTTTTTATCTTCACATTCAACCATTACTCTTAGTTTTGGCTCTGTTCCAGATGGTCTTACGACTATTCTTCCGATGTCTGATAGTTCTTCTTTTGCCTTGTCTATTGCTTCTTTTACCGCTTTATTTGTATAGAATTTAACTTTTCCCTCTTGTTTTACTGGTACATTTATTGAAATTTGTGGGTATTTCTTCATTATTTTTGCAAGCTCAGATAATTTTTTGCCACTTCTCTTAACCAAACTTAAAAGTTGAATTGATGTTAGCTCTCCGTCACCTGTTGTTGCAAAGTCTCTAAATATAACATGACCAGATTGCTCACCACCAAAGTTATATTCTTCAAGCAACATTTCTTCTAATACGAATTTATCTCCAACTTTAGTTGCTATAAAGTTTACTCCATTAGCTTCACAATATTTTATAAATCCCATATTTGTAAGAATTGTTCCAATAGCTGTATTTTTAGCAAGTTTACCTCTTTCCATCATATCTTTTGAGCATATTGCCATGATTTGGTCACCATCGATTAGCTCTCCTTTTTCATCTACGCAAAGACATCTGTCAGCATCTCCATCAAAAGCAACGCCCATGTCTAATTTATTATCAACAACATATTTTGCAAGTGCTTCTATATGAGTAGAGCCGCAATTTTCATTTATATTTATTCCATCTGGCTCATTATACAAGATCTTTGCATTAGCACCAAGTTGGCTAAATAATGTTTCTGCAGTAACGCTAGCACTACCATTTGCGCAATCAACTGCTATGTTAAGTCCCTCAAGTGATGCTGGAACTGTACTCTTTAAATGCTCTACGTAATCTTTTACGGCATTTTTGGCATAAGAAACCTTACCAACATCTGCTCCGGTAACAACTTCATTTGAAAATGCATCATTAAATATAATTTCTTCAATTTGATCTTCAAGTGCATCAGGAAGTTTGTATCCATCACCACTAAACATTTTTATTCCATTGAATTCAGCTGAGTTGTGTGATGCAGAAATCATTACACCAGCATCAGCTTTGTATTTTCCTATAAGATATGCAACTGCAGGAGTTGGCACAACTCCTAAAAGAAGGACATCTGCTCCCACAGAGCAAAGTCCAGCTGTTATAGATGATGAAAGCATTTCTGAAGAAATTCTTGTATCCATACCAATAACAAAAAGTGGTCTACGTCTTGCATTATTAGACAAAACCATTGCTGCAGCCTTTCCTAATTTTGTTGCAAGCTCTATTGTAAGCTCTGAATTTCAATCCAAGAATTTC
>JABLTK010046478.1_pt1 | contig 20841 bp, 18 predicted proteins | sample 7160131 | NCBI WGS metagenome assembly JABLTK01 (sample SAMN14651221, study PRJNA627086) | human gut metagenome | isolation source: feces | host: Homo sapiens
AAAGTAAAAATGGTGACTCCTAGGGGAATCGAACCCCTGTTACCACCGTGAAAGGGTGGTGTCTTAACCGCTTGACCAAGGAGCCATATTAAGTGCTTCTTGTGCTTCAAATAAATTTTTAACACTTTTTCTCTTTCGGATAACTTGGCAGTTCTCCGCCGAGCACATAAACTATAATACCTAAAGAACAGATTTATGTCAACACATTTTTTTAAAAAATTTTTATTTTTTCTTTCTTTTTTATTTTTTATTAGTTTTTAAGCCCTTTAAAGCTTGTTATTTACTAAAATTTTCTTTTATATAGAATCTATAAATTTTTATATTATATAGTTAATTTCCTAACTGAAATTAATTATGTTAATATTTATTTATATTCTTAATAAAGGAGATTTATTTTATGATTTATCATGATTGTTTAATAGTTGGTGGTGGAGCATCTGGAATTATTGCTGCTTTAGTTGCTAAGGATTTAGGAAAAGATGTTGCCATAATAGAAGGTACTGATAGAATTGGTAAAAAAATTTTAACTACAGGGAATGGACGTTGTAACATTTCTAATGTTAATATAGTGTCACCCTTTAGTAATTACAATAGTGAAAATAATAACTTTTTTAATTATTGTTTAGAAAATTTTTCTGTAGAAAATACAAAAAATTTATTTTTAACTTTAGGACTTCCAATAATAGAGTTAGAAAAGGGAAAATTATACCCTGAGTCTCTTCAAGCTTCATCAGTTGTGGATATATTAAAATTATCTTTAGAAGAAAAAAATATACCTGTATATACTAATTGTAAAGTAAAAACTATCCACAGAAAAAAAGACTTTATTTTATCCACAGATAATGAAGAGTTTAATTTATTCACAGGTAAAAAACTTGTTTTAGCCTGTGGAGGAAAATCTGCAATTAAAACAGGTTCAGATGGCTCTGGTTTTAATTTAGCTAAAAATCTTGGACACTCTATAGTTACTCCTATTCCTGCTATTGTTCAATTAAAGCTAAATTATCCACATCTTAAAGCTTTATCTGGAATAAAATTTAATGGTAAAGCTTCTGTATTAATTAATAATAAAATTATACGTGAAGATGAAGGAGAAATTTTATTTACTGACTATGGAATATCAGGACCACCTATACTTCAACTTTCTGCAATTGCCTCAAAAGGAATATATAGTCATAACGATGTTGAAATTAAAATAGATATGATGCCAGAAAAATCTAAAGAAGAAGTTGAAAACTTTGTTTATGGACATTTAGCTATGTTTAGTCATAGAAGTATTTTTAATGCTTTAATAGGAGTTATAAATAAAAAATTAATTCCTATATTCTTAAAAGATATAGGAATAACAAATATACATACACCTTGCTATGAATTAGATTGGAAATATACTTCATTAATAGCTAATAGGCTTAAGGAATGGACTTTTAAGTGTATAGATACAAATGGCTTTAATAACGCCCAATTAACCCAAGGAGGGGTTAATACCAAAGATATAAAAGAAAACACCCTTGAATCAAAATTAGTTCCTAATTTATATTTTTGTGGTGAAATTCTTGATGTAAATGGTGATTGTGGTGGCTTTAACCTTCAATGGGCTTGGAGTTCTGGGCAATTAGTTGGAAATAGCCTTTAATAAGGCTATTTCTTTTTCCAATCCATTTCTAATTTAGTTAATTCTCTTCCATCATTACTCTTTATTAGATGAATTGTTTTTATTTCATTATCTTTTTCTTCTTTTACTTCAGTAAGTATAGTTACAACATCACCATACTTTGTTTCTTTTTCAAAAATTATCTTTGTTCTTGTTAAAGTATAATCCTTCATAATTTCTAATGGTACTGCTTCTAAGGCAATTTCAACATATTTAACATTATTCACATGTCCATTAGAATCTATGTCACTATATCTTATCTGGAATTGTTTTTCATTTGAAACTTCTTCAACCTTCATAACATCTTCCATTTCAACATCTCTAGGATTATTTTTATCTTCTCCATAAAGTTCATATTTTTCTTCTGGAATTCTTACTGGACGTCTTCTAGCAATACTTATAAAGAAAAATAAAGCAACTGCCTCTCCAAGAACTTCTCCTTCTGAACTTTTTATTGTATATCCTCTATATGCATAAAACTTTTTAAAACCTATAGATTGTGTTTCTATTGTTATAATATCTCTGTATTTAGGGTACTTATTAATTTTTATATCATACTTATAAAAGACCCATATACATTTATCTCTTTCCACTAAATGCTCTATAGTATCTCCAACTTCTTCTGATTGAGAATTTCCAATATCACACAAAAAGTTCATTATTGATGTCATTTTACATTTTAATGTATAATCTACATGTTCATATTGTACTTCATAGCTTTTTGAATACTTCTTACTCATATACCCTCCTAATTTTACAAAAAAGGCAGAGCATTTATATTACCCTACCTTAATTAATATTTATTACTTATTTAAAGCTTCTAATAATGCATCTAAATCAATTCCATGACCTAAAGCTGCTTCTTCTATAGATTCTCCTTGAGCTGAAGGACATCCAACACAAAACATTCCAAAATCCATAAATATTTCAGATTTAGCTATATCATTATTAACAACTTCACCTATTTTCATATCTTTAGTAATCATTAGAATCACTCCTTATCTTATAAAATTTTAAATTTCATTAACCTTCATAGTTTGATCTCTCTTTGGACCAACTGATATATAAGAAATTCTAGTTCCTGTAACTTCTTCTATTCTCTTTAAGTATTTCTTTGCATTTTCAGGTAATTCTTCATAACTTCTTGCATCAGCTACAGAATTATCCCATCCAGCAAATTCTTCATATACAGGTTCACATAAAGCTACATCTTCTAGGCTTGCTGGGAAATAATCTATAATTTCTCCATTTAACTTATATCCTACACAAACCTTAATCTTATCAAGACCTGCTAATGTATCTATTTTAGTAACTGCTAAAGAAGTTAATCCACTTACTCTAGCTGCAGATTTAACTATAACTAAATCAAGCCATCCACATCTTCTAGCTCTTCCTGTTGTAACTCCATATTCATGACCATTTTGTCTTATCCATTCTCCAGTTTCATCTTCTAATTCTGTTGGGAATGGTCCCTTTCCTACTCTTGTTGTATAAGCCTTTGCTATTCCAACAGCATTTGTTATCATTGCTGGCCCTATACCAACACCATTACTAACTCCACCAGCAGTAGTATTAGATGATGTTACATATGGATAACTTCCATGGTCTATATCTAGAAGCATACCTTGAGCTCCTTCAAATAATACATTTTTCTCTGCTTTTATTGAATTATACACAGCAACAGAAGTGTCCTTTACAAAAGGTCTTATCTTTTCTGCATATACCTTATAGTCGGCTAATATTTCTTCTACATCTAAAGCTTCTCCACCAAAAACCTTAGTTATATATGCATTTTTAGCTTCTACATTTTCTCTAAGTAATGCTTCAAAAACTTCTTCATGTAAAAGGTCACATACTCTTATACCACACCTTTCAACTTTATCAGTATAACATGGTCCTATACCCTTTTTAGTAGTACCAATATCATTTTTTCCTCTTGCCTTTTCTTTTAGTTCATCTAAAACTTTATGATAAGGCATGATTAATTGTGCTCTATCACTTATTATTAATTTTTCTGGAGTAACACTTACTCCTTCATTTTCTAAATAACCAATTTCTTCAAATAGGGCTTTAGGATCTACAACAACCCCGTTACCTATAACATTTAACTTATCATCATATAGTATACCTGAAGGTATTAAATGAAGCTTGTATTGTCTATCTCCAACTTCTACAGTATGACCTGCATTGTTACCTCCTTGAAATCTAACAACTACCTCTGCGTCTTCTGCAAGATAATCTGTCATCTTTCCCTTTCCTTCATCGCCCCATTGAGCTCCTAAAACAATAAATGCTGACATGTAATCATTAGCCTCCTCATAAAAATATACTTATCCACCTTTCATAGTAGCAAACTGTACTTAATAGGTCAACTATAATGTCGAATATTTTTTTGCAAAAGTTTAAAATAATTCGTATAATATACTTGTTATATAAAAATTTAACAAAAATCTTTGTAATTTATAAAGTAAAAAATTTTTACTTTATTTTATAAAATAAACTATTAAGGAGTGTTTTTAATGACCATTTATGAAGAATCTTTAAAATACCATGAAAAGCTAAGAGGAAAAATTGCAATAAACTCATTAGCTAAAGTAAATAACGCTAATGACCTTAGCCTTGCATATACTCCAGGAGTAGCTGAACCTTGTAGAGAAATACACAAAGACCCTTCAAAGGCTTATATATACACAAGAAAGTGGAATAATGTAGCTGTAATATCTGATGGTACTGCTGTTCTTGGTCTTGGAGATATAGGACCTTTAGCTTCTTTACCTGTTATGGAAGGAAAATGTGTACTATTTAAAGAATTTGCAGATGTTGATGCTTTTCCAATAGTTCTAGATACTAAAAATGTTGATGAAATAGTTGAAACTATTGTAAGAATTTCTCCATCATTAGGAGGCATAAATTTAGAAGATATATCTGCTCCAAGATGTTTTGAAATAGAAAGAAAATTAAAAGAAAGATTAGATATTCCTGTTTTCCATGATGACCAACATGGTACTGCTGTGGTAGTTCTTTCTGGAATAATTAATGCATTAAAAGTTGTAAAAAAGAACTTAACTGACTTAAAGGTAGTTATAAATGGTGCAGGTTCTGCAGGTACTGCAATTTGTAAGCTTCTTCTTTCATCTGGTGTAAAAAATATTGTAATGTGCGATATTAATGGAGTTATACATGAAGGTGGAATTTTACCTAATGACAATTTAAAAGAACTTGCTAAAATAACAAATCCAAATAAAGAAACTGGTCTTTTAAAAGATGCTATAAAAAATGCAGATGTATTTATAGGTGTTTCTGCTCCTAATATAGTTTCTAAAGAAATGGTAGCTTCAATGAATAAAGATGCTATACTTTTTGCTATGGCAAACCCTACTCCAGAAATATTCCCAGAAGATGCTCTTGAAGCTGGAGCTAAAGTTGTTGGAACTGGACGTTCAGACTATCCAAACCAAATCAATAATGTATTAGCTTTCCCTGGAATATTTAGAGGTGCTTTAGATGTTAGAGCAAGTGAAATAAATGAAGAAATGAAAGTTGCTGCTGCCTATGCCATTGCAAATTCAATCTCAGAGGATGAAATAACAGCAGAAAACATAATTCCTAAGGCATTTGACCTTAAAGTTCAAAAAGCTGTTGCAGAAGCTGTTAAAGCAGCTGCAATTAAAACTGGAGTTAACAAAATTTAAACTTTAACTTAATTCAAAAATATTAGATTCCTTATATTTATTCGGTCGTTCCGTCGACAGGCTCCAAGTCACGCCTTCATAAAATAAGGAATCTAATATTTTATTAAGCAAAATTAAATTTATTAAACAATGTTTATTACTTAGCAATTTTAAAAACCTTATAAAAACTAAGTTTTATGATATATTTTTTTATAAGTGTAAGCTTTTTAATATTTTTGAACTAAGTTAAAATTATAAAATCTTACATGTTTTGTGATTTTTCTGAGCATTTTATTACAGCTTGCATTGCTGCATTTCTAAAGCCAAGGCTTTCTAGTACTTCAACAGCTTCTATTGTTGTTCCTGCTGGTGAGCATACCATGTCTTTTAATTCTCCTGGATGTTTTCCTGTGTCTAATACCATTTTAGCAGAGCCTAAAACACTTTGTGCTGCCATTTTGTAAGCTTTTGCTCTTGGAATACCCATTTTTACTGCTCCATCTGCCATAGCTTCTATAAACATAAATACATAAGCTGGTGAGGAACCACATAATCCAGTAAAGGCATGAAAATCTTTTTCTGCAAGTTCAACACATTCTCCAAAGCTAGAAAACATATCTAAAGCAAATTTTAATTCTTCTTCAGATACATTTTTATTTGGACAAACCCCAGACATTGCTTCTCCAACAAGTGCTGGAGTGTTTGGCATTGTTCTTATAACCTTAGCATCACTGCCAAGCCATTCTTCCATATTAGAAATGCTTATTCCAGCTGCTATTGTTATTATAAGTTTATCCTTTGTTAATTCTTCTTTTACCTCTTCAACAACATTTTTATACATATTAGGCTTTACTGCAAATACTACTATATCAGAATTTTTAGCCACATATTTATTATCTGTTGTTCCAAAAACATCAAAACTATTTTTTATCTTATCCACTGAAGCTTGTGTTCTAGCAGAAACTATTATATCTTCTTTCTTTTGAAAACCAGATTTAATAAGTCCACCTACCATAGCACTTCCCATATTTCCACAACCAATAAATCCTATCTTTTTACTCATTTTATCATGCCCCCATTTATTACTCTTTATGTGTAACTTCCAAATTACCAAATTTACTATATTGACCAAGCCAAGCTAGCTTTACTGTTCCAACTGGACCATTTCTTTGCTTAGCTATAATACATTCAGCAATGTTTGTGTCTTCTGTTTCTTTATTATAATACTCATCTCTATATAAAAACATAACAAGGTCAGCATCCTGTTCTATAGACCCTGATTCTCTTAAATCTGAAAGCATAGGTCTGTGGTCTGCTCTTTGCTCAGGTGCACGAGAAAGCTGTGATAAAGCTATAACAGGACATTCCATTTCCTTTGCAAGTGCTTTAATAGACCTTGATATTTCAGATACTTCTTGTTGTCTGCTTTCATTTGAAGAACCAGACATTAATTGAAGGTAGTCAATAACTATTAAATCTATACCATATTCTAATTTTAATCTTCTGCACTTAGAACGCATTTCCATAACTGTTACACCAGCAGTATCATCAATATATATCTTTGCCTTTGACAAAGGTCCTGTTGCTCTAGCTATATTTTCCCAATCTTTATCATCTAAAGCACCTGTTCTAAGCTTAAGCATATCAACATTAGCTTCAGAACATAATAACTTATATGCTAATTGTTCCTTAGACATTTCTAAAGAAAATACCACAACACTTTTACCTTCTCTTAAAGCTGCATGTTCTGCAATATTTAAGGCAAAAGTTGTTTTTCCCATTGATGGTCTAGCAGCTATTAAAACCATATCTCCCTTTTGAAATCCAGAAGTTTTTGCATCTAAATCAACAAACCCTGAACCAACTCCAGTAATTTCACCTTTATTGTTAAATAATCTTTCAATTTCAAGAAATCCTCTTTCTAAAACTACATTTAATGGTTCAAAGTCACTAGTAGTTCTTTTTTCTGCTATATCAAAAATCTTTTTTTCTGCACCTTCTAATACCTCTTCTACTTCCCCTTGTTTATTATAACTATCTTCAATTATTGAAGTAGAAGCCCTTATTAATTTTCTAAGTATAGATTTTTCTTTTACAATTTTTATGTATGCAGATAAATTAATTGTAGTAAGCAATGAGGAACTTAACTCTGAAACATAAGTTACCCCACCTGCTTTTTCTAACTTTTCAGTAGCCTTTAATCTTTCTAGCAAAGTAACAAGGTCTACTGGCATATCATCTTTAAACATTTCAGAGATGGTCTTAAAAATAACCTTATGACCATCTCTATAAAAATCATTTTCTTCAAGCTTCTCAATAGCTTCCACAACAGCATTTTTATCTGTAATCATAGACCCTAATACACTCTGCTCTGCTTCTATGCTTTGAGGTAAGCTTCTCATTATTGGAGCGTCCAAAAAATTAACTCTCCTTTCTTATTTAATCAAATATTATTTCTAATAATTCATCAATATTATTTATAGCTTTTACTTCTATATCATCTAATCCTTGAGGAATTTCTTTTTCATTATCTTTTGGAATTAACACTAATTTTATTCCATTTCTTCTAGCGCCATAAATTTTTTCAAATATTCCTCCCACAGGCTTTACTTTACCTCTTAAAGATATTTCCCCTGTTACTGCAATATCTTGTTTTATAGGCTTATTTAATAATGCACTTATTACACAGGCTGTTATTGCTGCACCAGCTGAAGGTCCATCAATTTTTCCTCCACCTATTACATTAACATGTATATCAAAATCCCTTATATCCTTATCTGTAAACTTTCTAATAACAGAGGCTGCATTATATACAGAATCCTTTGCCATACTTCCAGCTGTTTCATTAAACCTTACTGTTCCACAACCTTTTTTCTTTGCAGGGAATACTGCTGATTCTATTTCTATTGTTGAACCTATAAATCCACTTACTCCTAAACCATAAATATGACCTACTTCTTTTTCAGATAAATTAGCTAATCTTTCAAATGGAATATATCTTCCTACAGCAATTACTTCTTCAACATCTTTAAGCCTTATTTCAAAACCTTCAGCCTCTGTTCTATTTTCAGAATATAATGCTAATCCATAAGCATCAGTTAAAATATTTACAGCTTTCCTTCCTTCAATTGTATATCTACTTATTAATTCTGCAGCACCCTCTTCAAGTTTAACATTTAATTTAGCAGCTGCATTTTCTACTATTTCTTCTATATCCTTTGCAGATAATGGCTCAAAATAAACCTCAGTACATCTAGACCTTAAAGCTGGATTAATTTCTGAAGGTTCTTTTGTTGTAGCTCCTATTAAAACAAAATCAGCTGGAGCTCCATTTTCAAATAAATATTTTATATATTTAGGTATATTTTCATCATCTGGATCATAATAAGATGATGAAAATTCTACTCTCTTATCTTCAAGAACTTTTAATAATTTATTTTGAAGTATATTATCTAATTCTCCAATTTCATCTATAAATAATATTCCACCATGTGCATCAGTAACTAAACCAAGCTTTGGTTCTGGAATACCTATTTCTGCAAGGTCTCTTTTACTTCCTTGATATATAGGGTCATGTACTGAACCTAATAAAGGATTAGTTATTTCTCTAGGGTCCCATCTTAAAGTTGTACCATCAACTTCAATAAATTTAGATTCACTATCAAAAGGAGTAAATGAAAGTTTCTTTACTTCTTCTAATGCAAGTCTTGCAGCTGTTGTTTTACCAACTCCTGGAGGCCCATATAAAATAATATGTTGTGGATATGGAGAAGAAAGTTTTGATATAAGAGATTTTATAGCTCTTTCTTGACCAACAATTTCACTTAGTGATTCTGGTCTTACAAACTTCATTATATTCTTACTTACAACTCTTTGGTCCATATGAACAAGGTTATTGTATTTCTTTTTAGTTTTTTTATTTTCAATACCCTTTTCTTTTTTAATAACAGAAAGCCTTACATCATCAATGTATTTTTCTTGTTTTTCCATAATAGTTGCTTCTACTTTTTCTTCAATTCTTCCCTTTACAACCCTTTGAGCAACATGTTCTATTATATATTCAATAGCTAAAGATAATTTATCTTTTATTTCTTCTTGTTTTGGAATGCTATCTATAGCCTTTCCATCTGATACTATCATAAGAAGAGCATATGTTTTTTCACATATGTCTTGAGATTTCATATATTTTTGAAGCTTAAACTTTACAATTCTTGCTCTTATAGTTCCTTTATCAAAAACAGTATCAAGATTTTCAAGTAATACTGCTACTTGAATTTCTGGAGATAATCCATTTTTAAGTATTAATTCTAAAAATTCTTCTTGATTCTTCAAGTTCAATAGTATTCCTCCTTACTTTTCTGGAACAATCATTAACTTCATCTTTGTTGAAACTTCAGGATATAATTTCACTTCAATTTCATATGTTCCAGCTAACTTTATTGTATCCATAACAATTTTTTTCTTTTCAACTTCTACTTTGTATTGTGTTTTTATTAATTCTGCTACATCCTTGCTTGTTATTGCACCAAAAAGCTTATTGTTTTCTCCAGTTTTTACTGTAAGCTTTAATTCTTTACCCTTTAATTCTTTTGCAAGCTTTTGAGCTGCTTCTAATTCTGCAAGTTTTTGCTTTCTTTCATTTTCCTTTTTATTATTTAAGATATGAAGATTTGAATCAGTTGCTTCCTCTGCTAATTTTCTAGGAAATAAATAATTTCTTGCATATCCATCTGATGTGTTTATAACATCACCCTTTTTACCTATTTTCTTAACATCTTGTAATAATATAACTTTCATTACTGTTCACCTATCCTTACATGTTTATTTATTGATTCTTTTAGTTTTATTATGGCTTGTGACATAGTAGCATTTTCAAGTCTTGCACCTGCTATATTCATATGTCCGCCACCTCCAAGTTCTTCTAATATAACTTGAACATTAATATCATCAACAGACCTACCACTAATATAAATGTCATCTTCTATTCTTGCAAGTACAAAACTTGCAAAAATTCCTGATATATTAAGTAATTCATCTGCTGCCTTTGCAACTATAACGTTATTTACGTCATTAGGGCAAATAGCTATTGCTATATTGTTTTCAGGGTCCACTTCGGCTGATTTAATTGTATCTGCTATAAGTACAAAATCCTCTAAGTTATCTGTAACCATCTTCTTAGCTTCTATTGTATCTGCACCTTGACTTTTTAAAAATGAAGCTGCATCAAAGGTTCTTACACCTGTTTTAAAAGAAAACCCTTTAGTATCCATATAAATACCTGCAAGTAATCCATTTGCTTCTATATTTGTTAATTGAGGTTTATCAACTATATATTGTAAAATTTCTGTCATCATTTCTGAAGTAGATGAAGCATAAACTTCTATATAGTTTAATAAGGTTCCTACTATTATATCAGGACTACGCCTATGATGGTCTATTATAACCTTCTTTCTAGCTTTTTCAACTATTGATACATGATCCACATAGCTCTTATTGTGAACATCTACAATAATTACTAATGTATCATTATCTAATTCTCTTTCAGCTTCTTCCCTATCTATTATTAATGTTTTGTATACATCATCTTGAAGTAATTTTTCATAAAAATACTCTATAGAAGCATTTCCACTATTTAATATAATATTACTTTCTTTACCTAACTTCCTTACAGTTGAAGCTAAAGCAATAGCAGAGCCTAAGCAATCCATATCTGGATTTTTATGTCCTATTATATATACCTTGCTACTTTCATATATTAATTCTTTAAGGGCATGAGATATTACTCTAGCTCTTACTCTTGTTCTTTTTTCAATTTCTTTGGTATTCCCACCAAAAAACTTTATTTCATCTCTATTTTTTATAACAACTTGGTCTCCACCTCGACCAAGAGCAAGTTCTTTAGCTAATGTAGCAAAAGTATCATTTTCCATTGGAGAGTCTCCACCTCTTCCAATTCCCATGCTTAATGTCACTTCAACTTTACTTCCTCTATTAATATCTGATATTTCATCTAATATTGGAAAGTTTTCTTCTATTTGTTCTTCTATATATTTATCTTGAACAGACAATACATATTTGCTATTATCATATTTCTTTATCATGGCATTAAGCTTATGAGCATATGTATTTATCTTTCTTTGAATTTCTGCTATTAATAAAGGTCTATCATTTTCTTCAGTGATTTCTAAAACATCATTTAAATTATCAACTTCAAGTAATATTATACTTTCTTTTGCACTTTCAGCTTCAATTAGTTCCCCCATATCATTAAAATATATAATAGCAAAGATTTGGTTATCATGCTTTATTTTTTTACTATATACTTTATAAAAAGTTCCATTATATTTAATTGTTTTATATGGGGAATCTTCATCTTTTAATAATGCTTCAAAGTCTAATCCTCTAGCTATACTTGCAATATTCTTTCCTAATATGTTATTTTTATTATTTATTAATTCAGAAAATCTTTCATTAAACCAAACCATTTCTCCTGAATATCTTATAATAACAATTGGAAAAGATAAATTACATACATTTCCTTCTATATTCTTATTTATCTCTTTACAGAACCCATTAATATCTTGTTGTTTTTTTAAATAACAATTTAATGTATAAAAATTATCCACAAGATATATACAGAACATAATTATCCCCTCAATTTTATGTCCTGTAAAATAAAAAATTAATGATAGAGATATTAATAGTATGGATTTTAGATAAATCTTAAACATCTTAAGTTTCTCCATAAAAATATCCTCCTAATAAGATACTAATCTCTCCTATTACTTATATATTTTTTTAATTCACTAAGGCTTTTACCTTCTTTTTCAACTTCATCTTCTGCCTTTATTCCTAAGTCTAACTTACCTTTTATAGTATGGTCAATTTCTGATAAGGGATAACCTAGTTTTCTTCCTAATACATATAATATTATTATAGCCCCAGAAATACAATCTAAAATTGCATCTTGGGCTACATTAGTGCCTTTAGTTAATAACCTAAAGAATTCACCTATAATACATAGTAATTGAGCTTTTAAATTTTCTATCATCTTAACATTACCCATTATGTTAAGCTCTTTTCGCTTCATAGAAATCACCCCTAAACCTCTCTATATATATTTTAAATTCTTTTACCTATTAATGCAACCACAGAGAGAAAAATTTTCCATATTTTTCAAAAATATTGTTGGGTTATTACTTTTTTTAAAGGAATATATAAATTTTTATATAGAAAAAAGAGTATCGAAAATTCGATACTCTTAAAATCTAATAAGCTAGATTGCATTTTACTCAGTTGTAAATGGTAATAATGCTATGTTTCTTGCTCTCTTAACTGCTGAAGTTAATTCTCTTTGGTGCTTAGCACATGTTCCAGAAATTCTTCTTGGTAAAATCTTACCTCTTTCTGTAACATACTTTCTTAACTTAGCTATATCTTTATAATCTATAAATTCAGCTTTATCAGAACAAAAAGCACATACTTTTCTCTTAGATCTTCTCATCTTTCCGCCTGGTCTCTTTGCGTCTCTCATTGAAATTTTCCTCCTTACCTTTTGAATTTTTTAAAATGGCATATCTCCGTCATCTACTGGAGTTATGTCATCATTAAAGCTATCTCCACCAAATCTATCGTTAGCTGGAGCTGAATAGCCAGAATTTCCGTTATTATTGTTAAATGAATCATTACTTCTAGCAGCACTGCTGTTACCACCTATGAAATCAAATGAATCTACAGCAACATCTGTTGTGTATCTTTTTGTTCCATCTTGAGCATCATAACTACCAGTTCTAATGCTTCCTGATACAGCTATTTCTCTGCCTTTAGTTAGATATTGCGCTATAGTTTCTGCAGTTTTTCCAAAAGCTACACATCCGATAAAATCAGTTTCATCCTTCTTAAATGGTCTATTTACTGCAACAGTAAATCTACATACTGCAGAACCACTGCCTGCTGCAAATCTTAATTCAGGATCTTTTGTTAATCTTCCTACAAGAACAACCTTATTCACAACAATACCTCCTATGCTTCTTCCTTAACTATGATGTGTCTTATAACACCATCAGTAATTCTGAATATTCTATCTAATTCACTTGGTAATTCAGCTGGTGCAGTAAAGTTAACTAATGTATAGTAACCTTCGTTTACTTTTGCGATTTCGTAAGCAAGCTTTCTCTTACCCCATTCATCAACATTTTCAACTGTTCCTCCACCATTTTCTATAACACCCTTAAACTTTTCGATGCTTGCCTTAACTGCTTCTTCATCGAATGATGGGTCTAGTATAAATATAGTTTCGTACTTTTTCATCAAATTCACCTCCTCTGGACTTAACGGCTATGCATTTATGCATAGCAGGATTTCAAGTACTTATTTTATCATTTTAATTCACACTTTGCAAGCATTTTATTTTTCTTTCATCTCTTAAAAAGAAAATAATTTTAAAAAAACTTTAAAGTATAATAGAAATAACAACAAAGTTAAAAGAGCTGTCACAATAACAATAAAAAATTGCTAGCAACAAGCTCTTTTTCACTTAACCTAAAATTTCTTTTACTTTTTGTATAGATACTTCTTTTTGCTTTGCTATAGTTTCTACAGAGTAACCATTTATAGCATCTTCTACTATTTGAATTGCCAAATCATATTCTTGTATCTTTTTCTCTTTTTCTTGAATGAATAATTCATGTCTTTCAATCAAAGATGAAGCTCCATTTGCTATAAAAGGATTATCACTCCAAAATTTTTCAACCATTAAAGTTGCTTCCTGATTGGAAAGCTGAAAAGTCTTTATCAAAGCCTGTACAGTTTCCTCTTTTGATTTACCAAATTCTTTGAAGTTCTCTACTTTTATCTTTATTGCTATTGTTTTTAGGTAATCCTGCATTCCTTGTTCCATTTTCATACCTTCCTTTCCTTTTCACATTATTAATTAAGCATTCTTTCCTTCTTTTATATGGTTTAAATCAATATACCTAGCAATATGTTCTGCTAATTCATCCATATCCTTATTGCTTGTATTTACACATAAATCGTAATATTGTGGGTTACCCCATTCATATGAAGTATAATAATTAAAGTATGCTTCTCTTCTCTTTTCTGTTTTATTTACATGTTGTTTTGCTTTTTCATAGTTTAAGTTATCTCTATCTGCAATATGTTTGATACGATCTTCTAAATTTGCAACAACGAAAATATCTGTTGTTGGTATTTTTGCTTGATCTAATACATAATTTGAACAACGTCCAACAATTATACAAGAAGATTTTTTAGCAAGGTCAAGAATAATCTGTGATTGAATATCAAACATCTTATCACTAGTTGATGCTTCATATTCCTTAGCTGCAAACATAGAACCAGCTGTCAAAGCATGTACCAACTCATTACGAGGCGCTTCCTCATCTTTCTTTAAAATATTTTCATCTATATCAAGTTCTTTTGAAGCAAGCTTAATCATATCTTCATCATATATTGGTAAATCTAATTTTTTAGCTAAAATACCTGCAAGCTCTTTACCTCTACTACCATACTGGCGTCCAAAAGTAATAATAAGATTGTGTCCTGTTGCTTTTTCATAATCTTTACCACCAGTATAAGCACTTATATCTACATTTTCTACAAGTGATGAGCCTTCTGGACTTACACCAGCTGCTTCCTCATATCCTGGAATAACCCAATCATTTCCTACTGAAATACCAAGGTATTCATCTGAGTATCCTGACTCAACTTCTGCTTGAGGAAATTTCTTTAAATACCAAACCTTCATAAGAACATAATAACATACAAATCCAGTTGGTAAACCAAATAAATATCCATAATCAGAACCAATATTAGCTGCTAATGTACCTAATAACCATGAAACCATGCCTGCAATATTTACACCACCATGATAACGATATTGTCCATCTGCTTTATATAATTCCTGTACATTTAAACGACGTTTACGAATTACATAATAATCACATATCATAATACCAGCAAGTGATGATAGGAATGAGCCAAAATATCCAAGATAAGTATATAATTGATTTAAAATATTCCAAGGTTGAACACAAACACCTATAAGACCAGCTATAAGAACTCCTAATTTATAAGGCATATTCCATCTTGCACCAGCATTTGTAAAACACATAGCAGGTGGAACTAAATTTGCTGCTGTATTAGTAGACCATTGTGCCAAAATAACCATTACCAATAATATTAGCAAAACAGGTCCCTTTGCAGTTGCTTGAATAACTTCAACTGGATTCCAATTTCCTGTTGTTAAATATGAAATAGCGCCAATTACCGCAATAAATGTTTCTATAATAGGTAATGTTGCAAACTGTGGTATCCAGTTATTTTTATTTCTCTTAAACCAATTTCTTTCTCCTACTGGAGCCTTTAAACTTCTTGTCATATTTGGAATATCTGCTGCAAGTGCTGCCCACATACCTATATTGGCACACATAGTTACCATCCAACATGTTGGTGTAGGATTTGGTGGTTTATATCCTAAAATTTTTATATTGTTAATTGCTGCAATGTTATTTACTTTATAGAACATCCAACATGTAATTAAAATTATACATGGTGCTGCAAAAGATGCAAATTTATCAATAGCCTTCATACCAAGCATTGTATTTACAATTTGTAATATAGCAAATATTGCAAACCAAATAGGCCAGTTATCAATTCCAAACAATGCAAGTGTAAAATAATTAATTGCTGTTGCACCAATGTATGTATTTATACCAAACCAACAAGATGCTACTATACCTCTTGCAACAGCTGGTAAATGTACACCTAAAAGCCCAAATGGTGCTCTTAGATATGTAGCAAAAGATAATCCATGTTCTACACCAATATCCCCTGTCATACTACCAACAATTGCAATAATAATATTAGCAACTAATGTTGCTGTTGCAACACCCCAAATATTCATTCCATCAATACCACTAGCACCAAAACTAAATACGGAAATTACAATTGCCATACCAATCCAGATATTTGCAAATCCCAATCCTCCAAGTGTACGCTTTTTTGAGGTTATTGGTAATATATCTTCTGAAATAAGTGTACTTTTTTTATTTTCCTTTACTTTTGTACTCATAAATATTGCCTCCTATCTTCAATTTTTCTTTTCGATACACTTGAGCTTTTATAAATATAACATTATAAAAAGAGGATAAAACACAATAAATAGTGTCTCATCCTCGAGAAATAACTTTTTATATAAATTTATATATACATTAAGCGCGTAGCTTTGCAGTTGCTTCTTTATCTATAGTCATAGTAACTGGATCAATTACAACACCATAAGAAGCTTTTGCATCTTCAATTGTTGTAAAGTCATCTAAAACATCTCCTAATACTAATTCAGGATCTCTTTCCATTGGATTACCATAACCACCACCACAAGGTGTACAAATTTGAAGAATATCTCCTTGACCAAACTCTTCATCTGAAAGTTTAGATTCTAAACTTACTGCTTCACCAGCTGTTGTGAACTTAGTCATGCTAGCTGAAGTACCATCATTACCACCAAAGATACCCTTAGGTGCTTCTTTATGTCTATCTCCTTCACATGTTACAGTACCTTCTTGTAAAAAACGTGTTTCACGAACTATACCAAGGCCACCTCTCCATTTACCTGGAGCAACTTTTGCTGGGTTTAATTCATAACGTTCTACACGTAGAGGATAATGCCATTCAATTTCTTCTATAGGTACATTTCTTGTATTTGCAACTAAAGCATCACAAGAATCAATTGCATCTTTTCCACAACGTCCACCATAAGAACCTTCATCAACTTCTAGGTATACCCAATATTCACCTTTTTCTTCATTAAATCCGTTATAACTTACAAAATGAATATGAGCACTTGTACCAGCAGAAACTCTATCTGGCATTACATCTGCAAGAGATCTCATAACACAGTCAGCAAGTAAATTTGCTTGGTTGAAACGAGAGAATGAAGCACGTGGGAAGTTTGGATTAAAGATACAACCCTTTGGTGCAATAACTGTAACAGGTCTTCTCATGCCATCATTTTGCGGAATATATTGTTGATATATATTATCATCTAAAAATAATGTATGCATGATATAACTAATAGATGTCATTGTTGTTCCTTCAAAAGATGCATTAAATGCTGTATAAACCTCATCTGCACTACCTGTTAAGTCGATTGTAATCTCATCTCCCTTAATAGTAGTTGTTGTGCAAACCTTAAGCATCTTATCTAAATGCTTCCCATCATTATCTAACCATCCTTCTGCATAATAAGTTCCATCTGGCACCTTAGAAATTGCATTACGAAGCATTCTTTCTGAATAATCCATCCAATCTTCAATTGCAGAAAATACAGTTGGCACTCCATATTTATCTAATAATTCAGTAAATCTTTTAATACCATGCTTAGCTGAAGCTATCATTGCTTTTAAGTCATTAGCATTCATAGATGGTGTACGAACATTATCCATAATCATTTGCCATAATTGATCATTTAATTTTCCTCTATCATAAAGCTTTAATGCATAATAAATTCTTGTTTCTGCATAAACATCACGAGCATCAACATCCATACCTGCTGTATGAGAACCATTATCAAGTAAATGTGCTTGTACACAAGAGAAACTTACTAACTTTCCTTCATAGAATATTGGAATACAAATATGTATATCTGGTGAATGTGAAGTACCATAGAATGGATGGTTGTGAATAAATACATCACCTTCATGAATATCTTCTAATTTCCATCTTGTTAAAATACCTTTTACATTACCACCAATAGAACCAACATGCATAGGAGTACTTTCTGATTCACATAGTTGACGTCCTACTATATCTACAATACCAGCTCCGATATCTTCTGATTCACGTATAATGCTAGAATATGACATTCTATAAAGTACACTTCCCATTTCTTGTGCTACCATTTTAAAGGAACCACCAAGTACCTGCAAAGTAACAGGATCTACTTCTACTCTAGGAATATTTAATCCTTCTATCATCTTACTCATATATATCATTCCTTTCCTATGAATTTAATTATTCTTCAACATTTATATCTATAACTATTATGCCATAATCATTTACATGACCAACGCATCCTGGTTCAACTACTATTGTTGTATCCATTTGATTTATAATAGCTGGTCCAACAATTTCATCTCTAGCTTTGAATAAGCTTCTATCATATACTTTTGTCATCATATGAACTGGCTTTTCATTTACCTTAAATGTTACTTCTCTTTCTCCAATAACAGCACCTTCTACATTACCATTGCCTTTTTCAATCTTAATTGGTTCAAGGTCATCAATGCTACCAGTACCAACAACACGAATATTAACAATTTCAACTTCAACTTGACGATATGAACGTCCAAATTGTTTTTTGTGAGCAACGTGGAATTCTTCTTTCATTTGTTCTATTGTATTTTCATTAACTTCACCACCAATTATAGGTACACGCATTTCATATCCTTGACCTTCATAACGACAATCAGCAACACGTTGAATAACAATATCTTGTTCAGACATATTATCTTCAATAAGTCTTTCTTTAGCTTCTTTTTCAAGAATAGCATAATCTTTAGCTAATGCACTTATATCAGCTTTTGAAGAAAGTTGCATTTCTGTTTTAGAGAAGTCATACATTAAATCTGTATTTACAAGACCAACAGCACAAAGTGCACCTGGATTAAGAGGAACTATTACATTCTTCATACCTAATTCACGAGCAACACTACAAGCATGTAATGAACCAGCTCCGCCACATGCAAATAATGCAAATTCACGAGGGTCAAATCCACGACGAACACTTTCTTTTTCAATTTCTTGAATCATGTTGTTGTTCATAATATCTATAATACCTAAAGCAGCTTCATCTAAGTTCTTTCCTAATGGTTTACCTATATGTTCCATAATTGCTTTTTCAGCTAACTCTGGTTTAATTTCCATACGACCACCAAGAAGTTTAGTACCAAGTCTTCCAAGTATAATGTTAGCATCAGATACAGTAGGTCTTGTACCTCCACGATTATAACAAGCAGGTCCAGGGGCAGCACCAGCACTTTCAGGTCCTACACGGAAGAATCCACCTTCATCAATGTATGCTATTGATCCACCACCAGCACCAATTGTACCAACATCTATCATAGGAACCATAGCTGCATATCCACCAACTTGTGTATCAAGTAAATGTTTCATACTTGGTTGTAAATCAGCTAATACAGATATGTCTGCTGAAGTACCACCAATGTCAAGAGTAATTACATTTGATAAATCTGTAAGCTTTGATGTCCAAATTGCTCCAAGAACACCACCAACTGGTCCAGAAAGTAATAAATTAACTGGTTTTTCTTGAGCCGCGTCTGCTGAAGCAACACCACCAAATGATTGCATTAAATGAACTTTTGCTGTATATCCTTGTTCTTTTAATGTTTTTTGTAATTGTTTAATGTATCTAGCAGTTGTAGGTCCTATGTAAGCATTTAATCCAGTAGTTGTGAAACGTTCATATTCACGGAATTGAGGAAGTACTTCTGATGAAAGTGATAAATAAACATCTGGATATTCTTCTAAAATAATTTCTTTAACTCTTTGCTCATGTGCTGGATTTAAGAATGAGAATAAGAAACAAACTGCAATAGCTTCAACTTTATCAGCTTTCATCTTTCTTACTGCTTGTCTTACTTCATCTTCATCTAATGGAATAAGTTCTGCACCATCTGGAGCAACTATACGTTCTGTAACTCCATATCTGTCACGTCTTTGACATACAGGATATTTTTGCCAAGGAATATCTTCTACTATAGAGAAGTTTGTAGGTCTCTTATGACGAGCTATATGAATAATATCTCTATATCCCTTTGTAGTAATCATACCAGCTCTAGCACCTTTATGTTCAAGAACCATATTAGTAGCTATTGTTGTTCCATGGAAAATTTCATCTATTTCTTCATGTTTAATATTTAATTTATCGCATATTGCATTTATACCTTCCATCATACCTATTGATGGATCCTGTGGTGTAGTTGAAGTTTTATATACTTCAATCTTTCCATTATCATCTACATATATAAAATCTGTAAAAGTACCACCAACATCAACACCCATTCTCTTCATTGTTGATCCACTCCTTTTTCTAACTTCTATTCAAAACTTATATAAAAAAGAAGGATAACAAGGTATGTGCATTTCTAATACACAGGACCCCATTATCCTTCTAAATCATATTAAGTTAAGTATGCAAATTATATTAATATTTTTTAATTAATCAAATTTTCTAGCATGTTTTGTGTAAACTGAAGGGTCTATTCCTTCTAAGTATTTAACTACCTCATCAACTGGAACTACATCTCCGAATTTTGCATCTATGTCAAATAAGTTCCATTCTATAACTCCTGGTACTCTATCTCCTATTGTTCCTTCTGGTACTATTGTTTTAAATCCATATCCTGTTGAATCCATACATGTATGACGTACACATGCACATGCTGTTGCTCCCATTACTATTACTGTATCTACTCCTAA
>JABLTK010116829.1_pt1 | contig 20801 bp, 20 predicted proteins | sample 7160131 | NCBI WGS metagenome assembly JABLTK01 (sample SAMN14651221, study PRJNA627086) | human gut metagenome | isolation source: feces | host: Homo sapiens
AAAACCTTGCCAGATAACCGAAAACCCTTGATATACGGGGCTTTTCCGGTTTGTCGTAATTATACCGTAAGGGCATTATAACGCCTCGATCATGTTGGCACTGAACGTGCCGGATAAGTACGCAATGGAGCGCATGGGATATTCTACGCCGGCCACGCTGAAAAAGGTCTATCAGCATACCATGCGTGATAAACAGAAGGAAGTCGCAAATACGATCAACCAGACGATGAACTCCCTGTTTTCTGAGAGTAAGGGCGGCGGAAAGCTGTAAATGGTATTTTGAAGGGTAAGTTCCAGTCGCCCATGGCGGCACTATGGAACTTGCCGTCAACTTAAATTCCAACATCATGTTCATGCCCAAATCGAAATGTAGCGCATATACCTCAGCGCAATCGAACGTGACGTCTCCGATTTTTATCGTCCAATCCACAACGTTCACGCAGAGGTATGTTCGTCATAGGCATTGTTGATTTTCTTGTCAAAAACGAACACACCTCTAGCACAACTCTGCGTCAGCCATTTCTTTTCAAACTCGCCCGGATAAAAGGGTGGGCATCGGGCAATGAATTCCTTGCCTTTGGAGGAAATAAGAGGGCAGAAAAATGCCAATGTTAAGTTTTGAATTCTGCGTGAGAAACGCCGTTTTTTCACCCGAACATTTTTTGAGGGCAAATTTCATGTCATGAGTCATGTCATGAGTGGGTATTTTTGGTCGAAAAAACGTTCAAAAATCCGAACATTAAAAGCAGTTAAAAGTATCTAACGTTCGGTGCATAGAACGAACAAAATAAAAATCCGAACGTCTTAACGTTCGGATTTTGGTGCGGGAAACAGGACTTGAACCTGCACGAATCGTAATGATCACTAGAACCTGAATCTAGCGCGTCTGCCAATTCCGCCATTCCCGCAGATAATATGGTGGGCAGGGGTGGATTCGAACCACCGAAGTCGTCGACGGCAGATTTACAGTCTGCTCCCTTTGGCCGCTCGGGAACCTACCCACGTTCCGATGTGCCTTGGCTTTGGTTGATGGAGCTGGCGAAGGGAATCGAACCCCCAACCTGCTGATTACAAATCAGCTGCTCTGCCAATTGAGCTACGCCAGCCTATCAAAGATCGACCGCCGCGTCTTTCGGCAACCTTGGCGGTGAACCGCCGTTGCGTCGGCAACAAAGAATATTATACACGAAATGCAGAATATGTCAAGGGGTTTTGGAAAGTTTTTTGAACTTTTCCTGTACTATACATTGTAGTCACAATTCGCGCTGTTTTTCATCCGCATGTGCCGAAAAATCTGCTATCTGAACTCCACGCCGACATAGATGGTCAGGCTGAAGGGCACGCCGGATTCCAGCTGATCATCGGGGTTCAGCGTAATGAAAAAGGATTCGGGTTCTTCGCCCTCCTCCGGCGCGGAAACGATTTCCCAGAACAGCTGATCGCCCTCGCCCCTTTCGGAATAGACGGTCACATTCCCCCAATCCTTCCCACTCGCCAGACAGGTATAGATATACGATCCCGCCGGAATATCCCGTCCGGCGATGTACGCCCCGCTCGACAGCGTCGCCGTGCCCGCAATGTGCCGCGCGACGATTTCCGCCTGTACCTGCCCCATCAGCGCCACCAGTTCATCATCGTTCAAACCGGCAAGGTCGATTCCCTCGGAAACCGCAAAGCCGGTGCAGATCACGATCGCCAGAACGATCATTACCGCCGCCCATTTTTTCATCATCCATTCCTCCTGTTCTTTTGTCCACATGCATCGCGGAATTTTTCCGAAGCCACTCGGCTCCGGCCTTTATCTTACCATGGCGCGGGCGGTTTTCTGTCGGCAACACCCGACAAAGCTGCAAATAAAACTCGCGGGAAAAACACGCCCCTGAATGGAGGCAGACGCCTACTATTCTACAAGGAGCGATGTTATGCAGTACAATCACTTCATCACCGGAAGAATCATTCGAAAGCTTCGGAAGCAGCGCGGGATCACGCAGGAGGTGCTGTCCGGACTGGCGGCAATTTCCCGCAGCCATCTGGCGGAAATCGAAACGGGGCGCACCAGTGCCAACGTAGACACGCTCTGGCGCATTGCGCAGGCGCTGGACATGCCCCTGAGCGATCTGATCCGCATGGTGGAATGCGCCGCCGAACAGGCGGAAAAGGGCGATGGAGGACATGCGGATTAACCCTCCAACCTTAAATTGACATCCGCAAAGAAACAGGGGGAACCGTTTGCATGCACGGTTCCCCCAATTCATTTCATATTGACCATAAGCTATTCTTCCGATGTTCCGCGGTACAGCTGACGATATTCCTTGGGCGTCATGCCCTTTTCGCGCTTGAACAGCTTGCTGAAATAGTTCGAATTCTGATAACCCACCATTTCGCTGATTTCCGCGATTCGGCCATCCGTGTTTTTCAGCAGATCGCAGGCGGCTTCCATGCGCAGAACGATGATGTACTTCGAAAGCGTCATGTTCGTCGCATTTGAAAACACGTAGCTGAAATAGGACAGATTGTGGTTCAGATATCGCGCCACCTTATTGAGCGAAAGCTCCGGATCGCGCAGGTTGCTGCGCACATATTCCTTCGCATTTTCAATCAGCGATTCCACCGTGCCTTCGCGCGAACCCGTGCGGTTGATCAGGCTGTGCACGATCTCCTCCAGACCTTCGCGGATGCGTTCGGGGCTTTCCGCCATGAAGATCTTCATGCAGCCCTCCGCATATTCCTCATCGGTTTCGGCGATGCGGCTGAAATGTTCATTCTCATTGAGCGCAAAGAGCAGATTTTCACTGAACATCTGCACATCGATCATGGAACAGTTTTCGCGGGCGAAATGTTCAAAGACCGCGTTCAGCTGCGAAAGCGCCGAATCCAGCCGACCCTTACGCACCTCATGATCGATCGCCAGAATGTCCTCGCGGAACAGGCGATATTCCACCTTATAATGCTTCCAGCCGAAGAACGTCTTGCCCGATCCCGTGATCCCGCGCAGCAGCATCGCCTTGCTGGCCTCCTCGTGTGCGCAGAGAATCGAATCCAGACCGGCGCAGATATTGCTGGTGGTAATGTTGAAGCCCGGCATACCCGCATCCTCCAGCGCGCGGGAAACATCCGCCGTCAGCTTTTCGACGCGGTCGCGGCATTCGGCGCTGTCCGCCGACGCCGCCAGAAATACGCTGTGGTTCCATATCCGTTTGAAATAGTATACCCCCGCTTCGGGCGCTTCCAGTGCGGTAAACATTTCGTTCTGCGCCTGCGGGGTTTCCCCGGCGTTTACGTGTATGCACACCACCGCATAAAACCAGTCCTCCAGCGCGGCATAATCGGCGGGAATTTCATAATCCTCCGATTTCAGCGCGCGGGCAAACAGCGCCCGCGGCATATCCTCCGCCGCGCGCTGGGCGCGCTTTTCCTGTATATCCGCACCCACCTGCCGAATTTTCTCCAGCAGTTCATCCGGCACGATGGGCTTGAGCAGATAGCCGTCCACCTTATAATCGATGGCGCGCTTGGCATATTCGAATTCTTCATAGCCGCTGATGATGATCACGCGCAGATCCATCTGCCGGTCGCGAATGTATTTGACCAGTTCCAGCCCATCCATGTGCGGCATTTTGATATCCGTCACCAGCACATCGGCCTGCACCGTTTTCAGCAGCTCGATTACCTCCAGACCATTTTTGCATACGCCAGCAATTTCACATCCATTGGCGTTCCAGTCAATATTGTTCAGCATGCAGTTTCTGGCGAACGGCTCATCATCGGCCAATACCACTCGTATCACAATATCACCTCTCCCCTGGCATTGCAGAGCGGGCTTACCACGCTCACGCTGGTGTACTTTCCATATTCGCTCACAAAGCTCAATCCATACTGCGCGCCATAGGAAATGCGCAGCCGGTTATTTACATTATAGATGCCGTAGCTTTTGCGCTCGCCCACGCCCGCGCCCTGTTCTCCATCGCGCATCGCTGCGCGAATCTGCCTGAGCTGCTCCTCCGGAATGCCCACGCCGTCGTCGCGCACGTTGAAGCACACGCCGCCATCGCAGCGCTGCACGCGCAGCTGTATCGTGCCGCGCTGATCCTCCGTCATGCCGATGCCATGTTCAATGGCGTTTTCCACAATGGGCTGCAAAAGCAGCTTCGGAATATAATCGTCCAGCACGCTTTCATCCACGATCTGCATTTCGAACGCGATCTGATCGCTGTAGCGCACGTTCAGGATTTTAATATAGTTCTGCACGTAGTTCAGCTCGTCGCGCACGGTTACATAGCTTTTTCCGTTGCTCAGCGCCAGCCGGAACAGCCCCGAAAAGGCGTGCAGGGTTTCCAGCGCCTTCTGATTTTCATTCATGCGGATCAGCCACGAAATCGAATCCAGCGTATTGTACAGAAAGTGCGGATTGATCTGCGCCTGAAGCGCCGCCACCTGCGCGCGGCGAATGGTTTTCTGTTCCTCCTTACTGGTTTCCAGCATCACGCGGATGCGCTCCAGCAGCTTCTTCACGCGCGCCTGCAGCTGGGTAATTTCGATTACATCCGATTCGCACTTCAATTCGGGCGGAAGGCTTTCGTTATCGAACACATCCACATAGTTTTGCAGTTCCTCGATCGGGCGCGTAACCGATCGATTCAGGCTGCGCAGGCTGAACCGCAGCAGCAGCAAAAACAAAATCACCGTGCCCGTCGCCATCAGCACGATCACGTTTCTTGACCAGCCGCGCACCTGCGCATCGTTTACGCAGGTGGCAATTTCGAACCTGCCCTGCAAAACGCTGCATGAATCGGTCACGCCGCGATTCGCCGCAAATTCGCGGCTGCAATAGATTTCTTCGCCGCTCACGCCGTCCGCCAGCGTGATTGCGTTATTTTCATCCGATATGGAATCCACGATATCCTCCAGCGCCGAAGTGCTCATTTCCAGCACCACCACGCCGCAGGGTTCGTTCGTGCGCAGGTTGAGCACCGGCATGCCCGCCACGACGCAATCCCATTCCAGGCTGTGCAGCGCAAGCGAATGCGCTCTGTGCCCCAGCCATGTAAATTCGCCCGCGTCCAATATGCTCTGAAACCATTCCTCATCCAGTACGCTGTCGCTTCGGGGGCCGAACATGCCATATTTGAACTGCCTTCCATCCAGCAAAAACAGCGCTACATTGTCAATCCGGTGCGTATAGCTCTGCGCCAGCAGAGCGATCTTCCCGTTTACAATGCAGCGCTCCTGCGCCCGCGCGGTCCAATCATCCGAAGCGGGCTCGCGAATGATCGTTTGAATATCATAATTATTGCCAATCAGATTGCAGAGCTTTTCCGCCTCGTCGTTCAGGCTGGAAAATTCGGAAACGATCTGTCCCTCCAGCCGCTCGACCTCGGCCTTTTCCTGGCGGCTGATATACATCCACATGAACACAATCGTCGTTGCGCAGAGCAGGCAGACGCACACCAGAAATATGCTGACAATGCTCATGTATATCTTTCTGCTGATATGCAAGCCTTTGCCCACCCTTTCAACGCCGCGTTCGTTTTGATTGCTCAATCATCTTCACCTCTCCCGACCCGATCCGCCGCTTGTCTGCCGACAATATTTTAATGGATACGGCCGGGAAAGGCAAGTGTCATTTTATGCCGTCATGCCTTTGCGCGCTTGCGCTTAAAGGAAATCAGGGAATTGGAATTCATGGATTGCACCACGACCACCAGAATGATTACCGAACCGGTAATGATCTGCTCCCAGAGGGCGTTGACGGTGCTTTGCATATTGAAAATATTGTTCAGGAAACCCAGAATCCATGCGCCGACAAACGTGCCCAGCACCTTGCCGCGGCCGCCGCTGAGATAGATACCGCCCAGCACGCTGGCGGCGATGGCGTACATTTCATAGCCGCTGCCCGCCAGAGGATAAGCCGCGTTCGTGCGCGTCGCCAGCAGGATTCCGGCAAGCGCCGTCAGCACGCCGCAGATCACGTGCACCAGCAGACGGGTTTTGAATACGGAAATACCCATCATGCGCGCGGCTTCGATGTTGCCGCCCACCGCGTAGATGTTGCGGAACGCCGAACGATGCTTCATCAGCAGCGCGAACAGCACAAATACCGCCACAAACGCGATCACATAGGTGTTCAGCACGCCCGATTTGAAATTGCCGAAGGCGTACAGCGCTTCATTCGTTTCGGCGGGCTTGAAGGTATTTCCCTGCGTCAGCTGCAAAAGCGCACCCTGCAGGAAGAACTGCATGGCAATCGTCGCAACCCACGCCGGGAAGCGCCAGCGCACCGTCATCACCGTGATGATCGCACCCACGAGCGCGCCCGCCAGCAGCGGAACGACAAAGCCCAGAACCGTGCTGTACTGGCCGAAGTACAGCGTCAGGAAGCCGCACATCGCAAAATTCGTGCTGACGCTCAGATCGATGGAACCGGAGATGATCACCAGCGTCATGCCGCACGCCAGCAGGCCGCGGATGGTGGCCTGACGGCCGACGTTCATGAAATTCGTGAACGAGAAGAAGGATTTGAAATTGATCAGCGATCCCACCAGCAGAACGATGACGAGGCCGACGATCGCCGTATTATCCTTTAGCCAATCGACAAAGCTTTTCTTTTTCATGGTCGTTCGCCCCCTCACTTTTCCTTCGTGCCCGCGTACTGCGAATAGACGGCGATCATGATGATCAGTGCCTTGATGATCTGCGCGATCGCATAATAAATGCCGTTCATGTTCACCATGATTTCGATCGTTTGCAGCAGCAGCGCGGCAAACAGCGTGCCGATAATGTTGGGCCGTCCGCCCGCCATGGGCGTGCCGCCTACGACCACCGCGGCGATGGCATCGAATTCATAGTTCAGTCCCAGCCCCGTGCCGTCCGCGCTGGATACGGTGATCATCTTCCCGATGCCCGCCAGCGAGGAAAGCGTCTGGCAGATCACATATGCCAGCGTGATTACCGCCACGGTGTTGATGCCCGCCAGATGCGCTGCGCGCTGATTGTTGCCGCTCGCCTCCAGCTGCACGCCGTAGCGCGCGCGGGTAACGAAGATATACAGTATCGCCAATATCGCCAGCACCACCACCGCCTGAAGCGGCACCACGCCGCCCACGCGATAGTACGAAAGCGCGGAAACCGATGCGTTGTTGTAGCTGATCTGGGAACCGTTCGCAATCACGCGCGCCACGCCGCGCAGGATATACATGCCGGACATCGTGGCGATCATCGATTGCACCTTGAATTTCGAAACGATTACGCCCAGCAGCGCGCCGACCGCCGCGCCCAGCGCCAGCGAAACGGCCAGCCACAGCATGGGCGATCCGCCGCGCTTGACGAAGTAGGCGAATATTACGCCGCCCAGACCCATCATGGAGCCTACGGAAATATTGATATTGCCCGTGGCGATCACCAGCGTCATGCCGAACGCCACCAGAATGGCGGGGGACGCCTGAATGATCAGGTTCCAGAATATGCGCCATGTGAAAAAGCCCTTTGTATAGAATGCATTGAACACATACAGCGCAAAGAACATGACCACCGCGCCATAGCGCTGTACGGTTTCGCGCGAAATGAGTTTCTTCCTGCTTGTTTCCATCTTCTTACCGTCCTCTCCGCGATCAGTCTTCGTGGATTTCTTCGCCGGAAATCAGCTTGAGTATATTGGCTTCCTTCAGCGTGCTGCCCTGGCATTCACCCAGCGTTTTGCCATCGCGCATGACGACCACGCGATCGCAATTGCGCACCAACTCCGGAATTTCGGAGGAGATATACAGAACGCTGATGCCGTTATCGGCGAATTCGTTTACCAGCTTTTCGACCTCCTGCTTCGCGCCGACATCGATGCCGCGCGTCGGCTCATCCAGAATGATGAGCTTCGGATTGGTGGCGAGCCAGCGCGCCAGAATCACCTTCTGCTGATTGCCGCCGGAAAGGTAGCGGATCTTCTGTTCCGCCGTCGGGGTTTTGATGCGCAGACGATTTACATAATCGCGAACCACGCGATTGCGCTTTGCATTGTTGATCAGCAGTTTCCCCTGTACCTGCTTCATCGAGGAAAGCACGATATTGTTCTTCACCGACATATCCGGAATCAGACCCTCGGTACGGCGATTTTCGGTCACGAACGCAAAGCCGTACTTTTCAATCGCGTCGCGCGGATTGCCGATCCAGACCGGCTTGCCGTCCACCAGAATTTCGCCGCCCTCCGGCAGATTCACGCCGAAGATCAGCTGCGCCGTTTCCGTGCGTCCGGAGCCGAGCATGCCCGCGAGACCCACGATTTCACCCCTGTGTATTCCAAAGGAAACGTCCGCGACCTTCGGGAACTGCTTCAGGTGCCGCACCTCAAGCAGATAATCATCCGAAAACCTGCGCGATCCGTCCCGCATGCTTTCATTTTGAACCTCATGGCCGACCATGCGCGTAACCAGTTCATGCTTGGTCATTTCCGCGGTCGGATAGGTGCCGATATACTGGCCGTCCTTCAGGATGGTAATTCTGTCGGTAATTTCAAATACCTCGTCCAGCCTGTGCGTAATAAATACGATCGCGATGCCGCGCGCCTTCAATCTGCGCACGAAGCCGAACAGCAGCTGTACCTCGTTCGCATCCAGCGATGAGGTCGGCTCGTCCAGCAGCACGAGCTTGGCGTTGCAGCTCACCGCGCGGACGATGGACACCATCTGCTGCGCCGCCGCGCCGAGGGTATCCAGCATGGCATGCACATCGATATTCAGTTCCATATCGCGCATCAATTGCTCCGAATCGGCGTACAGCTTCTTCCAATCGATGCCGCCGTTCTTCCTGCGCGGATAGCGCCCCAGATAAATGTTTTCAGCAACGCTCAGATAGGGGATCAGATTCAGTTCCTGATAGACAGGGCTCAGGCCGATGCTCTGCGCCGCCGCGACATCGCGAAATTCAACCTTTTTTCCGTCGAAATAAATCTCTCCCGAATCAGCGCTGTATACGCCGGTCATGATCTTGATCATCGTGGATTTGCCCGCGCCGTTTTCACCCATCAGGGCCAGAACCTCGCCACGTTTCACCTGCAGGCTTACATTATCCAGCGCCTTTACGCCCGGAAAAGATTTGCAGATTCCCTTCATTTCGAGGATATATTCGTTGCTCATAATGTCCGTCCTCAACTATTTCGTTTGCGTCGCCCGATTGCGCGCGTCCCGCGCGCCCAAATCATGAATTCGTTCTATGCCGAAGCGGGGCTTTATCGCCCCGCTCCGTTATTTCTCTAATGGTAGTTATAAATTAGAAACCAACCTGATCGTAGAGCTCCTTCACGTTGTCTACGGTAACGGTCTTCTGATCGACGAAGTAGGTCTCTTCCAGTTCTTCGCCCGCGAAGTACTTTTCGATGATTTCCTTGCACAGACCGGCGCCGCGCGGAGAGCAGGTGATCAGAGCTGCGAGCTCGTTGTTGACCATCGCATCGAGCGCTTCGAACTGGCCGTCAACGGTTACGATGAATACATCCTTATTCGGAACCAGGCCTGCCTGCTTCAGACCGAGGATGCAGCCCAGCGCCATTTCATCGGCGTGGGTGTAGATCACGTTGAAATCGCCATCCGCGGACATTGCCACGTTGGAAACGATTTCCTGCGCGGTCGCACGGGACCATTCGCCGTTCTGCTGGATGTGCTCATATTCAAAGCCCGCATCCGCCAGCGTCTGGTTGAAGCCGTTGGAACGATTCTGCGCATCGGAACGTCCAGGATCGCCGGTGATCTCAAGCACCTTCACGGAACCGGATTCGAAGTTTTCCATAACCCATTCCGCACAGGCTTCGCCCTGCATGAACTGATCGGAACGAACGGTGGTGATGAAGTCCTCGCCCCAGGTGCCGTCCAGATACTGGGTATCCAGGTCGATTACCGGAATGCCGGCTTCCTTGCAGGCGTTAAACGCAGGCGCAACCGCGTTCGCGTCCACGGGAACGATCAGGATGATGTCGCACTGCTGGGCGATCAGGTCGTCCACGTCCGCCATCTGCTTTTCGATATCGCTGGTCGCATCGGCGATGATCAGCTCATAGCCGTTTTCCTCGGTGAAGGTCTTCTTGAAGTCTTCAACTTCACATACGCGCCATGCGCCGTTGTAATCGGACTCGGAGAAGCCAACCTTAATCAGAGTTTTTTCTTCCGCCATGGCGAAGCTCATGGAAACGAGCGCCAGCACGGCAACCAGGATCAGGGAAAGAACCTTTTTCATTGCTTTTTCCTCCTTCATTTTTGCGGAAGCCTTGCTCCCGCTTGCATGCATATTATAGCAAGCATACCGTGTATTTTTAAAGCAACAATTTTTGGCTTTGTGTGCATGATTTTTGTATCATTTATTCGTTATCATAAACATAATTGACTTTCGAAAATCGTTTACTTATAATAATCCATGTCAAACTCAGGCATGAAAAGGGAGATTCTCAAATGAAAAAATACCTGCTCACCGTAGACAACGGAGGGACATACATCAAGGGAGCGCTGTTTGACCGGGAGGGACGGCAGATCGCGCACGCAAAGGAGCGCAGCCAGCCGATTACGCCAAAGAGCGGCTGGCTGGAGTACAATCAGAATACGCTCTGGGAGATCAACTGCCGAATCATCCGTTCGCTGCTCGCAGCCTCCGGCATCGACCCCGCCGAGATCGCCTGCGTGGGCTTTTCCGCGCAGGGCTGCGGTCTGTACATGGTAGACAAGGACGGAAAAGAAATTCGAAACGGCATCGCGTCATCGGATATCCGGGCGCTGGACATTGCGGAGCGCTGGGATGCGGACGGCACCAGCGATCGCCTTTATCCCTATATCTACCGCCGCAATTCTCCCAGCCACACCAATACGCTGCTGCGCTGGATGAAGGAGCATGAACCGGAAAACTACGCGCGCATCGGCTATATCTTTTCGATGAAGGATATACTGATTCACCGCATCACCGGCAGGCCCACGGCTTCGATGGGCTGCCTTTCCGTCAGCGGGCTGATGAACCTGCAAACCGGCAAAATCGATCCGATGCTCGCCGAGGCGTTCGGCATCCCCGAAATGGCGGATAAATTCGCCCCGCTGTACTGGGATAACGAAATCTGTGGCACGGTATCGGCGCGCGCCGCGGCGGAATGCGGTCTGGCGGAGGGCACGAGCGTAATCGCCGGGCACCACGACGTACTGGCGAGCGCCATGTCGCTGGGCGTACTCGACAGCAAGCCGCTGTTTATCATCACCGGCACCTGCGCCATCAACGCCTACGCATCGCCCACGCCGATTCTGAACGGCACGGTGCGCTACAACGAACTGTACGCGTTCCCCGGATTGTATCTGATCGAGGAGGGCTTCTTTGCCTCCTCCGGATCGCTGGAATGGGTCATTTCGGCACTCTACGGCGAAGCGGCGCACGGCAGCGCGGAGATCTACGCGGAAATCAACCGCATGATTTCCGAAACGCCGCCCGCGCCCGGCCAGCCCTTCTTCCTGCCCTACCTGCGCGGCTGGCGCGATAACGCCGACGCCAGCGGCTGCTGGATCGGCCTGCACGGCGAACATACGCGCGCCAATATGCTGCGCGCGGTATACGAGGGCGTGGCATTCTCCCACATGCTGCAAATCGAACATCTGCTGGCGAACCGCGAAAAGCCCGCGCTCATCCGCATGGTCGGCGGCGCGTGCAATTCACCGGAATGGGTGCAGATCTTCGCGGACGCGCTGAATACATCCATTGAAATTACGCCGGATTCCGAAATGGGCACGCTGGGCACCGCCATCACCGCCGCCGCGGCCGCGGGCTTTTATCCATCGCTGGAGGAAGCCTACACGCACATGCGCGGCAGGACGCAGATCATCCGCCCCATCCCTGAAAACGTGAGCATCTACGCCGAAAAGTTCGCCCGATACAAGGCGCTGGTGGAAAAGCTGGACGGCGTGTGGGGCGTACTGAAGGTCTGATATGCGCAGAGCGCGCCGCGCGTTTACAACATTTGCACAGATATAACGCAATAACTGTATTTGAAATCATCAGGAGGGATTATCATGAAATTACAGGCTGCAATCGATCTGCCTTCCATTGAAGAAGCGCTGAAGCTGATGGAAAAAATCCATCCCTATGTGGACATCATCGAAATCGGAACCTTTCTGGGGCTGATCGAAGGCTATTCCGCCGTTGAAAAGATGAAGAAGACCTATCCGGACAAGCTGGTGCTGGCGGACAACAAGATCGTGGACGGCGGTTATGATATCGCCGGCTACGCCTACGATAAGGGTGCGGACATCGTTACCACCATCGGCCTGACCAACAATGAAACCTGCTCCGGTCTGGTGCGCGCGGCGCACGAGCGCGGCAAGTTCGCGATGGTGGATGTAATCGGCGTGCCGAAGCTCTACGATCGCTGCCTTGAGCTGGACGATATGGGCTTTGATTACATCCTTCTGCACACCGCGCACGATATGCTGGACTACGCGGGCGCGCCGATCGAGGATCTGAGGTACGTCAAATCGCACGTCAAGCACGCGAAGGTGGGCATTTCCGGCGGTATTACCGTAGATCAGCTTCCCGAAATCGCCAAAGCGGAACCCGATTGGGTGGTCGTCGGCAGCGCGCTGTACAAGGCGGCCGATCCCGTCGCCGTCGCGAAGGCGGTTGCGGAGTTTCATTGATTGCGCTTGATATACATTTTTCCAGACCGCTGCCCGGCTCCCGGCGGCGATCTGCTGTAAAAGGATGGTTCGATATGGATTACAGATTGGGCTTATATGAAAAATCCATGCCCGCCGGACTGACGTGGCGCGATATGCTCGCCGCGGGACGCGCGGCCGGTTTTGATCAGCTGGAAATCAGCATCGATGAAAGCGACGCGCGGCTGGCGCGGCTGGAATGGACGGATCAGCAGAAGCTGGAGCTGCTGGCCGCGCAGGTCGAAACGGAAATGCCGGTGCGAACGATGTGTTTAAGCGGGCACCGCAAATATCCGTTGGGCAGCCGCGATCCGCAGGTGCGCGCGCGCGGCATGGAAATCATGCGCAAGGCGGTGGATTTCGCCGGGGATATGGGCATACGCATTATTCAGCTTGCGGGCTACGACGTGTATTATGAAAACGGCGGCGCGGATACCCGTTCGTTCTTCGCTGAAAATCTGGCGCTGAGCGTGCAATACGCGGCGGCGCACGGCGTGGCGCTCGGCTTCGAAACGATGGAAACGCCGTTCATGGATACCATTTCCAAGAGCATGAATTACGTGCGCGAAATCGATTCGCCCTATCTGGGCGTTTATCCGGATTTGGGCAACCTGACCAACGCCTGCGAATTGTATGATCTGCACGTATCGGACGAAATCCGCGCGGGGCGCGGCCATCTGATGGCGATGCATCTGAAGGAAACCGTGCCGGGCAAATACCGCGATATGGATTTCGGCACGGGGCGGGTGGATTTTATTTCCGGCATACGCGACGCCTACGCCTGCGGTGTGCGCCTGTTCACCGCCGAATTCTGGCACGACGGCCGCATAAACTGGCAGGAACGCCTGAAAAACACCCATCGCTTCCTGCGCGAAAAATTCGATTGCGCGCTGGGTTCCGCCGATAAATAATATCAAATCCGTCTTACAGAAAGCAATTCAAAAAAATCGGTGGCTGTAAAGGAAACAAAACGTTCCTTCACAGCCGCCGTTCGTTTGCGCGGTGCCGCGACGCTTATTTTATATCAGTCTGGAAAACGAATTCTTTACTGCATCAGCCAATTCAGGATATTCTTCCATAGAACAGGATAGCCCGCCCATGTACAGAAAGGAATCGGCGCCCAATGCGGCGCGCAGTCCGTTGCCATCGCGCAAGTTTTCCCCTTCCCATATCTGCCAACAACGATCAGGGGGTCATCTCCGACTTTAGCAACGACCTCGCTTTCCCGTTTGGGAATCAGATAATTGTAGCCGAGCAACGAAGGCCACTCCGCAGGTACGCCTTCAAGGATTGGATGATCCTGCATTGCAGGCGTTGCGCGGATGCCATCGCTCTCCTCGCGGCGGTCATCGCAGATCAACAGTTCAACCGGCAGGATTTCCTCAATGGGCGTATTCTTATATGCGCCGCGCGCCTGAATTCCCTGAAAGGACAGATACCCACCGATCATCACAAAAGCGCCGCCATTCTTCACATACTCGCGTACAATCTTCAGCTTGTTCGGCGTGGGTTGCAGCTTTATGAACACATTCATGGGAAGATTCATGGTATTTGCACCAACATCGCTGAACATGACGACATCATACTTGGAAAGTTCTTCCACAGTTCCGGGGAACTTCCGTTCCACCAGATGTGAAGGAATATGAACAAATTCCGCGCCCGCAGATGTAATCGCAGCGGATATGTATTCTGTCGCCTCTTCATAATGATCATAGCTGAAAATATCAAAGCCCTTGGCTTCAACGGTGTGGACATGCCAGCTTTCGCCAACGAATAAAACTTTCTTCATGTATACCTCCATAAGCTGTATCCTCTGTGGTTATTTACGGTATATTATGCCTATAACCAGCGGATTGGACTTCCCAAGCCTCTGACTGCCGCAGTCAATACTATTGCAGACTGAGAAAATAAGCAAACCGTGCAACTGCGTCAAGATATACATCAACAGGTACATATTCATTGACGCCATGAACTCCATATTCGTTTTTCCCAGGACCCATATTTACCGTATCGATTCCGTGATCCTGAAGATAATTGGCGTCAGATGTTGACAGATCTGATTCGAACACAGCCTCCTTATCAAATGCGCGGCAAGCCTGTGCAAGCTGATGGCAGAGCGGGTGATCCTCGCCGATATTGACAGGCGGTTTGGTTGACAGCATGTAGGGAAGCTCAATCTTCGGTGGATGCTTTTGCAACCAGAGATTGCGCTGTGTCGCGCGTGCGACAGCCTCTCTAAAATACCCAAATGCTTCATCCTGCGTAATCGCCGGATTATAAAGCATGCTGCCTGTAATCCGGCATTCTTCCGCACCGGCAGAAAAAATGCCCTTGCTCTGAATGCCGGATATGTTAAAGGTCGTAGATCCCCATTCTGTCTGCGCATGCGGCTTATACAAGCCAAGCTGCTTTTCCGTATACTGCAATTCCTGAATGATCTCTATGGCCAATTCGATCGCATTGATGCCGGGAACATCCTCAACCGTGTAACCATGCGGATAAATGGTATGATGTCTAGATGCAAGATGGTAGCTTTTTCCATATACCGTAATGGTAAAATAGAATTCACCCTGCATATACGGATAGATCTCCAAATCATGCGAAGGTTCCGTCACAACGCAATCCTTCGCCATATATCCGCGTTCGACGATACTGTCAACTCCCTTTTCTCTGCCTCCGTTTTCCTCCGACATAACATAAGTGAAGTAAACAGGTCGTTTCGGCTTAATACCCATCCTGTTCAGGATCATCATTGCCATCAACGGAGCGGCTCCGCCAGCCTTCATATCTGAAGCACCGCGTCCATAAATGTTTCCATCCTTGATCAGACCGGACCATGGTCCCGCTTCTTTACCCCATTCTGCAAGCATCGTATCCGTAACCGGCACCGTATCACTGTGAGCAGCGAACATCAGCGGTTCGCCCTCCCCTTCTGACACAGCTACGACATTTGAAAAGCCATCGCCCGTTTTCCAGAAATCCACCTTATCAAAGATTCCATATGCGTTCAGCTTTTCTGTAAGCCACTCGTGACAGGCATAAGGCGCATCGTTTTCTCCCAAAGCCGGATTCGTAGAATCCTTCTGAACGTATTCCGCAAGGAATTTCAGAATCTCTTCTCTGTTTTCCTCCAAGTGCTGATTGATTTGAATCGCAAGCTTATCCATGAATGACCGTCCCTTCTTTTGTTATCAGAGAACGACCTCTACAGGTTCGCCCATAATCGGATAGAAATCCGCAGGCTCCAACCCGCTGTGTGCAAGGAAATAATAGTAGCACTCTTCACCGTCATCCGCTGCGCTGCGACATGCATCATGCCATATGCCGCGGTTCAGCACGACAACCTGTCCAGGCCGGATAATGAATGCACGTATTGCCGCAGGATCTGCACCGGATGCCTGCGGATAGGGCGCGGAATCAGCAACTGCAAGCACAATCGGCTTGTTGCCGCACACCTGCACTTCCTGCGTCGGATTATGGCATTCCATGGAATCAACAATGTAAGGCAGACCCTTTACATAGGTTATACCAATGTTACAGATATCATCCATGATGCATCCCGGCGCGGTCCATGCGCTCCAACCGCCAGTTCCTTTGCGCATCTTATCTGGCTGAATTTCGTGAAGCTTTCCGTAAGGTTTGAAGTTTTCCGCGGTTGCAGGAATTGCTTTGATCGTCATATTCATTCCTCCGTAATCACAATTCAACATAAACCGGTTCCGGCTGCACGGGTACAAATTCCATCTCTCTGGGGTCATCCGTAGCCTTCGCCATGAAATAGTACAGCGTTTCCTTATCAACCGCATGATTCGCATCGTGCCAGATCGCTTTGTGCAAAACTGCAACATCGCCGGGCTGCATCAGGAACGCAACAACATCCTCCGCCTGAGGAGCAACATCGGGATCGGAATTGGCCACCGTCAGGATCATCGGACCATCGCCGCAGAACTGCGGTTCCTCCGTATAGAAGTGGCGTTCCATGCTAACCGACTCAAAATTGCCGGGCTGACAATAAGTAAAGCCAAAGTTCATCGGCTCATCAATAATCTGTTCTTCCGTGATAGCGCAGCAGAAATCTTCCGTAACCTTCATCGGCAGTTCGCGGAGATTATAATACCTTCCATAAGGCGCGAAGGCTTCTTGGGTAATCGGAATCGGACGAATCGTTTTCATTTGATTTGCCTCCTGTTGTATTGTTCGCGCCATGGCACAATATGCCATGGCGCTGAGATTCGGGTAACGATTGCCTTAGATTATGCGAAGGTGTAATCGTCGATATTGTTGATATCCAGAACGAGGCAGCCGTGATATACGTTTGTATCCACGATATTCAGCGTGACGCCCGGAACTTCAACCTCGGTAATATCCTTACCTTCTTCGAGCGCTGCCAGAACATAAACGCCAACCTTGCCGGTCTCCTGAGGATTCCATGACAGAACCTGCTTCAGCATGCCGCTCTTAATATATTCACGGCTCTGAGAGGGGAAGCCGATGCCCGTAATGGCGATCTGCCCTCCGGCAACATCGCCATTTTCGATGGCCTGAGACATTGCGGCGGCAGCCTGCGGCGCTTCAGCGCCGGCGAAGCCCAAGATGCCCTTCAGTTCAGGATAGGTGGCAATCAGAGTCTGTGCGTTTTCAAAGGCCTTTTCATTGGTATCGTCTGAATTGACAGTCGCAACGATTTCGATTTCCGGATAGTTGGCGGCCAGATAATCGGTAGCACCTTCAACCTTGGAAACCTGGTTCTCTGCGCTGAAAGAAGCGACCATAAATGCCAGCTGACCCTTACCGCCCATTTCGGTTGCGATCATCTCAGCGAGCTGTTCGCCCATTGCGTAGTCGGAAGAGGGCCCAACATAGTAAGAACGGGTGGAATTGGGCGCATCAGTATCGAAGGTGATGGTATTGATACCGGCCGCCTGTGCGTCTTCAATCGTGTAAACGATTGCTTCAGCATCGTTGGGTGCAATTGCCAGACCGGAGATGCCCTGCGCCATAAAATCTTCGATCATGGTAATCTGCTGGGAAGAATCCGTAGTGGCAGGACCATTGGTCGGCATCGTGCGTGAAGGCGAAGATGACGTCCGGACCCCAGTCGCGGATCTTGAGCAGCTGGCTGGTTACGTCGGTATCTTCCGCGGTCAGACCTTCGGAATAGTATTCCAGACCGATGGACTCTGCATATGCAGCGGAAGCATTGTTGGCAGCCTTGCCATAGTCATCGGTGATGTACATGGCGGCGATCTTCTTGGCGCCGAAGTTTTCAACGGCGAACTTTACCATAACCTCGCCGACGGAAGCATCGGATACGGAAATGCGGAAGAAGTATTCATTCTCCTGATCCAGCAGGGAGGGGCTGGTTGCTGCGGAGATGAAGGGAATGCCCGCTTCCTTATAGAACTCCATCGCAGCCAGCGCCATGGGGGAGGTGTGCGGTCCAATGCAGAGCACGGGGTCGCTTGCGATGAGCTTGTTAACGGCGGTAACAGCGCCTGCCGCGTTGCCCTGATCGTCAACCAGTTCGAATTCAATCTGCTTGCCCAGCACGCCGCCGTTGGCGTTGATTTCTTCAACCGCCATCGTGATGGCCTGCTTCATGTGCAGGCCACCCGCCGCCATGGAACCGGTTTCCATGCAGGAAACGCCGATGAGGATGGTGTCTTCTGCGATAGCTGCCGATACGCCGCAAATCGCGATGAGCAGCGCCAGGAAAGTTACGAGAATTTTCTTCATGTGGGGAAGTCCTCCTTGAAAATATTTTCTCACCCCATGTTTCTGGGGCAATACTCTGAAAATGGATGCGCCTGCCGCGCGCCGAGCTTCGGCAAAATTCGCCCGATTTGACATCGCATTTTGGCAGGTCAGCACGGCTGCAATTGTTTTAAAATTTACGTATGTTAATATCCAGCCAGTTCTTCTATAATTGGCTAATATCACGCGCTTGTTTATGGCAATAACGCATGATTTATTTCAATCATCGATTTAATAATAAATGTTCTTTCCAAGATTTTCTTATGCAGACTTGTATTTTTTTCTCTGCTTTGATATACTATTGTGTGGATGATAATTTGGGACAAAAAAGGAGGTACGCATGAAATGGCATATGCCTACTATAATCCGAACCCGCCGCCGAGCGGTATATTATGCACGTTCTCCGATAATTATGATAACATTATCTTCCCGCATTTTCATATCGGCTACGAACTTACGCTGATTCTGAGCGGAACGCATAAGCTGATATTGGAACAGAATTCCCATACGATGCGAACGGGCGATCTGTTTCTGCTGCGCCCGAATGAAATCCATACCCGCGCCATGGAAACCGCAAGCGGGAAATACATCAATCTGGCATTCGCCGCGCCGGAGATATACCGCCTCGCCGCTTACCTCGGAGAAGGCGTCCCCATGAAAAATCTGCTGCAGAAGGCGCCGCCCATGGTGCATCTCGTATCATCGGAGATGGAACTACAGCGGCGGCGAATCGAGCGCATCAACCTGTTCTGCGATACATCGCCCGATGTGGCGATGGCGGAGCTGCGCGCATTGCTGGTGGATCTGTGCTTTCATTACCTTGCAACGCCGGCGCTGGATACATCCATGCACCCGCCATGGTTCACCAAGCTTCTGCTGGAAATGCAGCGGCCGGAAAACATGCGCCGCGGACTGCCCGCCATGCTGGAATTAACGCCGTACAGCCATGAATATCTGTGTCAGGAATTCAAGCGCATGCTGGGCTGCACGCCGACGGAGTATCTCAACAATATCCGCATGGTCAAGGCGCGCCAGCTGATCGAATCGCAGGAAATGGATATTCTGAACATCTGCTATTTCGTCGGCTTTGAATCCGTCAGCTACTTTTACCGCCTCTATAAAAGCAAATTCGGAAATCCGCCGAGCCGCGATCGAAAGATTCGCAGACTCACCCGTCCCGCCATTCCGGAAGAGCAGCGATCGGATCTGTCCGAATGAATTCAAAGGGTTTCGCTCTGAACGGGCGAAACCCTCAGGATGTTGACAAAGTAGTCAGTGGCTTTGCTTCACTCTGCAAAATGATTGGTCGTAACTTTGCCTTCCTCTGATGAGGAAGGTGTCAGCGCGACTTGTCGCGATGATGGAAGGAGAGATAACGTATCTATCGAATTTAAGTTGGTTTATTGGTTCTGCGATAGGGGTTCTCTCCCTCAGTCTGCACGCAAGCGTGCAGCCAGCTCCCTCTCAGATGGAGCCAGGAGAAAACGGCATAACCCCTGCATTCTTTTCGGCTGGAGCCATAAACGAAAGCCTGCAAATAAAAAGTCAAGCTCCAAAGCGGACTTGACAGAAGGAAATTTGCAGACAGCAGGTAGAGAAAAAGTGTAGAACAAAAAGGCCGCCGCAAATGTGCCGACCTGAGAGGCCGGGTTACAGTCAGTTACTCCGCATGGTGCAGACCTGTGGAATCCATGTCTACTGGCGGCAAATCCTCCAACGAGGAAAAGTAAGCCATCACTTTACCGTAGTAACGGCGCAGAAACATGTTTCCCGCAGCCGTCATGTACACATAGTACGGCTTGCCCTCAGCACGTTTCCTGTTCAGGAACTGGAACACCGGCTCATCCGCTGGCGCACGCTGCAGATGTACTTTCATGATGTTAAACAGCGTTCTGCGCAGATAGGGAGAGCCGCGTTTCGTGGTCTTATTGCTGCGAGAGCAGTAATCGCCCGATTCGCTCGGAGCCGGGTCAACACCTGCGAAGGCAACAAGCGACTGCTTGCGCTCAAAGCGGCGCACATCCCCAATCTCCGCCCTGAACTGCGGGCCGAGGGATTCCCCGACGCCGTACATCTCCATGACGACAGGGTATTCCGGGAGCTGAGAAGCCAGCTTGTTCATCTCGCTGCGGTAGGTTTCCACGCTGCGCGAGATCGCCGTGAGCTGATTCGCCGCTTCCTGAACAAGCGTTTTCGTGACGGAGGTCTTCTGCACCAGCACAACGGCGGACTTTGCCAGAGCGTACACCTCGGCGGCCTTCTCCATGCTGAACTGGTAGCGGTTTCGCTTGCACCACTTGCGGTAGCGCTCGGCAAAAGCGTTCTGACTGCCGCTGCGGACGCAATCGACATGCCAGAAGTCATGGGTGAAATCCACCCATTTCTGTG
>JABLTK010037285.1_pt1 | contig 20776 bp, 20 predicted proteins | sample 7160131 | NCBI WGS metagenome assembly JABLTK01 (sample SAMN14651221, study PRJNA627086) | human gut metagenome | isolation source: feces | host: Homo sapiens
CCGCGGGCACGGCGTGCCGGAACCCCAGACGATCCAACTCCAGACTCTCTACAAATACCTCGATGAACCGCGCCGGACTGTCCTGAGCAACTTCGTCCTCGATGCTCCATATCCCCATGGTCATCTGGCGACTGTCTGTCCCGACAACATACTGACAGATCGGCTGGTGGATTATCAGGGCAACCGCGTGGGCGACAGCCTTGCAGAGGTGCTGCGCAAAGCGGGAATCCATCAGGACAACGAAATGGACATGCTGACCTACGCGGTCGCGCGGCACGCCATTGAATGGTACAATGAAGGGCTTGCGCGGCGGGCGGAGAACCCGAACGCATCCGGCATGGAGGTATTTGCCGACGGCGAAATCAGCATTAACGACCTGCGCATGCTGGTCGCCGAGTACGAACGGACGAACCCGACCGCCGTACAGGGCGCGGATGCGCTGGTAAACTGGTGGCGGGATTTCCGCGATACATGGTATGTCGGCACGGGGCTGATGACGGAGGAGATGGCGCAGGAGCTGGATCGGAAGTATCCGAACTATGTACCGTTCAACCGAATCACGGAAAAGCAGTTCGGCAGGCGCGGCAGCGGGCGATTCAGCATCCGCACGGCGCGCGGCAGTACGCTGAACATCGTCAACCCGATTCAGAGCATCGCAAAGAACGTGGCGAGCGTCGTAAGTCGATAACGCCTCAATAGCATAAAGAGAGCCGCGAACCATTTCGATTCGCGGCTCCTGTTATCCGTCAGCACCATTCGATGGTGGCGGGGGGTTTGCCTGTAATATCGTATACGACGCGGCCGACGCCGTCGACCTCGTTTACAATGCGGGAGGATGCCACGCCCAGCACCTTATGCGGGACGGGGGCGTATTCGCACGTCATAAAATCGGTGGTGCGCACGGCGCGCAGGGCGACCGTATAATCATAGGTTCTGAAATCGCCCACCACGCCTACGGAGCGGGTATCCGTCAGCACGGCGAAGAACTGATCCGCGCGGATGCGATGGCGCTTCATTTCCTCGCGGAAAATCGCGTCTGCCTCCTGCAGAATGCGAATCTTTTCGGCGGTGATTTCGCCGATGATGCGCACGCCCAGTCCGGGGCCGGGGAAGGGCTGGCGATCCACGTAGGCGCGCGTCAGACCCAGCTGGCGACCCAGCGCGCGAACCTCATCCTTAAACAGGCTGCGCAGCGGTTCTACCACGCCGATGAATTTCATGTTCTTCGGCAGTCCGCCCACGTTGTGGTGGCTCTTGATGGTGGCGGCCTTGCTGCCGCCGGATTCGATCACATCGGGATAGATCGTGCCCTGCGCCAGGAACATATCGGCGGGCAGCTTCTTCGATGCATCCTCAAATACCTTGATGAATTCCGCGCCGATGATCTTGCGCTTCTGTTCGGGATCGGTAACGCCCGAAAGCGCCGCCAAGAAGCGTTCGCCCGCGTTGATGCGGATGAAATCCAGCGCCTTGCCGGAAAAGGCGCGCTCTACTTCATCGCCCTCATCCTTGCGCATCAGGCCGTGATCAACGAATACGCAATGCAATTGTCCGGGAATCGCGCGGGAGAGCAACGCCGCGCATACGGAGGAATCCACGCCGCCGGACAGCGCCAGCAGCACATGATGATCGCCCACCTGCGCGCGCACATCTTCGATCAGCTTCTTTGCCAGATCCTTCAGATCGTATTCGCCGATTGTGCCGCAGACGTTGTAGAGGAAATTGCGGATGATCTGCGTGCCGTTCGGCGTGCTTTCCACTTCGGGGTGAAACTGCACCGCGTACAGGCGCGCACCCTGATTTTCCAGCGCGGCGCAGCGGCAATTATCGGTGGAAGCGATGATGGAAAAGCCCTCCGGCGGCTGCGTGATCTGATCGGTATGGCTCATCAGCCCGTATTGATCGGCGTCCAGACCGGCAAAAATCGGCGATTCGGCGTTTACCTGCATGCGGGTCTTTCCGTATTCGCTCACATCGCAGGGGGAAACCGTGCCGCCCAGCGTCCAGGACATCAGCTGCGCGCCGTAGCAGATGCCGAGCACCGGAATGCCCATATCAAACAGACCGCGATCGCAATGCGGGGATGCGGGATCATAGGCGCTGTTCGGTCCGCCGGTTAAAATGATGCCGATGGGATCGATGCGGCGGATTTCATCCAGCGAAATATCGCCGGACTTTACGATGGAATACACCTTGCATTCGCGCACGCGGCGCGCAATCAGTTCCTTGTACTGACCGCCGAAGTCCAGAATCAAAATCGTTTGCAAATGGAAACGCCTCTTTCATGTTCGTCGAATAAATGCACAAATCTTACCCCTATATCATCCTACTGAACGCACTGAAAATCAACCGCCGAACATCGCATCTGGCGTTAATTTTTCTGAAAACGGATTTTGCGGCGATTTGTGGACAGGATCGCCAATCCATGCTATAATAAGGAACGCAAAATGGAAGCAAATACCGAACGGGGAGGAGAAAATATGTTCTGGGATTCTACGTACATTCTGGTGATCATCGGCGCGCTGATCTGCGCCATCGCATCGATCAACGTAAACGCCACCTACAGAAAATACAGCCGCGTGATGAACGAACGCGGGCTGACGGCGCGGGATTGCGCCGAAGCCATCCTGCGCAGCGCCGGAATCGATGATGTGCGCATCGAACACGTGCGCGGCAATCTGACCGACCATTATTCGCCGTCGGAGCGCGTGCTGCGCCTGTCCGACAGCGTATACAATTCCACTTCGGTGGCGGCAATCGGCGTGGCGGCGCACGAATGCGGCCATGCGATTCAGCATCAGGAGGATTATGCGCCGCTGAAGCTGCGTACCTTGTCCGTTCCGGCGGCGAATTTCGGTTCGTTTCTGTCGTGGCCGGTGATCGTAATCGGTCTGATTCTGGGCAGACCCAACATCGCCCAGATCGGCGTGGTGCTGTTTTCGCTGGTGGTGCTGTTTCAGCTGATCACGCTTCCGGTGGAATTTAACGCTTCTGCGCGGGCGCTGCGCGTGCTGGAAGGGCAGAATCTGCTGGTGGGAAACGAGATGGACGGTGCGCGAAAGGTGCTGAAGGCGGCGGCGCTTACCTATGTCGCAGCTCTGTTTTCCTCGATATTGCAGCTGCTGCGGCTCATTCTGATCACGCAGGGCAGCGGCCGGAGAAGAGATTGATTCAAATAACGATTACGGGAGAGAGAAGATGGCGGATCGCATTGTAGAGGGACTCTGGGATTGCCCGTATTGCGGCACCAGGGCAATCGGCGGGCTGACGAAGCATTGCCCGTGCTGCGGACACCCGCAGGACAAGGGCACGCGCTTTTATATGGGCGATAAGATCAATTATCTGGATGAGGAACTGGCGGCGCAATATGGCAAGGGCGCGGACTGGGTGTGCGCGTACTGCGGCAGCCTGAATCGGGCGCGGTTTACGTATTGCGCGAACTGCGGCGCGGAAAAATCCGAATCCAAGGCGGATTATTTCGGCAAGAATCCGAATCCGCAGGCGGAAAAGAAGCAGCCGCCCAAGGCAAAGCCCGATCGCCCGAAGGCGAAAAAGCCGCTGTGGCGCAGGCTGCTGCCGCTTTTCATCATCGCGGCGGTGGTCATCGCACTGATTTCGGCGTTCATGCCGCGCAATATGCAGGCGGAAGTGACTGCCATGGATTGGGAACGGCGGATCGAAATTGAAGCCTACCGCACGGTGCGGGAATCCGATTGGAGCGTTCCCGCGGGCGGGCGCATCGTCAGCCAGCGGCAGGAGATTCACCACTACGATCAGGTGCTGGATCACTATGAAACCCGCACGCGCACGGTTTCGGAGGAGGTCTACGACGGCACTGACACCTATACATCCTATTCGGACAACGGCGACGGTACTTTTACGGAGAGCAGCTACGATGTGCCGCGCTACCGCACGGAATACCGTACCGAAACCTATTCCGAGCCGATTTATCGCGATGAACCCGTATATCAGACGAAGTACAGCTATGATATCGATAAATGGGTCGTCGATCGCGAGGAGGAAGCGAGCGGAACGGACAACGCGCCGTACTGGCCGGAATACACGCTGGCATCCAACGAACAGACCGGCGCGGAGAGCGAGTATTACTTCATGACCGTGCGGGCGAAGGACGATCAATACGTGGCGATGATGACGTATGATCAATGGCAGAATTACCATACAGGCGATCAGGTGGAAATTACCGTAACCGCGGGCGATATTACAGAGGTCAACGGCGAATCGGTAGAATGATTTCGCAGGAGGAAAACAAAGCATGGCGCTTGAAATCGAACGGAAGTATCTGATCCGAATGCCGGATGTGAACAGGCTTTCGCGGATTCCGGAAACGGAAATCTGGGAAATCGTACAAACCTATCTGACGGACGGCGAACACGGCGAATCGCGGCGCGTGCGGCGTGTTGCGCAGAATGGAACCGAAACGTATTTTTACACGGTCAAGCGCCATATTACGAACCTTACGCGCGCCGAGAGCGAACGCGAAATATCCGGAACGGAATACGATCGCCTGCTGCTGGAAACGGATCCGCAGGGACAGCCGATTTACAAGACGCGCTATCGCGTGCCGTATCATAATCAGCTGCTGGAGATCGATGTATATTCCTTCTGGCGGGATCGCGCCACGCTGGAGATCGAGCTTGATTCCGAGGAACAGAAAATCGATCTTCCGGACTGGGTGCGGGTGATCCGCGATGTATCCGCCGAAAAGCGCTATACAAACCGGCAGCTCGCCCGCCATATTCCGATGGAAAACATCGAAGATATAGAACAAAGGATGGAAACGGAATGAATTACAGGCTGATTGCACTCGATCTGGATGGAACGCTGTACAACGATCGCAAGGAAATTACGCCCGCTACGCTGCGTGCGCTGAGCGATGCGCAGGATAGCGGCGTTCGGCTGCTGATATCGTCCGCGCGCCCCGTACCGGGGCTGTATCGTTCGCGCGATGCGCTGGATATGGCGCCGCACGACGGCATATTGATGGCGTACAACGGCGGACGGATTCTAACCGCGCGCGACAATCAGACGCTGTTTGCGGATGATATTCCGCTGGAAACGGCGCGGGATATGCTGAAAAAGCTGGAAGATTTGCCCGTTACGCCGATTCTGGACGACGGCAGGATTTTCTATGTTACCGATCCCGCCGCCTACAAGGTGGAATACGAATGCAAAAACAACGATATGACCTGCGAATGCGTGCCGAACCTTGCGGAGTTCATCCATTTTGCACCTGCGAAGATTCTGATGTCGGTACAGCGTGAACAGGTCGCGGAGGTGCAGCGCGAAATCGCGCGGATGCTGCCCGCAGAGCTGATCGTGGTGCAGACCGCGGCATTCTATCTTGAGATTATTCCCAAAACGGTGGGGAAGGGCGCGGCGCTTTTGAAGGTGTGCGAAAAGCTGCATATCGATCCCGCGCAGACCATCGCATTCGGCGATTCCGAAAACGATATATCCATTCTGCGCGCGGCGGGGCAGGGTGTTGCGATGGGCAACGCGGCCGAAGACGTGCGCGCGGCGGCGGATTTCATCACGCTTTCGAACAACGAGGATGGAATCGCGAAGGCGCTGGAACGGCTATTATAAGTTCCTATAATCAGTAATATCTTACAACAATGTAAGTTAAAAGCGGCACAGTTTTAAACAAAACGATCGAATGGAGGAATGAATTCGGGTTATAATGGATGCATCCGCAATTCAAAGGAGATCAGAAAATGAGCAGGTTATCGCCCTATCTTGAAACCATCGTACAAGCCTGCATATTGTTTATACCCGTCGCCGGTTTGTTTACGCTGCCGTTCATGATCTATCAATATCGGAAATACGGATCGATACCGGTGCTGCGCGTGCTGGTGGTGTATGCGTTCATCCTGTACAGCATGTGCGCGTTTCTGCTCACGGTGCTGCCGCTGCCCTCGATCCAAGAGGTGCGCGCGATGTCGCCAAAGCCGATTCAATACATTCCGTTTGAATCTTATGCGGATGCGTTTCATAAGGCGGGATTTCGGATTTCGGAGCCTGCGACATTCATCGCGCTGGCAAACTGGAAAAAGCTGCTCACCTCCGGCGGACTGTTTGAAATCATCGCGAACATCGTCATGCAGATTCCGCTGGGCGTTTTCCTGCGCTATTATTTCCGGAAAAGCTGGAAACAGACGCTGCTCATCGGCATGTGCATCAGCCTGTTTTATGAAATTACCCAACTGACCGGATTGTGGTTCATCTATCCCAAGGCGTATCGATTCTGTTCCATCGATGATCTGATCGATAATACGCTGGGCGCGATGATCGGCTATTGGATTACGCCGGTGTTGTGTGTGATTCTGCCCACGCGCGAACAGCTGGACAAGATTTCCATCGAAAAAGGCCGCCGCGTGACGCTGATGCGCCGCCTGACGGCATTGACGGTGGACTGGATCATCTTTTTCACGGTTGTGTTCGCATCCGCGTTTCTTTGGAATATGGATTCCGGCACGTTCGTCGCCGTCGGCTTTTTCGGCTATTTCGCCTGGGCGATCGCAGTGTTCGTCGTCGGACAGCGCCTGTTTCATGGAAAAACGATCGGCAAATGGCTGATGCGCATATCGGTCATTTCGCAGGATACGGGCAAAACGCCCACCGTGGGCCAGCTTTTGAAGCGCTATACCGTGATCTATCTGCTGCTGCCGCTATCGCTTGCGAGCGTCGCGTTTTCAATGGTCGCTGTGGTGATTTTTACGGATGTGGAACAGGTGTGGATCAGCGTGTGCGGCGTGATTGTCAGCCTGATTCCCAGCATTGCCGTCGGCGCGGTGGTGATCCGAACGCTTTTGAAGTACGATGAACTGCCGCACAGCCATTGGTCGCACACGAAGATCATCACGCACGCAAAAACGGATGCGCTGCCGGATCAATCCAGCCAGTCGATGGATTGATTCACATATTCATCAACGTTAAACAGCCAGTCGGTCAGGAAAGCTTCCCAGCTTTTGCCGCTGGCTTCTTTGAATGCGTCGGTCAGATCGATTTCCGTCAGCCGATGCACCGAAAGTCCCTTCCGGTAGAAAATGCGCAGCCCCTGAATCAGCTGATCGCGCCCCATCGCGGTGGCGAGTTCATGAAACACCGCCGCGCCGCGATCGCGCACAACGATATCGTATTCGTCGGCGGTGAACAGCGTCGCCTCGCTCGTAACCGTCAGGCCGCCCGGAATGGTCAGCTGAAGCGAGGGTACGATGTTTTGATTCAACGCGCGCAGGTATGCATCGCGCCCGTCCAATTCCCACGTCAGCAGATAGGCAGCGTATTCGCATATGGAATCGGAGAGCCATGCGTCCGATACGGGCTTTGCGCACGCGGTAAGCCCGAAATACTGCTGCGCGAGCGCGCGGAACAGGACGTGCGCAAGCGTATCCGAATCGCCCGTGACGATCGATTCGGATAGCCATATGCTGCCTGTGTTGATGATGCAGTCCTGCCCGATTTCCGCCTGTACGATATCCAGATCGCGCGCGGGAAATGCGCCGAACCAGTTTTCCAGCACGTCGATCGCCTGAACGGCGTTTTGCAGAATGCGATCCGCCGCGCCGCGCGCGTTGGTCAGGCACCGAATCTGCACGCCGGATTCGGATACGGCGGCGCTTTCGCGGTAGCGCTGCCCGAAGATGAGCGTGAATGCGCGCGCCGAATCGGCGTGAATCGTCCATAGATTGCGCGTATCGTTCGTTTCCGATTTTGTTTCCGTACCCGTGGCGGCGAGATCATAGCGCGCGGGCAGCGCGATTTCCGCATCGTAGGATGCAAGGTTCGTATCGATGTATCGCGTATGCGCGAGCGGCGCGTTCAATATGAATTCGCCGGTTTCCGTATCGTAGTCCGCCGCGATGAAATAGAAATCGGAAAGCTGCACATCCATGGCGTTCACACCGGCGAACGCGCGGTTCTGCGTGAGCAGCAGATAGTAATCAAATTCAAATTCGCACACATCGCCCGCATCCAGATCGCAGGCGACGCGCAGATACATTTCATTTTCGCCCTGAAAGCCGTAATCCGTCTGCGCGCCGTTTACGTGCACCTTGGTCAGATCGATGCCGCCCGGCGCATATCCATAGGGATAGCAATCCGCCGCCGCATCATTGTATGCAAGCGCGCTCTGGCGGCGCATCAGGTTTGCGGGCGCATAGAAGATCACGCGATCCAGATGCCCGTCGGTTTCATTTGTATACGCAAGGCGCTGCGAAATTCGCAGCGCCTGTTCGTTTTCCAGATATTCAATTTCAAATGCGTAATGATTCTGCACAGGCGCGCTCTCCTCGGCGTAGGCGAGGGAAATCACGGCGGATACGATTGCGCCGCCCGCCAGCAGCGCTGCCAGAATGATAGCGATCAGCCGAATCAGCTTTTGCCTGCTTACCTTTTTTTTCGCCATGGAATGCTCCCTTCGATTATTCTACGGTGCGGATGCTGCTAAGCGGCCAGATTACGCTGCGCACGTGACCTACGATCATATCGCCGGTGATGGGGCCGACATCGCCCGCGCGGGAATCGTGGCTGTTGTAGCGGTTATCGCCCACCATGAAATACTGATTTTCGCCCAGCGTGAAATCGCTGTAATCTCCGGCATTGCCAAGGAAATAATTGTATTTGTTGTTTTCATCCAGCATTTCGTCTACCGTTACGGTCGCGCCGCTTTCATCCGTGGTTTCGTATACCACGTGCGTTACGCCGTCCTTGCAATAGAGCGTATCGCCGGGCACGGCGACCACACGCTTGACGAAATTCGTATTGCCGCGGTTCGGATAATGGCAGATCACAATATCGCCGCGATCGACCGTGCTAAAGCGCACATCGTATACCGTGACAAACAGCCGTTCGTTATCATCCAGCGTATCATACATGGATTTTCCGTCTACGCGGATGATCTGGAACATGAAGCCCCGAATGAAAAAGACCACCATCAGCGCTACCGCGATCGCCATGATCCATTCGCGCGCTTCCTTTTTCCAGTTCTTTTTCGGCGGCTGCGCCGCGCTCTTTTCGGTCTTTACGGTTTCTTCCTGATTCTCAGCGGCGTTTTCCGCCTGCGCATCCTGATATTCGCGCTTGTTTTCTTCCATGATCATGAACCTCGCTTTACTTGATTTTCCGAAGCGGTGCGATCTTCATCAGCACCCTGCCGTGAATGTTCTCTTGCTTTAATGTTCCCATGTCCGCGGCGCGGCTGTCGTAGCTGTCGGCGCGATTATCGCCCAGCACGAAATAATCATCCGCGCCAAGCTGAATCGCGTAATCCTCCGCCACGCTGGAAACATAGCTTTCGGACAGATATTCGCCGTTTATGTACACGCAGTTTTCGCGAATCTCAATCCGATCGCCGGGCAGACCGATCAGCCGCTTTACGTACCTTCCGCTGCGTTCGGGAAATGTACATTCCACGATATCGCCGCGCTGCGGCGCGTTCCCGAAGGCGTAGGCGAGATCGTACACCAGCACCACATCGCCGCCGTTCAGCGTGCGTTCCATCGAACTTCCCGTAATGCGCGCCGTGTGGAATACGAACAATCGAAGCAGCGCGCAGATCACGGCGGCAGCGGCGATGATACACAATATTCGCTTCACGCCTGCGTTTCTCTGGCGCTCTGCACGATCTTCTTCATCCGCTTTTCAAAGGTCGGGCGATCCAGCATCACGGTGCGCGCACATTTTTCGCAGCGCATCTTGATATCCGCGCCGACGTAGGTGATCTTCCAGAGATCGTTTCCGCAGGGATGCGGCTTGCGCATCCTGACAATATCGCCGGTATTCAAAAGCACGCCGAATCCCTCCAGCTCCATAATAAATCAATTATATATCCTGAGTGTTAACTATTATCGATTATTCAGGGTCAATTTCAAATAAGTACCTGCGTCCGTATACATCGTTTACGCACATCGCCAATTGACCGGAATACACCGGCGCGTTCAGCGTCGTTTGCAGTTCGGGCGTTTTCCGGCTGCGGAAGAATTCCTCGTATACGTGGTATTTGCCGCCGCGGATGTAGCCCACCGACCAGTTATCGATTACGTCCAGCGCATCAAACGTGCGATCATCCGGCGTAGATTCCGGCCGGAAAATGTGCAGATCCACATGATAGAAACCGACGCCCGCGTGCGCGTCTGCGCGGCATTCGGCGGTATCGGCGGCATCGGCGCATTCGATCCGGTAATCCGCGCCCGATAATCTGCGCCGCAGGATGTTCATCGTAATCCTGCTCTGATCCACGCCGATAAAATCGCGCCCGCAGCGCTTTGCCGCTTCCAGCGTGGTGCCGCTGCCGGAGAAGGGATCCAGCACAATCTCGCCCGCGCGCGATCCGCATTTCACGATGCGTTCCAGCAGCGAAAGCGGCTTTTGCGTATCGTATCCGGTGCGTTCGGGATCCCGCTGCTGCAGATGCGAAAGATCATTCCAAACGTCCGTCGGCGCGACGGGATCATCATCATAATAGGTGTAAACGCGACCGCCGCTCTTGATCGAACGATATACGCGCCCATCCGGATCTACGTGCCTGCGCATGTGGTTGCTCCTGGGGGACGTGGGCGGCGCCATCACTTCCTGCACGTTGAAATCATACTGCGCGCTCTTGCGGTAGAACAGGATTACATCGTGCTTGCGGCTGAAGTGCCGCAATGTGCGCCCGCCGGTCTGATATACCCAGATGATTTCATTCAGAAAATTGTCCTCGCCAAAGATTTCATCCATCATCAGCCGCAGATACGGGTGCGTGCGGTAATCGATGTGCAGAAACAGCATCCCGTCGGCGCGCAGCAGCGCGTGGCACCGGGTCAGCACATCGCGCATCATGGAAAGGTATTCATCGCGCGTCATCGCGTCCGAAAAGGCCTCTGCCGTCATCGAACTGCGCGATGCTTTCCAATCCGCCGCGCCCACGCGCACGCGCATGGAAAACTGATCGCCGGTCATAAACGGCGGATCGAGATAGATCAGCTTGATCCGGCCGACATACGTATTCTGCAGCGCGCGAAGCTGATCTCGCGCATCGCCCAGAATAAACCGACCCTTTGAACCGTTGCCGGCATGCACCTCCGGCAGATTTTCCATATTGCGTTTCAGCATGACGCGCCCTCCGCAGTAGAATTCCATCTGATTATAACACGTTTCTGCGCTCGCCACAAGATGATAATTTCGTATATACCGCATATTGGCGCGGTGCCGCGCATAAAGTGTACTGGAAATATATTCAATATCCAGAGGTGATACGATGGAAAATCCGAATAATCGCATTATCGCAGCCGGAAGGCTCGAAGACGATCTTGTTTTAAGCCACGAGGTAATGAATGAACCCTTCTATACGGGCACGCTGGCGGTAAAGCGCCTGTCGGGGGCGGCGGATCATTTGCCGGTGACCATTCCGGGCAAGCTGCTCGCCATGCATGAATCGCTGCAGGATCGGCTGCTGCTGGTCAGCGGGCAGGTTCGATCCTATAATAAGGTAATCGACGGCGCGGGGCGGCTGATGGTTACGCTCTTTGTGCAGTCCATGTCGGAAACGGCGGAAAACGATACCATGAACCGCGTAACGCTCTCCGGCGTGCTGTGCAAGCCGCCGGTGTATCGATCTACGCCGTTTGGGCGCGAAATCTGCGATATGATGATCGCCGTGAACCGCGCGTTCGGCAAGAGCGATTATCTGCCCTGCATCGCATGGGGCAGAAACGCGCAGTACGCTTCGCGGTTCCACGTGGGCGATCGCGTGCACATTACGGGCAGACTGCAATCCAGAGAGTATCAGAAGCTGACCGAAAGCGGGGAATACATCACCCGCAACGCCTATGAAATCTCCGCGTTTACACTGGAAACCGATGAACTGCCGCCGCGCGATCCCATCGCGCCGCGCGCCCAGACCGAAGCGGTGCAGACGATGCCGAACTGAGCTTGACAGACGCGCGACCGCGGCGTATCATAAATTCGGTACGCAGCGCAGGATAAAAACGCAACACGCAATCTGATTGCGCCAGAGCTGGTAGGTAGCCCAGCCGTCTGTGCCGATTGGCGCAGGTAAGTAACCTTCCCCTCCGGGTTGTCCAATCCTGCTGGATAAAACAATAGGAGGGTGGATACCATGGACGTATGTTCTGCAAAGCTGACGGTGTTGTTTGAAGATCCATTCTGGATTGGAGTGGTGGAGCGAATTGAGGCGGGCCGGCTGACCGTATGTAAGATTACATTCGGCGCCGAACCGAAGGATTACGAGGTGCACGCGTTTCTACTGAAAAACTACGGTCGGCTGGCGTTCAGTCCGTCTGTCGAAGTGAAGGTCAAAACGGAAGCGTACAACCCGAAGCGAATGCAAAGGGAGCTGCGGAAGCAAGCCGCAAGCGTCGGAACCGGCACCCGTTCGCAGCAGGCGCTGCAGATGCAGTGCGAAGCAAATAAGCTTGCGCGCAAAACGGTCAGTCGCGAACAGAAGGAAGCGGAAAAACAGCGTCAGTTTGAATTGCATCGACAGAAGCAGCGCGAAAAGCATCGGGGCAGGTAATGCCTCGGTGCTTTTCTTATGCCATTTTGCCCATCGTTTCCGCTTGAAACGGCGCATGGAATGTGGTATGATACAATAGATGAAATTTGGGAGGATGCGGGCGCATGAACGAAAGGCAGCGCAATCACATATTGGAAATCCAGCCGTTTTTGTTGATTGCGGCTGCGCTGATCGTATACATCGTGCTGATTTCCGTAAGCTATGGAAATCTTCTGGGGCGGATTACGCGCGTTCGAAGCGAATGGACGGAAATCGCTTCGGAACAGATCGATGGAAAATACGTAACCCGCTATACCGCCGCGCTGCCCGAAGAAAACGAATCCGTGGATTCGGTATGCTTCTATACGGAATACGCCGAGGTGCGCGCATGGTTAAACGATGCGCAGGTGTATCGCTTCGATAAGCCGCGCGGCGAACGCTTTTCCAGCGCCGCGCCGTCCATCTGGAATAAGATCATCCTGCCGGTGCATACGAAAAATGCGTTTATCACGGTGGAAATCACCACGCCGTACCGGCAATACGCCAATCCGGGGCTGAACGCCTATTTCGGTGCGGAGAGCGATATCGAACGCTTTCTGCTGATTCAGAATTTTTCCCGCTTCGCCGCCGCGCTGGGCATCATGTTCATCGGCATTATTTTCTGCATCGTGGCGCTGATTCTGCGCTTTCATCATGTGCTGGGCAACCGCGGCATGTATTCGCTGTGCATGTTCATCGTGGTGCTCGCGGTGTATATGGCTTCAAAGCAGACCTATCTATTGCTGAATTTGTACGACGGCGTCGCCTACAATCTGATTCGCGGCATATCGTTTATGATGTGTCCCGTCATGTATTCCCGCTATATGATGCGCCAGTACAAGGGCGTGCGCAGGATGATCGCCGCCGTTATGCACGTAATCAGCATCGCGTCCGCCGTGATCTTATCGCTTCTGCATCTTCTGCACGTATGGGAGCTGCCCGAATCGATGATTATTACCACCGGTATCTGCGTCGTTACCGCGGTGTATGCGCTCGTGCTGGAGTTGAGCCAGCACAGCCGAAGGCTCGTAATCCCGCTGAGCACGGCGCTTACGCTGTTTTCGCTGATGGAATATTACCGGATCGGCGATATTACCTGGGCGGTGTACCTCGGCCTGTTTTTGTACATCTTCATCGTGATCTATCGAATCGTAACCTCCGTAATTTCGGCGCGTGCGCGCGAAATCCGATTGGAAACGGCGCTGGACGTATCCCGCAGCGAAATTGCGACGATTCAGATTACCAGCCACTTTTTCTATCATACGCTGGATTCCATCCGCGCGCTGATCCGTCTGGATGCGGATCGCGCCTATAAAATGACGGGCGATTTCGCAAAATATGTGCGGTATCGCGTGGACGGCGTGGAACAGATGGCGCAGACCGTGCCGTTTTCCAAGGAGCTCCGCGCCATTCGCGCTTACACGGATATCAAAAAGGCACAGCTGGGCGAACGGTTCCGGATCGAATTCGATGTGGAAACGGAGGATTTTGAAATCCTGCCGCTGACGATTCAGCCGCTCGTAGAAAATTCGGTAATTCACGCCGTACAGCTTCGCCGCGGCGGCGGTCTGGTGCGCGTGGTATGCCGCGAGGAAAAGGACGGCTACCATATTGAAGTGATCGATAACGGCCCCGGCGCGCAGATCGAGGCGCAGCCGCGCGACGATCAGAAGCGGCATACGGCGATTGAAAACGTAAATACCCGTCTGGAATATTACGGCATACCGCCGATCCGCTATTCGGATAACGATCTGGGCGGAAAAACCGCATATATCGTTTATCCCAAGCACATCAAGAATAAGGGGCTGCAGCAATGAGGGTTATACTGGTAGACGATGAACCGCTTTCCCTGAACCTGTTTAAAATCGAATGCGGAAATATGCCCGGCTTTGAAGTGGTGGGCATGTTCGACGCGCCGGAGGAGGCGCTGATCTACGCCCAGAGCAATCCGGTGGATTTTGCGCTGCTGGATATCGATATGCCGGGCATGACCGGCATCACGCTGGCGCGCCGCCTGCGCGAAATCTGGCCGAAGATCGTGATCATATTCGTTACGGCGCATCCGGAATTTTCCGTGGACGCCATTCAGATGAAGGCGGATTTTGTGGTGTTCAAGCCCTACGAGCGCGAGGATATTCTCGACGCGCTGGAGCGCGCGCGCCTGCTGGGCGAACGCAAGCAGAAGCGCATCGCCGTGCGCACGTTCGGGCATTTCGACGTATTTGCGGATGGCAAGCTGGTGAATTTCAAATCCGCCAAGGCGAAGGAGCTGCTGGCGCTGTGCATATCGCGCATGGGCGGCGAAGTGACCATCCATGAAATGCAGCGCACGCTGTGGTCGGATACGGGCAATCAGGGCGTGGGCTACCGTACCACGATCAAGGCGCTCAGCGATACGCTCAAGGAGGTCGGCGCGGAGGATATGCTGCTGCGCAAGCGCAGCGCGCTTTCGCTGAACACGGATGCGTTTTCCTGCGATCTTTTTGATTTCAAAAGCGGAAAACAGAGCGCGATCAACGCCTTTCACGGGGAATTCATGCTGCAATATCCGTGGGCGGAGCCGATGTCGGAAATTCTGCGCGCGGAAAAGCGGCGCATGTGAATTCGCAAAAATGTGGAAACAGTCAATTCACATTGGGTTGATAATGTTCGGCTAAAATGCGTAGCATAAACGGATCAATCGAACCCGTAGGGAACGGAGGACAGGCATGAGCAAAGTGATCGGCATCGATCTGGGTACAACGAATTCTTGCGTCGCGGTAATTGAAGCGGGCGAACCGGTGGTGATTCCCAATTCCGAAGGCGGGCGCACCACGCCCTCCATCGTGGCGTTTTCCAAGAATGGGGAACGCATGGTGGGGCAGGTGGCGAAGCGCCAGGCCGTTACGAACAGCGAACGCACCGTAAGCTCCATCAAGCGCGAAATGGGCACGGATTTCCGCGTAAACATCGATGGAAAAAAGTATACGCCGCAGGAAATATCGGCGATGATTCTGCAAAAACTGAAGGCGGATGCGGAAAGCTATCTGGGCGAAAAGGTTACGGAGGCTGTGATTACCGTGCCCGCGTATTTTACCGATGCGCAGCGTCAGGCGACGAAGGACGCGGGCATGATCGCGGGGCTTACCGTAAAGCGCATCATCAATGAACCCACCGCGGCGGCGCTCGCCTACGGCGTGGATAAGGAAGATCCGCAGAAGATTATGGTCTACGATCTGGGCGGCGGCACGTTCGATGTATCGATTCTGGATATCAATTCCGATGTGATCGAAGTGCTGGCGACCGCGGGCAACAACCGCCTGGGCGGCGATGATTTCGATCAGTGCATCGTGGATTACCTGCTGGATGAATTCAGGCGGGAAAACAAGATCGATCTGCGCAAGGATCCCACCGCCATGCAGCGCATTCGCGAAGCGGCGGAAAAGGCGAAGATCGAATTATCCGGAATTACCTCAGCAAGCATCAATCTGCCGTTTCTGACCGCCAATAAAAATGGGCCGCTGCACATGGAAACCACGCTGACCCGCGCCAAGTTTGATGAACTGACCCGCCATCTGGTGGATATGACGATGGGGCCGGTGCAGCAGGCGATGGCGGATTCGGGGCTTACCCCCGCATCGCTTTCCAAGGTGCTGATGGTCGGCGGTTCCAGCCGCATTCCCGCCGTACAGGAGGCCGTGCGCCGCTTTACCGGCAAGGAGCCGTTTAAGGGAATCAACCCAGATGAATGCGTGGCGATGGGCGCGGCGCTGCAGGCGGGCGTAATGGGCGGCGAGGTCAAGAGCCTTCTGCTGCTGGATGTAACCCCGCTTTCGCTGGGCATTGAAACCGTGGGCGACGTATACGCGAAGATCATCGAACGCAATTCATCGATCCCGATTCAGCGCAGCCAGATTTTCACCACGGCCGCCAGCTTCCAAACGGCGGTGGACGTGCACGTATTGCAGGGCGAACGGCCGGTGGCTTCCCAGAATAAGGAATTGGGCAGGTTCCGCCTGGACGGAATCCGCAGGGCGATGCGCGGTGTTCCGCAGATCGAAGTGACGTTCGCCATCGATACGAACGGCATTGTAAACGTATCCGCGCGCGATTTGGGCACGGGGCGGCAGCAGAACATCACCATCACTTCTTCTTCCAACATGAGCCGCGAGGAAATCAACCGCGCCATTCATGATGCGGAGATGTACGCAGCGGAGGATGCGAAGAAGAAGGAAGAAGCGGAGATGCAGAATCGCGTGGACAACCTGATTTATCAGGCGGAAACGGCGATGAAGAAGCTGAGCCGCGAAGATAAGATACGCATGCAGGAGCTGGTCAAGGCGGCGAAGAAGGCATTGAAGGAGAAAGATTCCGTCGCCGTGCGCAATTCCTGCACCGATCTGGAGCGCGCGCTGCAGGCGGCGGGACAGACGATCTGGAATGCGGACGCCACTGCCAGCGCGGAGGACGGCGTATACGATTCCACCTATGAACCAAACGATAAATAACGCTGCGATGGTTCATTGCTAACAATTCTATGGTATTCTGTGGTATGCGATGAAGGGAAAGCTTCGAATCGGAAAGGGGAATGAATGTGTTTGGCTATATACTCGCCAACTGCAAAACCTTGTCCGAGGATGAACAGAAGCGGTTTCGCGCGCTGTACTGCGGCATGTGCAAAACGCTGAAGGCGCGATATGGAAATTTGGGGCGGCTGACGCTCGGATACGATATGACGTTTCTCGCCCTCACGATTTCCGCGCTGTACGAACAGGATGAAATCGCGGGCAGCGAACGCTGCGCGCTGCACCCTGTGAAGGCGCATCCGTTCGTTACGAATGAAGCGATGGAATATGCGGCGGATCTGAATATCCTGCTTTCGTATCACAAGTGCAGGGACAACTGGCAGGATGATAAAAATCCGCTGTTCGCCGCCGGTAAGCTGGCGCTCGAATCCGCGTATCGATCGGCGAAGGCGAAGCGGCCGAAGCAGGCGCGCGCGATTCAGGAATGGATGGATGAGATCGCTGAAATGGAGCGCGGCGGCTGCATGGAAATTGATCGTCCGGTCAATTCCACAGGGCGCATGATGGGCGTGCTGTTTCAGTACGGCGATGATCTGTGGGCGGATGATCTGTATCGGATGGGCGATGCGCTCGGCAGATTCATCTATTTTATGGATGCTTACGATGATCTGCGCAGCGATGTGAAACGGAACCGCTACAATCCGCTGAAATCGATCATGGAACAGGCGGATTTTGAGGCGATCTGCAAATCATCCCTTTCGATGATGATGGCGGATTGCGCGGATGCCTTTGAACGGCTTCCGATTCTGCGCGACGCGGATCTGATTCGCAACATTCTCTATTCCGGCGTCTGGTCGAAATACGCATACATTCAGGCAATAAAGCAGAAAAAAGCCGAAAAGGCTGCGGCAAAGGAGCATCAATAATGCAGGATCCCTATCGAGTGCTGGGCGTATCGCCATCGGCCTCCGAGGATGAAATCAAAAAGGCGTACAGAACGCTCGCCAAAAAGTACCATCCCGACGTAAACAACGGCTCTCCCGAAGCGGAAGCGCACATGAAGGAAGTCAACGAGGCGTATTCGCAGATCATGAAGATGCGCCGCGAGGGCAATACCGGCGCAAATAACTATGGCGGCGCGGGCTACGGCGGTTCCGGCTACGGAAGCTCCGGCTTTGGAGGCAGCTACGGCGGCTATGGCAGCAATTACGGCGGGTACGGAAGCTATGGCGGCTACGGCGGACAGCAGAGCTCATCGTATGCCGATCCGAAGCTGACGGCGGCGCGCAATTACGTTCGTGCCGGACGGTATCAGGAAGCGCTGAACGTGCTGTCGCAGGTGCAGGGGCGCGCGGCGGAATGGTATTATCTCTCCGGCGAGGCGAATTTGGGCATGGGCAATCGGGTAGCGGCGCTGAACTACGCGCGTCAGGCGGCTGCGATGGAACCGATGAACTTCGAATATCAGGCGCTGCTGGCGCGCATGGAGGGCAGAACGAACCGGTACGAACAGCAGGGCAGAGGATTCAACACGCAGGAGATGATCTGTCGAAACCCGCTGGGACTGATGTGCCTGATGACAATGCTGTGTAATTGCTGCTGCTGCGGTTCCGGCGGCGGCTGCGGCGGATATGGCCGATACTATTGATCTGACGGGAGGAAATATTCATGTGGCAGAGGTTTAAAGACGGCGTGCGCAATTTTATGATCGGCCGCAACGGCGCGGATCAGCTGAGCATGGCGATGCTGATCGCCGGCATCGTGCTTTCGCTGCTTACATCGATTACGAAGCTTGCAATTTTCAATTTATTGGGGTTGGTCATTCTCGTTCTGACGATATTCCGCATGTTTTCCCGCAATCTGGAAAAGCGCCGCGCGGAGAATCAGAAATTTGTGAATTTCAGAGCGAATTTCGGCACGAATTCAAAGCAGCTGATGAATCGCCTGAAGAACATGAAGAAGTATAAATACTTCAAATGCCCGCAGTGCGGCGCGCGCCTGCGCCTGCCCCGTAAGGTGGGCGAGGTCACCGTAACCTGCGGCAAATGCAAAAACCAGTTCAAACAGAAAGCATAAAACCAAATGCAAAAACAGGAAGGCTTTTCGAACAAATAAGAAATGCCTTCCTGTGTTTTTCATTCTAAAAGACCGAAAACTTATGCAGATCAGCCTGTAAAATCAAATTCAGCGACATGCGCGGTGAATTTGGTTTTTCATCAAAGATGAAAAACATACCTACACTCAGACTTCCGCCGACGCACCGAAGACTCGGCATAGCCGAGTTTCGGCAGCAACGGTGCCGCGCCTCAATCTTTGATTGAGCCGTCGGCAGTCTGCCTAAAGGCAGACCGACAAACCTATTGGTTTGTCGCCTCCCCGCTGGAAACCGAAGGTTTCGCGTGGGCTGGTCGTGGGCTGCAAGCAGCACGCGACTGCTATCCGGAATTTGTGAAAATTTCAGGAAGCCGAAGTCTTCCTCCCACTCGATAAACTCGTGAGAGTTTGGAGAAATGCCTACAGCTGCGATGTGCAATGCGGGCAGCGGGTTGCGTCGTCCGCGATTTCACTCTTGCAATAGGGGCAAAGGCGCGGCGCTTTGGCGGGCGCGGGCGCTTCCTTCGGTCTGCGCAGCTTGTTTACGCCCTTCACGAACAGGAAAACGCACAGCGCGATCAGGAAAAAGTTGATCACGGTCTGAATGAAATTGCCGATGGCGATGGTCGGCGCATCCTCCGCTTCGCCGAGACGGATCACCAGCGCCGTGAAATCAACGCTGCCGGTCAGCTTGGCGATCAGCGGCGTGAACAGATCGTTTACAACGCTGGTTACGATGGCGGTGAAAGCGGAGCCGATCACGACGCCGACCGCCATATCGAGCACATTGCCCTTGAACGCGAATTCCTTGAATTCCTTAAACAGCTTCCCCATGTAAAAACCCTCCCTGTATCCTTATGTGTGAAACGATTTTAGCACAAATCGAGCGCGCTGTCTACGTGAATCGCGTTTACATTTTCACATCCGTATGCTATAATACGTTCACGAAATGGAGGCTTCCGGCTATGAATTATTTTAAAAATACGCGCCGTCTGGTCGTAAAGGTGGGCACATCTACGCTGACCTACGAAACGGCGCGCCTGAATCTTCGCCGCATGGACAGGCTTGCACGCGTGCTGGCGGATCTGCGCAATCGGGGAATGGAAATCGTTCTGGTGTCATCCGGCGCGATCGCCGTGGGCATCGGCAAGCTGAAGCTGCCCGCAAAACCGCATGATCTGGGCGGGAGGCAGGCGTGCGCTGCGGTCGGCCAGTGCGAACTGATGTACATATATGATAAACTGTTCGGCGAATACGGCCAGACCACGGCGCAGGTGCTGCTCACGCGCGATTGCGTGGACGATGCGGTGCGCCTGAACAACATTCGCAGCGCCTTTGCGCGGCTGCTGGATCTGGGCGCGCTTCCGATTATCAATGAAAATGATACGGTGGCGACAGAGGAAATCGAATTCGGCGATAACGATACGCTGTCGGCGGTGGTGGCGCGCGCGGTGCGCGCGGACGCGCTGGTGATTTTAACGGATATCGACGGTCTGCACGCGCAAAACCCGAAGGAGCATCCGGATGCGCCGCTGATTCATGTGGTGGATAAAATCGATGAAAATACGAAGCGCATCGCGGGCGGCGCGGGTTCCGCGCGCGGCACGGGCGGCATGTATAC
>JABLTK010061396.1_pt1 | contig 20697 bp, 18 predicted proteins | sample 7160131 | NCBI WGS metagenome assembly JABLTK01 (sample SAMN14651221, study PRJNA627086) | human gut metagenome | isolation source: feces | host: Homo sapiens
CATCGTGAAAAATTATCTGATAACCATCTACGATAACTACATCGGAATTCTATCCACTATTTTCGCCGACCGGCTTTGGATAAAAATCGTATCATCCATTTTGTCCTTTGCCACAGTATTTATCGCGGCATATTTAAAGTCATTCGATCTGAACAAGCTGTCTAAGGCGCACAAGGAAGCGGCGAACAGGCCGCTGATTGTGCAGAATGAGATTACACACAGATACACATCTACGATATCAGCCCCCGGTAGTAACCGGACTGCGGACTTGAGAAATAGTAAAGACTGCCTTGAAAAAGCGCTTTGCCAAATGACAAAAAACGGACACCTCGCAGGTATAACGGCTGCGAGGTGTCTTTGTTTTCATACTTTTCGGGTAAAATATGAAAAAATACCCGGAGGTAAATGTAAAGAGGAAGCCGAACGACTGGAAGCAGAGCGTAAAGCGGAAGCCGAACGTTTGGAGCGCGAACGCAAAGAAGAAGAACATCGCATTGCAGTCGAAAAAGCGAAGAAGAAAGCAAAAAAAGTTTTCATAGCGATAGCGTCTGTTGCGTGTGTTTGCGCGGTTTTTCTCATTTTGTTGAAAACAGTCATTATACCGAAACAAAGGATAAATAAAATAAAAACCGCAAATGTCGGAGATATCATAGTTTTCGGCACTTACGAGCAGGATAACAATATTTCCAACGGTAAAGAGAATATTAAGTGGCTTGTTTTGGCAAAAGAAAACAACAGGGTTCTTGTTATCAGCGATAAGGCACTTGATTGTCAACCGTATAATTCATCTTACACAGAAGAGGTAACATGGGAAAACTGTTCACTTCGCAAATGGCTGAACGGTACGTTCCTAAACAAAGCTTTTAGTACTGAGGAACAGGCACAAATTCAAAATACAACTGTATCAGCTGATAATAACCCCCAATACAGCACAAATCCCGGAAACGCTACAACGGATAAAGTATTTCTGCTCAGCATCAACGAGGTGGAGAAGTATTTCAATAGTGATGAAGCAAGAAAATGTGCACCGACAGCTTATGCAAAGGCACAGGGAGCATCGACGAACGATACTTGTAAAACCCCAAGTGGCGCAGCCACTTGCTGGTGGTGGCTGCGGTCGCCCGGCGACGATCAGAGCAGTGCCGCCTATGTCTACTTTGGCGGCGACGTCTTCGAGCTCGGTAACTATGTCTTCAGCGGTCTCAATGCCGTCCGCCCCGCGATGTGGATCACTATTGACGGCTAAGTCAGGCATTTGTGTATACCTCTGCACATAAAACAGAAAAATCGAGTGCTCATAGGGAAAAGCCCTTGCGAGCACTCGATTCCGTTTTCTGTAAAAATCACCTTAGGCGAATGAAAAATGAAGCGCTTCGCCAATGAAGTGCGGCAAACCGCACGAAAAGCAAAGTGCGCGCACTGCATGACAACGAAGTTGCCGCCGAAAACGGGCAGTGCCGAACGCGCAGAACCTTGCGGTTACAAATCTTCCGCCGAATAAGGACGGCAGGCTTGTCGGCGGCGATATCGAGAACCTTATGAAGCTTTCTGAAAAGCTCGGGATAAGGCGCGAAGCGCCGGAGGGATTGTTCTGAATAAGTTGAAATTTTTCAAAATACTGAGTATTTTGAACTTTTATTACAACAACCCCTCAGTCACGGCTTAGCCGTGACAGCTCCCATTACACAGTGGAGCCTTGAGTCCGCGCAATGACAGACTTTTTCGAAAAATTGACGGGACTGCCATATAGACAGTCCCGCTTGAAAATTTATCAATAATCCGTAACTCTGATTGTCGAAATAATCTCCGCGCCGAGCAGGGTTTCGAGCTTCGTGCGAAGCTCGCGCTCCGAGGCGGCGGGAGTTACAAAGGCAAACTCGTCCTCCGGCGCACCGGCGCGCTTTAAGAGCTTTATTTCGCCGAAGGTTTTCTCCGCCGAGGAGATGACCTGCTGCTTTTGCTGAGCGCGTCCTCTGACGTAGAGCGCAGTGGGCATATCGAGGTAGTCGGCTACATAGCCCTCCTCGCTGTCCGCCCAGCCGAAGAATTTCTGCTTGTTCTCATGGCGTGCGCAGTCAATGACATCGCCGACGACCGCGCTCGCGGTGGGCAGCTTGCCCGCGCCTCTGCCGTAGAATACGACGTCGCCTATCGCGTCGCCGCGCACGAGAATAGCGTTGAAAACATCGTCGACGCTTGCGAGCTGGCTGTGATGATTGACAAATGCGGGGCTGACTATCGCATAGATGTGCTTGCCGTCCTCGCTCTTGCGCGCCCTGCCGAGCAGCTTTATGACTCCGCCCCAATCCTTGGCATAGTCAACGTCCTCAAGGGTTATCTCGGTTATGCCCTCGGTATGCACCTGCTCGGGATAGACGTGCTTGCCGAAGCAGAGCGAGGCGAGTATGCAGACCTTGCGGCACGCGTCGAAGCCGAGAATATCGGCGGAGGGGTCGCGCTCGGCGTAGCCGTTATCCTGCGCGAGCTTGAGCGCATCCTCAAACGCCATATTGTCGTTTATCATCTTGGTGAGAATGAAGTTCGTCGTGCCGTTTAATATGCCGGCGAATTCGTCTATCTCATTTGCGGCGAGGCACTGGCTTATCGGTCTGATTATCGGAATACCGCCGCCGACCGACGCCTCAAACAGGAAGTTCACGTTGTGCTGCGCGGCATATTTCAGCAGCTCGCAGCCCTTGGCGGCGACAAGCTCTTTATTCGAGGTGACGACGCTCTTGCCCGCCTTGAGGCAGGCGGAGACAAACTCGTATGCCGGATGAAGGCCGCCCATTGTCTCGACGACAACCTTAACCTCGGGGTCGTTGAGGATGATGTTGAAATCTTTTATAAAGAGCTTCTCGTTGGGGTCCCCGGGGAAGTCCTTGAGGTCGAGGATGTATTTTATTTCGAGCTCGGACTGAGTGCTCTTTCTTACTATACTGTCGTGATTTTTGTTGATGACCTCGGCAACGCCGCTTCCGACAACGCCGTAGCCCATTATAGCTATATACATGGCAACTTTCTCCCCACTGTTATTTTTTTACTATTTTATCACAAAGGCGGGCGGCGATAAAGTCTCAAAAGAAAACTTTTTTACTTTTTTGTGAAGTATTTTTCAAACTCATTGAGTTTTAAGGCAAAATAGTATAATATATATGATGTATTATGCCGCCTTGAAACCGTAAACAGAAATAAAGACCGTTGAAAGAAGAGGTGCAGAAAATGTCTCCGGAAACTGTTGAAAGAAGAAGAGCCGTGCTGATAAACGTCGCGTATATCGCGCTCGTGCTCGGTGCGTTTTATCTGTTTATGAAATATGCGTTCTGGACTGTCGCGCCGTTCATATTCGCTTTTGTCCTCGCAGTCGCGCTGCAGCGCCCGACAAATTTCCTCTCGAAAAAGACGCATATCAAAAAAGGAATCGTCTCCGTTATTGCGGTTCTGCTGATAATCGCGCTGCTGGCAACCTTGATCGCCCTGGTGGGTGCAAGGGTCGTGACAGAGGCAAAGGGCCTCGCTTCGACTCTCGGCGAATGGCTCAAGAAGCTTCCGGACTACGTAAAGGGCTGGGAGGAGTCACTCTACCGCCTCGCCGAGCGCCTGCCCGGAGGACTCAAGAGCTCCGCGGAGGAAGCGATAAAATCGCTGTCCGACAAGCTCCTGCTCTCATCGGAGGAGCGGGCGGCTCTGCGCACGCAGAACGGCGAGAGCAGCGCGGGTATAAACCTCCTGTCACTTCTCAAGCCCTCGCTCAGCGGTGTTTGGTCAACCGCAAAGCAGATACCGAGCATCTTGGTCGGTATGCTCCTGTTTATTATCGCGGCCTGCTTTATGACCGCCGGATATGACGGCATAGTCGGCTTTATCAAGAATCAGCTGACCCCGCAGAAGCGCAGAACGCTCTCAAAGACAAAGAAGATAGTGGTCTCCTCCATGGGCAAGCTCGTCAAGTCCTATGCGCTTATAATGCTCGTCACCTTTTTCGAAATGCTGATAGGTCTGGGCGTGCTCAAAATTATAGGCGTCTACAAGAGCGGATATATATTTATTATCGCAATAATCATCGCAATCGTCGATATTCTGCCCGTGCTCGGCACGGGAACGGTCGTTATCCCGTGGGCGGTGTTCTCGCTGATAAATAAGAGCTACGGTCTCGGTATCGGACTGCTCGTCATATACGCCTGCATAACCGTCATACGTCAGATAATCGAGCCGAAGATAGTCGCAAACAACCTCGGCATCCCGGCGATAGTCAGCATAATGGGTATGTATATCGGCGTTCAGCTGTTCGGCTTTATCGGAATATTTATTATGCCTATAATGATAACCGTGCTCAAGGTTCTCAACGACGACGGAGTTATACACATCTGGCGCAGCTCGAAAAAGGCGGCGGCGCAGGACGCTCCGGCTCCGACGGCGGACGGCTCCGAGGGCGAAAAAGAGCCCGAAAAAGAGTCAAAAGAAGAGAGCGAGCCCGAGAAGTAAATTGTTGACATTTGGTCTGCTTGTGTTATAATTGAACTGTAGTACAAAATTGTTCACCGGCACAATTTAAATCTTTTTCCCGAAAGGACGGTTTTCATGGATATTTTACAGGCAAAAAAAGAAGTTATCGCAGCGGGTCTGCGCCTTGTCGAGACCGGTCTTATCGCAAGAACCTGGGGCAACGTCAGCTGCCGCGTTGACGAAAACAGCTTCGTCATTACCCCGAGCGGAAAGCCCTACGACGGACTGACCCCCGACGACATTGTTGAGGTAAAAATCGACACTCTGAGCTACGAGGGCAGTGTCAAGCCCTCCTCCGAAAAGGGCGTTCACGCCGAGGTCTACAAGGCCCATCCCGACGCGGGCTTCGTCATCCACACCCATCAGAAGTTTGCGTCCATAGTCAGCGCAACAACGCAGGGAATCCCCTCGCTGACCGAAAAGGGACGCAAGGTTATAGGCGACAGAGTCATGCTCGGCTCTTACGGTCTGCCCGGTACGAAGAAGCTCAAAAAGGGCGTCGCCGCCGCAGTCGCCGCCGATATGGACAGCAAGGCAGTTATCATGGCGCACCACGGAGCCGTCTGCTACGGCAAGGACAGCGAGGAGGCGTTCAACGTCGCCGCCACGCTCGAGCGCGAGAGCGCGCTTTATGTTCTCGACCTTTTCGACAGAAAGTTCGGAGAAAAAATTGCCGACTTGAGCGAAATGTGTGTTTCCTGGGCACAAAAGCACGGAAAAACTATTGTCAAACATGACGAAACCTGTTATAATAACTCATATAGAGACGCAAGCGGAAAGATAGTATTCTATGCTCCCGGCGATAAGGAGCACACCGTCACCGTAGACCCCGTGACCTCGGCGGTCAGCGGCGAGGGAGAGATTCCGACGGCAGACCTCCATCGCGCCATATATGCTTCACGCGAGGATATCAATGCTATTCTCTATTCTCAGGCTCCCGAGGTGCTCGCAGTCGCCGCCATGGGCAAGACCGTCAGGCCGCAGCTTGACGACAGCGCCCAGATAATCGGCACGAGCCTCAAATGCGCCAAGAACTCCCCCAAGAAGGTAGTCAGAGCGCTCAAGGGTCGCCACTGCGTTCTCGTCAAGGACGGCGGCGCGCTCTGCTGCGGCTCGAACGAGAGCAACGCGGGTGCGGTCGAGATGATCGCAGAAAAGAGCTGCCTTACCTACATAGGCTCCGGTCTCTTCGGTAAGTGCAAGCCGATAAATCCCATCGAGTGCCTGCTCATGAGAGTTATCTATCTCAAGAAATACTCGAAGCAGGCCGAATAAATCAGACACCTACCATCTTCTTGCCCCCGTTTTATACAAAGAAAATCCCGACCTTAACCGGTCGGGATTTTCTTTTGGTCGGTGTGCAAAATTTTTAACAGAGAACCAATACAAACCGATTCTCAATCGTTTCTATAATGTAGGGAGGTGAAGATATGCCCAAAAACAGCATCAATTATTTAATTGTAAAAACAGCTCACGGAGATAATGCGGCTTTTGAGGAGCTTTACAAAGAGATGAGAAAGCCTGTGTATTATTACGCATTGCATTTCTGCGGAAATCCTTCGATTGCCGAAGATGTTATGCAGGATACATTTATCACGATCTGGAGCAAAAGCAGTTCGTTTATTCCGCAGGGAGACGGCCGTTCGTGGATCTTGTCTATCGCCAAGAATAAAACTTTAGATATCTTAAAGAAAAGTAATCGAACCTGTTCGTTAGATTATATCGGCGATGTCGGCGGAGAGGACGGAAAGTTGAACCTCTTTGAAAATAAAACAGTATTAGATGACCTGCTGCGGACATTGGATAACAAGGAACTGGACATTGTTGTTTTAAGACATATTGTCGGGCTGACCCTCACCGAAATCGCAAAAGAAAAGGACATGAAAAAGGGTACGGTTTTTTGGATGTATAACCGTGCTGTCAAAAAACTGCGTCTCGAATCGGAAAGGATGGGTCTGTTATGAAAAAAAACATATATAAGCTTTTAGACGAAGCCGCAGAACAGTATGTGCCGGATAAATTTGATTCTATTATGGATGAAATCGAAAAAATGCCGACCGCTGAAACCCCTGACGTGTATTCGTTTACAGAAAAACGCTCGGCAGCCAAGCATTGGAAATATGCTGTCGCGGCAGCTTGTCTTTGCGCCGTGATTGCCGCGGGAGCAATCATAACCGTCAAAACTCAATATCATACTTTATTCCCCGGAGGGGCGGAGGGCTCCGAAAGGAATTCGTATAATAATTCAGCTTTGACAGGCGAAATCCTTTGGAATAAGGGGACAATATTAGGCGATATCCGTCTGGCGGGAGAATTTCGTGCCGTATCAGAAAAAGAGTGGAAATCTGTTTTTTCCATAAACTTTCCAACGGAAGGCAAAACTGAATATTTTTTTGTTTATAAAATTGACAAGAAGCAGGGAATAACGGACACGGTAATGCTCGGGTATGCTTCTGTGGAGGGAGACAACGGCAGCAGTTACTCTGTATATGTGTCCGAAGGAGGTTTAAAGTTATCTTCGGTTTTTGTAGACACCTCGTCGCTCAAAAAGTCAAAAATAGAGAATAAAAGTGTTTTTTTCGGAACCGAAAGCGACAGCTGTCAATGGGCGGCGTTTGACAAGAGCGGTTACGGCATTATTGTCAAGATGTACGGGTTCACGGAGAAACAGGCAGTTGAGTTGGCGGATAAATTTATAAAGTAAGTTTTTATTAGAGTTAAATCAAAAAAGCAATAACCACCGTCTGCGACGGTGGTTATTGCTTTAGCTGCCTATATGTTTTTCTACGAATCTTTCAACCGTGCTCCAATACGTTTCCGGTTCAACCGAGGACGAGAGCGCGTGACCCGCTCCCTCGACGGTCAGGCTTTCCTTTTCGCATGCCGCCGCCGAGAACAGCTCTCCGAGCATTTTATAGGGCACCAGCTCATCCGCCGTGCCGTGGATGAACAGGGTGGGAATATCGCTCTTTTTGACCTGCTCGAGCGCGCTCGCCTGTTTGAAATCATAGCCGTCGCGGAGCTTCGAGAGGGCTGAGGCTGCGTTGAGCACCGGGAACCACGGGATATGTATCATTTCGGCCTCCCAGATGAACTCATCCCACTCCGAGGTGTAGCCGCAGTCCGCGATAACGGCCTTGACGTTGTCGGGCAGCGTCTCGCCCGATGCCATGAGCACCGTCGCCGCGCCCATAGACACGCCGTGCAGGATTATCCTCGCGTCGGGGTCCCACGAGAGAATGAGCTTTATCCACTCGATAACGTCCATGCGCTCCGGCCAGCCCATGCCGATTTTAGTCCCCTCGCTTTCGCCGTGGGCGCGCGCATCTACCGCAAGAACATTGAAGCCGAGGGAGTGAAACTTATGGACAAAGCCCGCCATATGCCTGGCCTTGCTCGTATATCCGTGGCAGACGAGAACATAATCCGAGCCGGGATTTTCGAACTTTCTTCCGTGCAGCCGCAGAGAGTCGGACATAATAAATACGTCCTCGCCGTGCTCGTCGTACCATTCCCGGATTTCCGGCGTGCCCGTGAGTCCGCTGTATTTTGCGCTCGAATCCTCGCCGTCGGACTTGCTTGCCATCTTCTGAATGAGGTTGTTGAGCTTGCTCATATGTATGGGCGATTTCGTGTTTATCGAGAAATTATAGAGAATCTCCGCCGAAGCCGCGGTCAGAGCGGTCAGCCCGCCGAGAGTGCCGAGGACGGCGCCCGCTGTTTTTCTGCTGTTCATAAACTTCCTCCTGCTTTTTTCAAGATTATAGCATAACCGCAAATGCCGTTCAAGCATCTCTGCGTTTTTTATATAAAATCATCGGCGCAAAAAAATAAAAGTTTGACAATTACTGCCTTTGAAAAATACGGCAAAAGCTGATATAATTTTTTCATCGTGTAGCCAAAGGCGTAAATCCGGATGGGTTTGCGTCTTTTATTTTTTTTTGCAAAGGAGACAACCATGAAAAATAACGATCAGACTTTTCTCGGGCAGGAAAAGCTCGGCAGGCTCATGGGCAAATATTCGGTGCCCTGCGTGATTTCCCTGCTCGTCGCGGCGCTCTATAATATAGTAGACCAGATATTCATCGCAAATGCCGCCTATCTCGGCTCGGACGGCAACGCCGCCAACACCGTAGTCTTTCCGCTGACGGTCATAGCCCTTGCGATAGCCGTTATGATAGGCGACGGCTGCTGCGCGTTTGTGAGCATATCCCTCGGCGCGGACAGGCGCGAGGACGCGCACCGAAGCGTCGGCAACGCGGTAGTGCTCTCGGCTTTGGGCGGTATAGTGCTGTGCATACTGTACCTGGTTTTTTCGAATAAATTGATAGCCATGTTCGGCGGCACGGTCAACGAAAAGACCCTTGCCTTCTCCAAGGAATACTTCTTTTGGATATCCCTCGGAATCCCCGTCTATGTTTTCGGTCAGGCGATGAACCCGGTCATACGCTCGGACGGAAGCCCGAGATTTGCCATGCTGTCAACGGTCGTCGGCGCGGTGGTCAATATCATTCTCGACCCCGTGTTTATCTTCGTATTCAAATGGGGTATGACGGGCGCGGCAGTCGCCACGGTGCTCGGGCAGCTTCTCACGGCGGTAATGGCCGTATATTATCTGTTCCGTATGCGCTCGGTGAAGCTCGAAAAAGCCTCGTTCAAGCTCTGCGGCAGGGTTATAAAAAGATTTATTCCGCTCGGAATATGCAGTTTTTTGGCGCAGATATCCCTCGTTGCGGCAATGGCGGCGACAAACAACATGATAAGAAAATACGGCGCGCTCGACCCTGTGTTCGGGCTCGCGGAATATGCGCAGATACCCATGGCCGTCGTCGGAATCGTGATGAAATTCTTCCAGATAGTCATATCGGTGTCGATAGGCATGGCGGCGGGCTGCATCCCGATAGTCGGATATAACATGGGCGCGGAGAATTACCGCCGCGTGCGCGGACTGTTCACCCGCCTGCTCATAAGCGAGGCGGCCGCGGGCGCAATAGCCCTGCTTATAGTCGAGCTGTTCCCGACCGGGCTTATCGCTGTTTTCGGCGCGGCTAACGAGAGCGCGTATTATACCGAATTTGCGGTAAAATGCTTCAGGATATATCTGTGCATGATGCCGCTCGCCTGCGTCAACAAGTCGGCGTTCATCTTCCTGCAGGCGATGGGCAAGGCAGTTGCCTCAACAGCGCTCTCTATGACAAGGGAAATAGTTTTCGGCGTCGGGCTGGTGCTCGTGCTCCCGCTCATGTGGGGGCTCGACGGAGTAATATTCTCAATGCCTGCGGCGGATATCCTCGCGTTTATAGCCTCGGCGATAGTGATAATCTACACCTACCGCACGCTGAAAAAGGATGAGAAAAGAAAGCTTGCTTAAAGAAAAAGATCCCGGAAGTCAAATCTTCCGGGACCTTTTATAATCTCTTTATGCCATGTTCTCCAGCGCATTCATAAACTTCGGGTTGCTGGGGATGAACATATAGTTGAGGAACAGAACCTCGTCTATCGAATTGGTCTTGACGAAATCCGCGAGCTTAACGGTCAGCATACGCGGGTCGAGGACATAGACCGTCTTGTAGTTTGCACAGAGCCACGGGACAAAGGCGTTGGCGTAGCTCTCCTTTATGACAACAATGCTCCTGTCGCTCTGAGCGTCGGTCGTTATCTTGATAACGCCGTGGTCGCCGCCTATAAAGGCTAAGTATTTGTTGGAGGATGTCGTCTCGGTGTTTATGACCTGAATGCCGTAGCCGTCGCTCATGGCGGCGTCGGTATCGGAGGCTGTGGCCGTTGTGTTGACGGGCGGAAGGAAATATTCCACATAGTCCGGGTCATTTGCGAGCACGGGACTATTTGTGTAGTTATAAAAGAGTCCGAGGAACGGCGAGAGCTTGCCGCTCTGCAGGGTGTCCTTGTCAACGGGCTTGAAGTCCGCGACATTCGCAAAGGCTCTGTAGGCGTAGTATGCGCCGCGGGTCGTCCAGTGGTGATCGCTTCTGAAATAGAGATATTCGTCTGTGTGCGCCGCAATTTCGGCGTAGACATTGACGGGCGTTATATCCTTGAGCTGCTCGTAGATATAGCACATACCCTCGTACTGCGACTTCGATACGCCGGTGTTGTATTTGCTCGGCGCATAAAATTCTATAGCGGTCGGCGCCATGAGGCAGTAGGCCTTGGTGTTCGGCATCTCCGCCTTGAGGCGGTTGAGCGCGTCGGCGTAGGACTTCATGTTTTTATATGAGTTGCCGTAGGGCTCCATTTCGCGGTTGCCGATTTCGATTATAGACGAGCCGCTGTAGGTCTTTATCTTCACATCGTCGGAGACGGAGACCGCGTTCTTCGGCTTGACGAGGCTTCCGTCCTCGTTGGTCAGAGGCTCTGTGCTTTTCTCCTCGGTCGTCTGCTCCTCGGCGGGCGCGGTCGAGTCGCTCTGCGTGTCTTTGACTGCGCATCCCGCAAATGACAACAGCATGGCCGCCGCCAAAACGGCTGCAAAAAATCTTCTCATTTTTATTGAATACCTCCCGATTGCTTCGTTGTATATATAATAGCACACTTTTTATAAAAAATGTGCGAATTTTGATTTTTAATTTCGTCGGGCGTGAAAAATCCCGGCACAGGGTCGGGAGAATTTTCGGAACATCTTAAAGCTACTCCGTCTCGGGTGTGACTATGCTCTTGTTCTTTTGATATTCGTATGTTGTTTTGCTGCCGTCCGTGCCCGTGACCGCTATCTTGGCGGTCTCATATTCGTATGAATATGAGATAACCTCAGTGCTTCCCGCCTCGCCGTCCTGGAACCGGGTCTCCTTTATTTCGACGGGATTTCCGTAGGCGTCGTTTTTGTACTCCTTTTCGGTCTCGGCGCCGAAGGAATCCCTGACGGTCAGCCTTATCAGCGCGCCGCGCTCGTCATATTCGTATTCGGTGATGATTTTAGACGTGTTGAAGGGATTTTTGACTGTATATGTCTGGCGCACTATATCGCCGTCGGAGTTATATTTATAGGTAAACGTCTCCGTAAAGCTCTCGGACGCGGCTTCTGAGGAATTTCTCTCGCTCTTGACGAGCCTTCCCTTGCCGTCGTAAGAAAAGACGGTGCTCCCGTAAAAATCGCTTTTTTCTGCGAGTCTGCCGTGCTTGTCATACGAAAAATTCAGTGTTGCGGTCACTTCGCCGGAGGGCTCCGCCGAGGTGATTTTTGTTATTCTCTTCTCCGAGTCGTACTCGTAGCGGTAGGTGCCTTGGGAATGCCCCGAGCGGCTGATTTCCTTCACCGTGCCGTCGCTGTTGTAGGTATAGCCGTATGACCTCTTTTCGGCGGAAAAGTTCCCCTCGGAAATCAGGACATAGGTGATATATGAAACGAGGTCGCCGCGCGAGTTATATTCCTTTGTCCAGCTCGCGGTATAAGTCGTGTCTTTCTGATAACCGCTCGATGTTTGATTCCAGTGATACCACCCGTCGAGGTCGATGCCGAGGAAATACCTGGAGTTTTTTATGTCGGCATTAACATCCGCGCCCGGGGCGGTGCTTTCGCTATTATCTTCGGATACTGTCTCATCGTTTTTTCCTGTTGTGTCGGTTTGGTCTTTGTCGTGTTTCTTGCAGCCGGCAAAGGCTGCAAGCGCGAGGACGGCGAGAGCTGCGGCAATAAATCTTCGGATCTTCATAAAATACCTCCCTTTATTCTCGACATTCAACGCTCAGAACTCAGCCGACTCAGGCATGAGTATGCTCTTGTTCTTTTGATACTCATATATTTTTTTATCACCGTCCGAGCGAGTAACCGATATCTTCGCCGTCTCATATTCGTATGAATAAGTGTAGGAATAAGAGCTGATAAAATCTCCGTTTGAGGTCTTCGTTTCCTTGATCTCAACTGGATTGCCGTAGGCGTCGTTCTTGTATTCTTTCTCTATCGTCGAGCCGTAGGAGTCGGTCGAGACAAGCTTTATGAGCGCACCTCTCTCATCGTATTTGTATTCGGTCACGCCCTTGAAGGAGCTGCTCGGGAACTTGTTGCTTTCGGTTTTGCGAATAACGTCGCCCCTGCCGTTATACTCATAAGCAAAGGTGTTGACAAAGCCCTCGTAGGTTGTTTGCACTCTTTTGATGAGCTTTCCGCCGTTATTATACAAAAAGACGATATCCCAATATTTGCACTTGACGTTTAAGAGCGTCCCGTTTTTGTCATACGAAAAGGTCATATCGTATGTATCCTCGTCGGCGGGCGACGCATTTATCTTTGTTATTCTCTTGGCGGCATCGTACTCGTAGAGGTAGGTTGCGGGGAAATAGCCGGAGCAGCGGACTTCCTTCACCGTGCCGTCGCCGTTATACGAATAGGCGAACAGCCTCCGATCTTCGTGATAGTTTCCGGGTGAAATCGGCTCGTATACGACGGACGACACTATATCTCCGCGTGAGTTATATTTCTTTTCCCGAAGTGCAGTATACTTCGAACCATCTTGAAATCCGTCGCCGACTTTGTTCCAGTGATACCACCCGTCGAGGTCGATGCCGAGAAAATACCTGGAGTTTTTTATGTCGGCATTAACATCCGCGACAGATGCGGTGCTTTCGCTGCTATCTTCGGATACTGTCTCATCGTTTTTTCCCGTTGTGTCGGTTTGGTCTTTGTCGTGTTTCTTGCAGCCGGCAAAGGCTGCAAGCGCGAGGACGGCGAGAACTGCGGCAATAAATCTTCGAAGCTTCATAAAATACCTCCCTTTATTTTCTCCTGTCATCCACATAATAGCATACTTCCCGGAAAAAAGATACAGATTTTGATTTTTATTTTCACGGCACAGAAAAAAATCCCGGCGCGAGGCCGGGATAAAAAGCTTATGTATTTCGATTATATTTGCTCTGCGGTCTCCCGCAGCGGCGACTGTTTTTTACTCCTCGACCTTAGTGAGGTTCAGCGTGCCGAGCTTGTCGTTTGTGAGCTTGAGCACCTTGCTGTCCTTGTCATAGGCTGCGGTGAAGGTTATCTCCGCGCCGACCTTGAAGCCCGCGAAGGCCTTCTCGGGAGCGACGGTAACGGTTGCGGGGTCGGATTCGGTATTGACCTTGTATGTACCGGAAATGGAAGTGCCTATCGAGAGACCGAGAATATTGAGGTTGCTCGATTCGAATTTGAATGTGCCGTCATCCTTGAACTCGACAGTCACCTTGTTCTGCTCATCGCTCCACTTTCCTACAATAAGCTTGTCGAGCTTCGCCGTGCAGCCCGCAAAGGCGCAGACGAGTATCGCCACTGCCATGACAAGAGCTGTCAGTTTAAGAGTTTTTTTCATGAGTTATTACCATCCTTTCGGTTTTTTTGTTTTATTCCGTGATTATTATAGCACACCTCTCCGTTCTTTGTCTATAGATTAAGAGCGCGAAAATGTTTTGCAAGAATCATAAACAAAATGTTTACATTTTTGCAAAAATACTGTACAATTTATCCGTTGCATAAAAGTGCTTTGCGAAAGGAGAAAACAAAAAATGAAGAAAAAACCGTTTAAGCGAATACTCTGCGTTTTAATAGCAGCAGTTATGCTCGGCTCGGTATTCGCGTCCACAGCGGCGGCCGCCACCAAGTGCGCATGCGGTCACTCGCCCGTTGTTATGATTTCCGGCTTCGGCGCCACGGTTCTCGCCGAGAAGCAGGAGGACGGCTCGTTAAAGCGCGTTTTCCCGCCCGACACCAAGGAGATATTAAAGCTTCTCGGAGTCAACGCCCCCGATCTTATCACGGGTATAATTAAGCTGATAGCCCAAAAGGGCACCGACGGCATAGAAAAGCCGATGCGCGAGATAATAACTTCTATTGTCGAGCCGCTGAGAATGAACGACGACGGCACTTCGTTCTATGACATAGTGCCCATACTCAGCAGCGCAAAGGATACGAGCCTTGAGGCATTCACAAAGAACGGTCAGCTCGACCTCGTTCCCTACACGGGCTCGGAGTTTCTCGACATGGAGGTTATCGGCGACGAGATAGGCGACGACCATGTTTTCAACTTCCTCTACGACTGGAGACTCAGCCACGCGGACGTTGCGGCTCAGCTCCATGACTATCTCGCGGAGGTCTGCGCCCTCACGGGACACGACAAGGTCAGCGTATACAGTATAAGCCAGGGCTGCCTGCTGCTGGGCGTGTATATGTACGAATATCCCGACGACAACTACATTGACCGCGCGGTATTTGACACTCCGCTTCTCGCGGGCAGCAACCTCGTCTCCGACCTCTATACCGACAAGCCCATCTCGCTCAATTTTGACACCACGCTCGATATTTTGAGATCCATTCTCCACACCGAGGCGGACTTCTCGTTTGTTATGGACATAATCCCCGCCGACGGCGCGAACAACGTCGCCGACTACGGACTCAAGACCATGGTTCTCCCGAGCGTCATAAACATCCCCGCATTCTGGGAGATGTGCGACCCGGAGAATTACGAATATATCAAGTCCGTGCGCCTAGATTCCGTTAAGAACGCAAAGCTCACAGAGAAAGTCGAGAAAGTCCGAAACGGCTTTATGTCGCATATCTCCGAGACACTCTACGCTCAGCAGAAAAAGGGAGTCAGCGTCTCTCTGAAGGCCTGCTCCGGCGTGCCGCTCGCCTCGGGTACCGTTGACAACAGCGACGGCATAGTAAATATGAAATACTCCTGCGGCGCAGTGTGCGCGCCCTTCGGCGAGACGTTCCCCGCCGACTACAAGCAGGCAGTCAAGACGGGCAAGAACAACATCTCGCCCGACAGAACGGTTGACCTCTCGACCGGCTATATACCCGAGCGCACATGGGTAGTCAACCGCCACTACCACGGTCAGGCGGAGTGGGACCCCCGCACCTATGACCTGCTCATGGAGCTTTTGCTCACAGACAACATCAAGGACGCTTATTCTCATATGGAGTATCCCCAGTTCATGGAGAGCCTCGCTCCGACGAGCGACATAGCAGTCCTCTTCAAGAGCACGAACTCCTCCTTCCTGCCGACGCTCACAAGACGCCTCTTCTCCTGCAACTCCGTCATAGTTAAAAACCTGTCGAAAAAGGATAAGATTACTGTCTCCTCGATAACCGCGGAAAACGGCACGCTGAACTTCATTCTGCCCTATCCGATAGTCCTCGAGGCGGGCGAGAGCGCCGAGATAGCGTTCACGGGCAAGGTTCCCTCGGCGGAAAGCTACGACAAAATAACCGTGGCATACAGGCGCATGACCGTCACCGGAAAGGACGCGACCCGCGACTTCGGCTTCACCGTGACCCGCAACTATTCGGGTATTACAAAAGCAGACCTCACCCCCGCATATATCATCACCGCTATCCGCATAGCGCATGATATACGCGATATCATTGCGCGGATAGATGCGATCTTCTCGTTCATCAACGGGATAAAATAACAATATAAAATTAAAGCGAGCGGCATAACCGAGATTATGCCGCCCGCTTTTTGTTATGCTCTTTTATCCTATAAGCTCCGCAACATACAGGCTCTCGTATATGCTCCCGTCGGAGGGAGATACATATTTCCCGAGGTCAACGAGTATCGCGTCTGCTTTTCCTTTAAATTCATAGCACTTCACACCGTTGACTTCGCCTAAATACTCGCCCTTTTCGGGGACGGGACAGATATAAGCCGTTTCGCTCACTATCCCGTATTTTTTTCCGCGAAGCTCAAAAATGCCGTCCAATATGCAGTCATAGCGCAGGACAATACCGTTTTTCTTGTCCCCTATGCTCTGTTCCATGGGGATATTTTTCAGCGAATAGACGGCGATTTCCGTGCCGTTTATTTTTTCGCGGTGCAGCGGACCTAAATCGGAATCCGTCAGCGCGAGGTTGTCGCCCGCATACCCGTAAAGTCTGTGATTCCAGACCTTATATGTCGGGATGCAAACACCCGCCACGCTGCCGCCGTGGGAAACGGCCGCTGTCGTTTTCTCCGCCGTCTGCGAAACAGTCTCGCCTGGCACTTTCTTTTCGGGCTCTCCCGCTCTGTCCGTCGCGATTTGACCACCTCGCTCCGTGCCGTTTTCGGTATTCAAAGTCGAATCGGAAGCGGGAAGTCCCAGGCTTTTGCCGACTGCTAAAACGGATATGAGAACCGTGCAAGCCGCAATGCACGCCGCCGCGGCATACCAAACCTTTTTCGGATGACCCTTGGCTTTGCTTTCCCGAACACTTTGAATCGGCTTATCCTTGATTTTATCCCAGGCCTCCTCCGGGGCTTTAAAACTCATTGCGTCTCTCATGAATTTTTCTGTTGATTTACGCCTCATCCGTATGCACTCCTTTTCGGTCGAAATAACGCCTCAGCTTAGTGAGAGCGTAGCCGTATTTTGAACGGACAGACAAATAGGGGAGGTTCAAAACCTTGGCGATCTCCGTCTGCTTCAGGCCGGAATACAGATACAGCGATACTATCTGCCTCTCTGTTTCGCTCAGCGTTTTCAAGGCTTCCAGCGCAAGCATCGCGTTTTCGGTCTGCTCAAAACCCTCCGTGTCACCGGGCAGCAAATCAAGGCTCTCGCTGTCTACCGTCAAAAGCCTTGCGTTTTCCTTCATGCAGTCCATGCAGCAGTTGCGCGCTATGGCGAAAATCCACGCCCTCGCATTTGTGCCGGGCTTGTAGCCGCAGGCAGACTGCATAATATTAAGAAATGTCTCCGCTTCTATATCCTCCGCGAGCTGCCTGCTGCGAACCAACGACAGCGCAAACCGAAAGATCGGATCTTTCATGTCAAGATATAATCGGCTCAGAGCGTCTCTGTCTCCCGCGGCGATTTCGCAAATACACAGATCCAACTGCCTGCCTGTCATCAATTTCACTTCCCGTCTTTGTCTTTCGTCTATATATCCGTTTGAACGGTCGGAATGCATAAAATTTTTACCTTTTCTTTTGGCACAAGCATAAAATTATCCCGCCGAAAAACTCGACGGGATTTCTCTTTTTCCGTTACGGGGTGAGTCTGTTCGGGCCTCTGAAGAGGAACATCGCTTCCTTGATGTGCAGTCCGAGCATGAGCATGGTCAGGCGGTCGATACCGATTCCGAAGCCGCCGTGGGGCGGGCAGCCGTATTTGAAGAATTCGAGATAGAATTCAACATCCTTCTCGAGTCCCTTCTCCTGCGCCTGGCTCTTGAGCACATCGTATCTGTGCTCGCGCTGCGCGCCGGTGGTTATCTCGACGCCGCGCCAGATGAGGTCGTAGCCCTGCGGCACGCCGTTCTCGTCGCGCATATGGTAGAATGCACGCTTCTCGGCGCTGTAGTCGGTAATGAACAGGAACTCATGGCCGTACTTCTTCATGACCCAATCGTAGCTCAGGCGCTCGGCGTCGGTCGTGAGGTCGCCCTTTTCGCTGTCGGGCACGGTGTAGCCGAACTCCTTTTCGAGCTCGTCATAGAGGTCGGCGAGCTTTATGACGGGGAACGGAGTTGTCGGAACGATAACCTCCTTGCCGAACAGCTCCTCTATCTCCTCGCCGTACTTCTCCTTGACCGCTTTAAGCATATAGGTCAGCAGCTCCTCCTCCATCTTCATGACATCCTTGAAGGAGGTGATGTAGCTAAACTCAAGGTCAAAGCCGGAGAACTCGGTGGTGTGCTTATTTGTGTAGGACTTCTCGGCTCTGAAAACGGGGCCTACCTCGAATATACGCTCAAAGCCGCTCGCCATGGCCATCTGCTTATAGAACTGCGGGCTCTGCGCAAGATAGGCGAGGCGGTCAAAATACTTGACCTCAAAAACCTCCGCGCCGCTCTCGCTCGCCGCGCCGATGAGCTTGGGGGTGTGTATCTCGATAAAATTACGGTCTATAAGGAATTCGCGCATGGCGTTGACCATGGCGGTCTGAACCTTGAACATGAGCTGATTTTCGTCGGTGCGAAGATCTATCCAGCGGTAGTCTATTCGCTGGTCTATGCTCGAGCGCTCGACGCCGGGGCGCTTCTTCGTGGCGGGAATCTCCTTGCGCACTATCGGCAGTGCGTCCGCTATCGATTCCGCGGTTATCGACTCGGGGATTATCTCAACGCCGCCCATCTTGACGAAATCGTTTTCAACGGCGGTTCCGACGACGGATATAACGGAATCCTGAGTCAAGGAGGCTATCACGGGGCAGAGCTCCGGCAGCTTCTCTTTCTCAACGGTTATCTGAATTTTTCCGCTGATATCCTTGAGCACGATGAAAGCCATATACTTGCTGTCGCGCAGGTTTTCGACGAAGCCCTGAACGAGCACGGGTTTGCCGAGGTTGTTTTTTATGTCCGCAATATAAGTTCTCTCCATTATATGAGCCCTCCAAAGAGATTTGATATGTCGGCAGCGTCGAAATCGCCGTCGCTTATGCTGTCCGCAAAGGCGCTTGCCGCACTCTGAATGAGAGCGGACGAGAATTCGTCGCTGAAGCTTTCGATTAAAAAAGCGGTCTTTTCGCCGTTTTCCATATTCTTGACGGTGACTTCGCCCTTTGCGATATCGTCGTCGCCTATGACGCAGGTAAAGCGTGCGCCCAATTTGCCGGGGATTATTATGCACGGACGATATCCGTGCGTCGATTCAGAGTTCATATAAATCCCACCGTTCTCACAGGGTATAAGTTATAATAGCATATATTTAGGTTAATTTCAATAGAAATAAGTTTTTGTCGGGTATATATTTATGAATAGTTGCCGACACAGGGATTGACATATCACTCCGTTTTTGCTAAGTTATAATCAGAACGGCAACAAACAGGAGGTTTTCATATGCAGTATATAGAAATTCTCGGAAAAGCCGCAGCCGTCATGCGCCGCCTCGCCGCACTCTCGCTCGCGGCGTTCATGACCTTTTTCTCCGTTCTGACGCTCGGCATCGACGCGCTGTCCGCGGGCAAGCGGCATCCGGAGGTGTCGAAGGATAACATTTTGCTTATCGGCGCGGCGGAGCGCTCGCAGGGCATAACGACAGACGGCAAATACTACTATTTCAGCTCGAAATGGGGGCTGACAAAGTCCGAACTCGACGGCAAGACGCGCGTTAAATCCAACCCGCTCGCCATCCCGAAGAAGCTCAAGGACGAATACGGCCTCGCGCACATAGGCGGCATCAGCTACTCCAAGGCCGACAACTGCATATATGCGGGGCTCGAGGACAGCAAGGTCTGGGAATATCCCGTAGTTGCGGTCTATGACGCCGACACGCTGAAATTCACGGGCAGATATTATATTCTCGACAAAGCCCTGCATACGCGCGGTCTGCCGTGGGTCGCGGTGGACAACGACAGAGGTCTGCTCATCACCCTTGACCACTCGAAAAAAGCCAACGAGCTCATCTTCTACGATATAGCGGACAACATGAAGTATGTCGGGTCGGTGAAGCTCAGCGAGACGGTAAGGAGCATCCAGGGCGCGGAGATGTACGGGGGTATGCTCTACGCCGCGACAAACGATGACACGCAGGCCGTCTATAAAATCGACCCGAAAAGCGGAGAGGTCTCAAAATATTTCGACCGCAACCTGACCAAGGGCAGCGAGGGCGAGGGCATAACTGTGCTCGAAACTGCGGACGGCGCGGTGTTCCATGCGATAGACATGGGGCCGCTGTTCATCAACGCCTTCATCCGCCACTATGCGCCGGTTGAGGACGGCGGGCAATAAAGTCTCGGCTCTTATGTGCGCCGATATTCAGGTGCGCCACTGATATTTTTTGAGGTTCACCCTGCCCGAAGAATCGAACTCAACGCCCTCCTCCTCGAGGAGGGTCTTTTGCATATCCTCGCCGCCGAACGCAAAAGCCGACGAGGTCTCGCCGAGGCGGTTGACTACCCTGTGGCACGGGATAACTCCCGGCTCGGGATTTACGTGCAGGGCATAGCCGACCACGCGCGACCAGCGCGGATTGCCCGCAAGCGCCGCCACCTGACCGTAGGTTGCAACGCAGCCGCGCGGAATTTTTCTGACAACATCATAGATCAGCTCGAATGTAGTTTTCATATCATCACCCGCAATTATTTTAACTTATCTTACGGCAAAAATGCAATAAAAAAAAGACGGCTGCGACCAAATCCGCTACCGTCTAAAAAGAAAACAGCCTCCCTATTGGAAAGCTGAATTCATAAATGTCGGCGTCGACTTATCTTCCCGGGAGGCTGCCCTCCGAGTATTGTCAGCACGAATGAGCTTAACTACCGTGTTCGGAATGGGAACGG
>JABLTK010015226.1_pt1 | contig 20688 bp, 15 predicted proteins | sample 7160131 | NCBI WGS metagenome assembly JABLTK01 (sample SAMN14651221, study PRJNA627086) | human gut metagenome | isolation source: feces | host: Homo sapiens
CAGTGTTCGTCCAGAAATATCCGAGATATCCGCGCCCGTGCGCTTCGACAGATACGGGCCAAAATCAAAAGACGTGAAGGCTACGGCAGGCCCGACGTTGCCATCATTATTTTGCTGTTTATGCTGCTTGTTGGTGTTCCGCTTGTTTGCTGGGGAGAACAGCTTTGGACCGCATATCCCTGGCTGGAGCCTGTGGCTGCAGTGCTTAGCGCATTGGTTGTGGCTGTCATGTTCCAAAGTTCCCTTCGCAGAGAAGCAGAAAGGCTGCTGCGCCAGCATTGGGCCAGCTTGAATGGATCGCAGAAAAAAGAATGACTATGAAAGAGGGAGTGAAGCACTTGCGGTGCTTCACTCCCTCTTGTCATATGGCGATAATTTACATTATGAGAAGTTCGCTGACGGCAGCGTGAAATGTATCGAGGATGAAATTCCATTTGACCTGCCAGAGGGGTGGGCTTGGGAACGTTTATCTAACCTTGCTTCATTTTCCGGAGGAAAAACACCTTCAACTTCTCGTTCGGAATATTGGGATGGGGATATTCTTTGGGTAACATCCAAAGATATGAAAAGTAAATATATAACTTCCTCGCAGCTGCGCTTAAGCGCCTTGGGCGCAGAGCAAATGCAGATGTACCAGCCAGACACATTGCTATTGGTCACTCGTAGCGGAATTCTACGACACACATTGCCAGTAGCCATTCTTAAAGAATGTGCAACCATTAATCAGGACCTTAAGGCTATTATACTGTATATGCCGCAGCTCGCAGAATATATCTATGTATGTCTAAAGGGGATGGAGACACAGTTATTGCTCAAATATACCAAGTCAGGTACAACCGTCGAAAATGTAAATTTCGATGAATTCCAAAAGGTATTACTCCCGATTCCCCCTATCCAGCAAATCGATAGAATAATGTCTTCTACTGGCAGCGCTGAGTCTGTCGTTTCCACTATAGAAGATGATAAAGCGGCATTGGCTGATTATGTAGTAAAGGCAAAATCCAAAATCCTCGGTCTCGCCATTCGTGGCCAACTTGTACCGCAAGACCCTGCTGACGAGCCTGCTTCTGTCCTGCTGGAGCGTATCCGTGCAGAGAAAGAAGAGCTCATCAAACAGGGCAAGATTAAGCGTGATAAAAAGGAATCTTTCATCTTCCGTGGTGAGGATAACTCTTATTATGAGAAGATAGGTGACAAAGTCGAAAATATCAGCGATGAAATACCTTTTGAACTACCAGACGGATGGTTTTTTGTGCGGCTGAAAGAGTTATGGGAACTTATTTCAGGACGAGATCTTTCTCCCTCTGAATATAATGCTGATGGTGTAGGCATCCCCTATATCACAGGAGCCAGTAATTTTGTGGATGGCAAAGTGGAATTGGCAAGATGGACAACTTCACCACAAGTAATCACAGAAGCTGGAGATTTGCTCCTGACATGCAAAGGAACTATTGGGGGAATGGCATTCAACGATTTTGGCAACGCACATATCGCACGACAAATCATGGCTATTCGAAATACATTTGCATTGAATTTGGAATACCTTGCACTTTGTATGAGATTCTATATCAACGCTATAAAAGATGCAGCTAAAGGACTTATTCCAGGTATATCAAGAGAAGATATCCTGAATTTAATTCTGCCAGTGCCCTCGCCGAATTACCAAGCAAAGATTGTTGAGCGAGTAGCAGAAGTGACTAATATTCTCAGTGCAATAGAAAAGAGCCTCAACTGAGGCTCTTTTCTATTGTGGTTATAACTTCGAACAATCGCGTTGCTTTCTTAAAAATCCGCTGTTGTTCATGAATCGGCGGCAGAGGGATTATTGTTTCTGCCATCTCGGAGCCTGAGATTTCTTTGAATGTCGTACCAGTTGCTCGTTGAATGATATCATCTGTTATGGCCTTAAGGCAGTAAAACAAATAGGGACTCATAGCTAAGTCATAAGGTACTACAGACTTAAAGCCTTGATTCGTTGCAACAGGAGTTGCCGCAATTGCAATATAGCCTATTGGCGCACGACTTGAATACAAGACTGAATTCTTCGGTAGCATTTGAGCGGATGAAGATTTTAAGCCGAGCTCAGTGATCGTTCTGGCTCCGGCAGAAATATACATTTTTTCATACCCACTAAAATCTGCTGGTGTCAGCCAAGGAATATTTCCGTCCCAGTATTCAGCAATGTTGGTTTTTGGCGTTCCTCCGCCAACGATTTCACTAATATGCTTTAATCTTGCAAATGTCCATGAATCAGGCAAATCAAACGGCAGTTCACTATCAATGCACCGGACTTCTGCCCCCATTTTCTCATAATAAGAGATAGTCACATATTTCTCCTATAATATTGGTGCGATAATTTCGCAAAAATATTATTGGGAGGCGCCTTTTTATGAGAACAACCGAAACATTTGAGCAGCACCTGAGAAAGAGCAATCTTTCGGAGAACACTATTCATTCCTATCTCTGGACAGTCAACTTTTACCATGCCCACTACGATGAGGTCAACAAGGAAAACCTGCTGGCCTACAAAGGGTATCTGATGGAATTCTTCAAGCCCAAGACCGTCAACTTGCGTATCCAGGCGATGAACAAGTATCTGGATTTTCTGCACAGAGACCGCTTGCGGCTGAGAGCTGTGAAAGTGCAGCAGAAGAATTTTCTGGAGAATGTAATCAGCAACGCCGACTACAACTTTCTGAAAAAGCAGCTCAAGAAGGACGGCAACATGGAATGGTACTTCGTGGTCTGGTATCTGGCTGCGACTGGGGCGCGCGTCAGCGAACTTATTCAAATCAAAATCGAGCACGTGGAACTCGGCTATTTTGACCTATATACTAAGGGCGGAAAGCTACGCAGGCTATACATACCCAAAAGGTTGAGGACGGAAACTCTTGAATGGCTGGAGGAAATGCAGCGGTCCTCCGGCTTTTTGTTTCTAAACCGCTATGGGGAGCGTATTACTACACGCGGTATTTCCCAGCAGCTTAAAAACTATGCCGACAAGTATGGATTGGATAAAAAGGTAGTGTACCCGCATTCATTCCGCCATCGATACGCAAAGAACTTCTTGGAGAAGTATAACGACATTGCTCTGTTAGCAGACCTGATGGGTCACGAGAGCATTGAGACTACTCGCATATACCTCCGCAGAACTGCCAGCGAACAGCAGGCACTGGTGGATAAAATCGTCACATGGTAAAGGGACAGCCGCCTTCTTCCGAGGGCGGCTGTTGGTTAGGTTAAGTGTTCTGTGATGGAAGCAAGCTTGGCAAAGGCCAGTTCAATTGCCAGGACAATCCGCTTCTGTTCCTTAACCGGAGGAACAGGAATAATTGCTTTTTTGCCATCTGTTGTTCCGAGGCGGGGCATCTTCACGCCGTATGAACACTTGTTGGCATATCTCAAAAATGTTGGGGACATCAAAAAATAGCGTGCATACTGCGGAAGTATATTCCGATCAAACTCTAATGGCAAAATCTCAGAGGTGCAATATCCATCTTCATCAGCCAAAACTACCTTGTTCAGATAAGGACGAAGTTTGCTGTACAACACCTGACCTTTATGGAAACGATGCTTTGTGCTTCCTGCATTGCGTTCGCCTTGGCGTACTTTTTGTAGAACAATACCGGAATCTTTTTCGATATCTTCAAGATCCAATATCCACGCAGAATCAGCGATATCAGCGGTATCAATATTAGTACAGTTACCGTAGTCGCACAGCTCTCCAAGGCAGCACACACTCCAACCGTCGGGGAGTTCTTCGAAATCCCAGTCCTCCAGCGACTCCACCAATTCTCCAGTTCTGAGATAATAAGAGTTATCCTCACCACGGAAGATGACGGATTCCTTCTTGTCACGCTTAATCTTACCCTGCTTGATGAGTTCTTCTTTCTCTGCACGGATACGCTCCAGCAGGACAGAGGCAGGTTCATCATTCGGATCTTGTGGTATAAGCTGGCCACGAATAGCGAGATCGAGGATTTTGGATTTGGTGGCCATTATTATGGAGAGTAAAGACTTTTTCTCAGCATCAATTTTTGCTACATACGCCAACAAAGCCTGGGCTGTTGGAACAATTCTAAGTTGCTCGCTTATTGGCGGAAGAGGGATGAATAACTCTTTTAACGATGTGCCATTACAATTCGGTTGACCGACACCAACAGATTTGTCTGTAATCTGCGACCAATAACAAGCACTGTCAAAAAACTGGTATATATACTCGGGAGATAAACTTCCCAATAGGCGGATTCGGATTAAATATGATGCATAAACTGAAGGATATGGTGTTTCAGTAATCAAGAAGGACTTGCCAACAGTGGCTCCGGTGCGTGCAAAAACAATGTCGCCAGTTTTAAGTAAATAAGCCTCAGGATCATTTACTGTTGTAAACGGAACGGCATTCCAATCAACTTTTCCGTCTTGAATATCTGTAATTCGCAAAAGTCTGTGCGTACCTTGTGGTTCTGCTGAATTGCTCAATCCATACTGAATAGCTGCACTTAGGTTCCCTAATCTCACCCATGCCCAGCCATCTGGCAGACCAAACGGGACTTCATCCTCAATGCATTTCACGCTGCCGTCAGCGAACTTCTCATAATGTAAATTATCCTCACCGACAAAGATAACGGAATCTTTCTTAATATCTTTGGGCTTGAGTTTGCCCTCCTTGACCATCTGCTGCTTCTGCTGGCGAATACGCTCCAGCAACACGGATGCAGGTTCGTCATTCGGGTCTTGTGGCACTAACTTGCCTCGGATAGCGAGGTCAAGAATTTTTTGCCGTAATGCTTTCGTATCCATTATTCATCTACCTCGCCAATCAGTTCTTCCAGAGCAGCCACGGCCTTGGCGATGTTGGCGGACTTTTCCTTGATCTGTGCCAGCAGTTCAGAGAGAGTATAATCCTCGGTTCCATTGTCAGACTTCATCCAAGTGATATCCAGACTGGTCTTGTCACGGGCCAGAATCTCCTCGTAGGTGAACTTACGCCATCTGCCGTTGGGATTGTCCGCACTGTAGGTTTCGGTACGGGCGGACATATCACCATCCTTATAGCATTCAACGAACTCGTCAAAATGGCTTTCCTTCAGGGGATTGGTCTTGCCGAAGGAAGGCATATCTGAACGCAGGTCATAGAACCAGATTTCGCGGGTATTGCCCTTGTCCTCATAGCCACGGGTGAAGAACAACACATTGGTTTTAACGCCCTGGGCATAAAAGATACCAGTAGGCAGGCGCAGGATGGTATGCAGATTACATTTCTCCATCAAGTCACGGCGGATGCGCTCACCGTCACCATCGGCAAAAAGGACATTATCCGGCAGGACAACCGCCGCACGAGCCTTACCCGTCTTATTCAAGCTGCGGTAAATGTGCTGCAGGAAATTCAACTGCTTATTGCTGGTGGGGAATGTGAAGTCATCACGGGTAGCCCGTTCACCGCCCTTCTTGGTTCCAAAAGGCGGATTGGTCAGGACAACATCATACCCCTTCATTCCTTTGCCAAAATTGGACAAGGTATCGCCAAGATAAATGGGGCCGCTAATATCGTGCAGCATGGCATTCATCAGAGCTAAGCGATGAGTATCATGTACCAGCTCACAGCCAGAGAAGGCCTGGGTGCGCTGGAACTCCTGCTGATCTACGGGCAGCTCAAACAAATCATCAGTATGGTCTTTGACATAGCGGTCAGCGGCAATCATGAAACCAAAAGTTCCGCAGGCGGGGTCATTGCACCGCTCACCGGGCTGGGGAGCGACAAGCTGCGTCATGATATTGATCAGAACGCGGGGCGTGAAGTACTGCCCGGCACCGGACTTTTTTTCGTTTGCGTTCTTCTCCAAGAGACCTTCATACAGATTGCCCAGACCTTCCTCCTTGGCGGTGTACCAGTCAAACTGGTCGATGGTCTGGATGATCTTCTCCAGATTCTTAGGCTCGTCGATGTTGCTCTGGGCGCCCTGATAGATTTTCCGAACACGGCCAGTACAGCTCTCGCCCAAATGCTCCAGCAGTTCTTTGTAAAATTTCTTCAGTTCAACGCCCTGTTTGGCAAGGAGCTTGTCCCAACGGTACTGTTCCGGGATAGCTCCTTCAGTGCCGGTTTCCTTGCACATCTTAAGAAACAGGATATAGGTCAGTTCCGTTACATACTGATGATATGTAATACCGTCATCCCGTAATACATTGCAGAGATTCCATAGTTTTGCTACGATTTCCTGATTGTTCACGCTACGCTTCCTCCATCGTCATAGAGATACTCATTGAGCTCCGTCATGATCTCACGAAGCTTCCCACCAAAACGGCGGTCGATAATCGTAAAGCCACCCGCATTCTTAAATGCGCCAACTTCAAAAATTTCTTCATCAAGAACGCTCTCTTCCAACAGAACCTTCTCGATCCGTTTGAGCCATTCTAACTGTGTCTTGTTGAATTCATGGTTCATTCTCAACTTTGCAAATGCGTGCTTTACTCTCTGCTCATGCCCTACAAGCGCAGAACCGAGAGCCTGTTGGCGGATAAAGGCAATAATATCGGCCACAATGTCCTGATTGGTCATCTCATTCCATGCGGAGTTCAACTGCTTCTCCGTGAAGTCATGGCGGTCAAGCTCCAGCTTTAGGCTCTTGAGGGCTTCCCTGGTGAGTTCGGAAGGTCTGGTACATACCGTGCGCAGAGCTGCGATGGCATTTATATTGTTGTTGATGAACTCCCTGAATGCTTCCAGATAGTCCTCTGGCTTCTGGCCTTCGCCGTAACCGCGGGTGTGGTCAATCAGCTCGTCCTCATGATTATCAATGACAACCGGGCGCTTGCGGTGGGTCCTGTCCTTGTCCAGCACGGAGAACGCCTCACGATGTCCCAGCAGTTCAGCGGTGGCCTCCTTGATTGTGCTGCTGTTAAGGTGTTCTGCAAAGGCACCCAAATCCTTGCCTCCAGTAAGGTGGGCAAACTGCTCCAGTGCCTTTTTACTCACATTGCGGCGCTTGCGCTGCAGCTTGGCAACAATCAGGTCGATCTGATAAGCAAGTTGCTCGTCAGTCGTTGCCACTTCCAGGCCCTTTATCAAATCTTCAAAGCTGGTGGAAGGATTGGTGACAACCGGCTTCATGTTGCTGACATCCTGCAAGGATTCGTACACACCCACGGGGTCATAAATCTCGAAATGCGTCTTACCGATGGAGGGGCACAGTCTGGTGGCACGGCCCAACATCTGCTCGAACAAGATACGGGACTTGATCCGGCGCATGAATACCAAAGTGGTAATCTCCGGCACATCAATACCAGTGGTCAGAAGGTCAACCGTAACCACGATTTTAGGCAAAGACTCGTTTTTAAACCTTTTGATAGCCTCAGAGATTTTCTTCTTATTGCCTCCTGCAACACTGCCGGTGATTTTCATAACGGTATCGTTATCCACACCGCCTTCAGCATAGATTTTCTTCAAAATCTTCACGATAAGGTCAGCGTGGTTGTCATCAACAGCATAAATCAGTGTTTTGCCCTGGCCATCTGGATTGAGATCCCAAGCGATTTCATTCAGAACGGTACGGTTAAAGTTCTCCGTGATAACTTGGCGATTGAAGGTGTCAATTTCAAACTTCATGTCATCTTCCAGTTCAGCGCTGTTGAGGACTTCGCCGGTGACAGGATCGTAGATGGCAAGCTGTTCGCCCTTTTCGTACTTGATACCCTCCACACGAAGCTTGGTGCGAATATTATGAGGAGCATCGTGATCTACCAGATAGCCGTCAATGACAGCCTCACGGTAAGAATAGTTAAAAACAGGCTTTCCGAAGATTTCGGTAGTGTGCAGCGCCGGTGTTGCAGTCAACGCAATTTTCACGGCATCAAAGTACTCAATGACGGTACGGTATTTGCTGATGTAGTCATCCTGGTTACGGTAGAGCATCTCGGTTTCGCTCATTTCCTTATCCAGAATATATCCACGGTGTGCTTCGTCAACCACGATTAGATCGTAGTCTGTAACGGAGGGCATGGTATCTCCCTCGGGATAGAGGATACGCTTAACAAGGCTCTGAACCGTTGCGATATGTATTTTTGTTTCTCTGTCGATTTCCTTTTCATCCAGGCCTTTGATGTTATAGATGGAATCCAAGGTCATCAATTCTTCGATTTTTACTTCCTTGAAAACATCTTCTGCCTGCTCACCAAGAGCAGTACGGTCAACCAAGAACAGAACTCGCTTGAACCGGTCGCTCTTAATAAAGCGATAGATCATGCCAAGGATAGTACGGGTCTTGCCGGTGCCGGTAGCCATGGACAGCAAGACAGTTTGCTTGCCATCGATGACGGCCTGTTCTGCCGCCTCAATCGCATTGATCTGATACTTACGCAGATTCAGTCCATCCGGGTCACGGAGCAGATCGAAAGGCGTATTTTGGAGTGCGGAATTAGCGGCAGCAATATCCTTTTCGAGCTGCTCCATCAATCCCTGGGGACTGATCCAGCCTTGCAGGGCTTTGGGTGCATTGGCTCCGCTGCGCAAATCCAGATACCAGATGCCGGATTTGGTTTCGATCTGCTTGAGATACTTTCGGCCATTAGTCGCAAAGACAAAAGGGACTTTATATGCTCCCCACTGGTTGATGGTGTACTCCTGATGTTCATCTTTGATTCCTTTAGCATACTCCTTGCATTGATGGTCAATGACAGAGGGAATGTCAATAGCGGCTTTTTTAGCTTCCACAATGCCCACGAGCTTCACCCCGACAAACAGGGCGTAATCTGCGTAACCATTCTTACCTACAGCGGAGTCAGTAGGCCACTCAGCAATGGCAAGATTTCTACCCTTCTGAGGCCGGGTTCCCTTAGAATAGCGCAGAGTATTGGTGTCAGCCTCCCAACCAAACTTGCGAAGCTGTTCGTCAATCAGGTAGCGAGTCTCTGCCTCGGAAAGCTCCATGCTCTCAGATGCGGTTTCGCCTTTCTCTGCACGTTCCTTGGAGGTCTTGGTAGATGCCGCGGTGGATACTGCCTCGACCTGCTTGGAGAGTGCAACAATCTTTTCCTCCTGCTCTTTAATGATGGACTCATAGTCCGGCTGCACCACATTTTCAGGCATGACAAACGCAGGGGCAATATATCCCCAGTCGCCATATACTTCCATGAACCAAACCGCAAGGTTATAGGTCATAGAGAGCAGCGTTTTTGCATCCTCCACAGAGTCTGCACCCGCATGGACCGCATCGTTTCGCGTTTTGCGAAGTGCATACAGGATGTCGTCGATTTTCTTGGGAATCAGGCCTTCGCGCTTCAGCAGGCGAATCCGGTTGGCGTGGGTGTTGTCGATGGTCGGTTCCTTGATATGCTCAAAAGCAAAAATCTCAAGAATCAGCCGCTCACCAAACATACCCAACTTATACAGGCAGGCGTTGGCATCGGAGTAGACATAGCTCTCCGCTGCCGCACCGATCTGTGCCAGCGCAGGCCAGTATCTGTTGAGAAATTCAAAGTTGGATTTCATGTGTGTCCTCCTAACTTTAGTAGTGCTTCTGATAAGTTGCTATTATCAGAACTTGACGGGCAAAATCAATCAAGATCCTCCGCGAAAAAGTCGCTGTCAATTCTTTTAATTTCGTATGTAGCTTCCGTAGACACTCCTAAATTATATTCGATCATCAATTTTGCCAGCGTGGTGCCATCAACAAGCACGACCTTTGTGGTGTGTTGCTTCTCTGCATATTGGCATGCTTCTTTCGTGAACTTGGCAGTCGTAATGAAAAGTCCTTTGGAAGCACCTTGTCCAGCCAGCGCACCAACGAATTTCTGAATCTCAGGTCTGCCAACGGTTTTGTCACAATCCCAACGCTTCGCCTGAATATAAATCAAGCTGAAGCCAAGTTTGTCTTCACGGATGATGCCATCAATGCCTTCATCACCGGTTTGCCCTATGACCGTGCCGGCATTGTCCACCGAGCCACCATATCCCATTTGCATCAACAGTTTGACGACCAGATGTTCAAAGAAAGCGGGCGGCTGCTTCATTACTTCACTCAAGAGATCATCTGCCAGGGTGGTATTGATCTGCTGAAAGGCTTCATCCAAAACATCCTGCGGTGTTTTACCGGACACCTTTTCCATGGGTGTCGAAAGTGCTATTTCTTCATTATTGTTCGGAGAAATAAACTTTCGAAATGACTCAAAGCGCTGGAGATAAAGGTTATCGATTTGAGGAGGATTTTCATTGAGGACTTGTCTGCCTGCTGGCGTAATCACATAAATACCTCGTGACGGGCTTTGCACAAGGCCTGCCTTTTTCAGATATGTCCTTGTCCAGCCAATACGGTTATCAAAAAGCTGCTGCTTTCCGCTTGGCAGCATCTCAGCCCGCTCCTTTTCGGACACCGAGAAAACCCCTGCAACCGTATCTTTTACCTCTTTTGATCTGTGCAGTTGGCCATCTGCCAAGCAATCAAGGAAGGCACGGTACATCTCATCATATTTGGGAATTGGCATCTGACACTCTCCTTACGCTTTCAGCTTATAGGTTCTGTTTCGATTCCCGCCTTCGGCTACAACAATTTCCTCCGCAGTCAGTTCAGAGAGGAGTTTCTTGGCTCGTGTACTTTTGACTCCAAGGAGCTCTGCAATATCGGCACTTCTGGCCGAAATATGATCAGTAAGGTATGCAATGATTTCTTCTTTCTGCCGCGCAGATTTTATCGTCGCTTTTTTACCGTCGCTTTTTATCGTCGCTCTTTTATCGTCACTCTTGGAGAATAAGAGCGTTAATGTTGTCCGCTCCGGCTCGAGTTGCTCTGTAATCTCCGGAGTTGCCCAATTTTGCTCGCGCCAGACGCGGAAGATATTCGGAATGCCGCTACCAGCGCGCTCACCAATATCAATCAGGTTGAACATCTTCAGCATCGTTCCGTTCCGCGGATCAGAGACACCGCCGCTCTTTGCGGCATCAATTTCGATGCGGAAGCTGCCCGGGTTGGACATCGTAATGCTATTACGCTTTTTGACGATAACCAGCCCCTGTCTGCCGTAATAATCGGCATTCACCAAACAGTTGGCCAATGCTTCCCGGAGTGCCTGATGCACAGGGGTATCATCTATACGAGTACCACCGTCCATTTTGAAGGGCACCTTGATATCCTGAATCAGCTTGTTATAGACGCGGAAATAGAAGTCGTACACATTGCCGCTCCAGTCGCCGGAGGAAGATATGATACGGTCAGTCCAACGGGTATCAGCGTCATACTGCTCCTGGTAATCCAGAAAGTAAGTGTTGAATTCCCGCACGATGTCATATTCGTTACCGAACATGAGAAGTCCTGCAGAGGTGGGATGTTTTTTCCCATCAGAGCCGATACCGACAGCACCCAGCTTCAGGAGGAAATCTTCATCCTCCAAGGCTTCCCACACATGGCCGGGACGGGAGAGGCGCATTCTCTGGCGATAACTGCGGATGCTTTCTTTGTTGAACACCGTCAAGTCCATTTCGCTCAGAATGAGCATGTCTTGCGTTTTCACGGATGCGTCCCGCACCATGGCCTGATATTCTTCCTTGGTGCAGCGGTAGTCACCCTCTCCGTTGCGGCGATAGGTACAGAGCGGGTTGCCGTCCACATACACCGGTTTATAGGAGCGTTCCGCGCGGGGAACATTGATGACCACGATATGATTGCCGTCGACTTCCTGCACAAATACATCCTTGGAGGACAGCACATTCACGCTGGTCTTGTTGGGATTGTTGACGCTGTCCCAGAACTCCTTGATGAGTCTGTCAGGGTCTGGCAGATCTACCGTGTGCAGGGATTTATCCGCCCATTCTTCCACTCCCAGCAGGATAATGCCGCCGTGGGTATTGGCAAAGGCGGAATAGGTTTCCCAAATGCTTTTGGGCAGACCGCCAAGGGCTTTCTTCGCCTCAATACGGTTGTTCTCCCGATACTGCTCGATTTTGGAAAAGTCAATCATGCTGCTCCTCCTTCACCAATTCGATGATGTCGCAGAAGTCGCAATCCAGCACAGTGCAGATCTTCGTCAGAATCTCTGTGCTGACATGCTGGTTCTTGCCCAACTTGGCAAGGGCGGTGGTGGACATACCAGTGGCTAAGCGGAGATCCTTCTTTTTCATGTTTTTATCGATTAGGAGTTTCCACAATTTATTGTAGCAAACAGTCATTTTTCCACCTCTGATTCTTCATATGCACGAACAATTGATGTAGTCAAAAGTTTCGGCGTAAGACATGAAGTTAATCTTTACATACCCATTGGACACGCTCGGAAAAGTATGTCGGATAGGCCGATAGGATATCCAAAATGTCATCTTTATGCGATTGTATAACGCCTACGATGCTATTAGTCTCGATTGTATCATGGCCTATTTCGTCTGCCAGAAGATTAGCGAGGAATCGGTCGTTGAAGATTTTCTCGCATATCGAAACTGCGGTTTCTGTCTTGACTCCGTATTTCAACCTTCTTTGTAGGCGGAGCAAATTGGGCAAGGGATTTACTATATCCTCGTCGCTGATTTCGATGATATCAATGATGCTTCCCACAAAGAAACTCAATTCGTAAGAAATGGATTTGTTACAGATATCTTCAAGATCTGCTATCGGCAAGGATGTACTTTCGTACATTCCAACAAACGAACAACCATCAAGCCACATTTGGCAAATATCTGCAAAACATTTTGTTCCTTTTTTGAGCGTATGGGTTTCCTGAAAAAAAGATATTATCATCTCAACCAGTTGTTTATTCGTATAATTTTGCCGGGTTAGGTGATTTTCAGCTATCCACTTCTCGATTTGTAATAGACTGTCAATGCCAATCATAGTCCTGGCGTAGTTCTTAATCTGTGAATAATCAATTTTGTTTGTCTTTAATGTGATGATGTTAAAGATTTCTTCTAACAGAGCTTTTTCATCATCATTTGCCATGAAGTATGCCAGAGTTTCTTTGCAAATATCAGCCGCTATCGATTGCTTATCCGCATTCTCATCGATTGAAAACACAAAACACAGATGGTTTTCGATAGCCTCCACAATACTTTTACGAGCCATCACTGATTCCACAATGCTACTGGCGTTTTTTTGAGGATATGCCTTATGGAGAGCAGTAGTAAGTTTGTTGACATACTGCTCAAAGCAATCAGGTTCGTTATAATGGTCAATAATATGTTGGGCAACTTTGGCTCCGATAACTCTGGTTTCATAGTCTATTCGGATATCCTGAACAAGCGACAAGATTGAACTCCCGCAAGGCTCAGCAGCGCTATCATCAAACATCTTAATGCACTCGTTCCATTTGTAATTGCCACCGTTTTTTCGGTTGTTCTTATTATCGAACAACCGTGGATCTGTAACGATAACACTTCCCTCGGTGTACATTCCAGAGCGTGCAGTTCGTCCCATCAAATTCTGAAAACTGCGAATCCGCATGCTATTTCTTGCAACCATAAAACTGGTCATAAAAAGATACTTTATCGGAATGTTTACCCCTTGCGCAAGGGTAGACGTACAAACAACCAGACGCAGAGCTTTGTTTCTACAGGCATGCTCTACAGAAAGGCGCAGTCCATTAGGCAAATTAGAATAATGCGGGACAACTCCTAAATAGCAGGCAATCGTATATGGATGCTGTTCCCCATAATAGTCGGACATCAACTGTGCCAGTCGACTCATTTCCTTGCCATCGCTGTTTCCTTTAATCTCAGCGAGGAGGCATCCCCGATCCCTTAATTCAATAATTCTGTTGATTACAGTCAGCACGGTACTGGTTCGATTAGCAAAAATGGCAACTCCACCATTTTTGCATAGCTTATTTGCGTAATATATCGCAATGTCTTTGGCATCTGTTAATTCCGGGAAATAACGCTGCTTTTTCTCGCGGGGACGCTTTTGTAATGCAATAACCTCTATACTGCGGGGAACGTAAAAATCTTCTTGCGCTGAATCATCAGAATAATAGTGGATATCTTTTGTTTGCGAGGCAAACCCGATTGTTTTGGGTGTCGCTTTAATTTTAGAATCTGACGCTAAAACACCAGCTTCACCCAAGAGCCATTTTTGAATCTGCTCGGCATTAGAAAGTACCGCAGAAAGAAGAATGATTTGTTCTTTCCCTGAGATGTGGCTCCGGATTTCAGAAATCAACAATTCGTAAATAGCCCCTCGACTTCCGTCATCAAACATGTGGCCTTCATCAAATATATACAAACCAATTTCATCCAGGAAATCAGCTTGATGATGAATAATATAACTGAGCTTCTCAGGGGTACAGATCAGTATTTTTGACTTGAAGGACAAGAACAACTCAAGGGAAAAGTCTTCCTCGAGAACATCAGAAAACTGGTTGACTAAAACCTCATCCCCGAATGCCGAAATCATATCATTTGCTATTTCGTTGCACAGAGCACGGAGCGGAGCAACTATTATTGCTGTGGTTGCTCTGCCTGAGGCAAAAGACGAGCGAATCACCAGCTCAATACTTTTAGTTTTTCCTACTCCAGTTGGCAACTGTACTATTGCGCTCTGACCCCTTAAAACTCCCTTTTCGCCAATAAGCTGTTGCGCAGGCCACAGCATTCTTGGTGCCTTGGGGCCTTTAAGGTAATCTGACCACAGGGACTGATCTAACTCAGAATACCTGGGCAGAAGGATCCACGATGACTTGGACAAGGCCACCATAACAATGGCACACAATATATCGACATAGTATATTTCCATCGGAGCGTCATTTTCATAAACCGCTTTTCTATACTCCGATAATAGGCCTCGTATTTTCTCTACCCCTTCTCCGGTGTTGTAATAGGCCAGCAATGAATGGCAGACTTTTTCTCCATTAGGAGTATCTACACTTATATGAAAGTCTCGATTCAGCAGAAGGTACCCAAGTAAGTTACCCGTGATTTTTTGAGGCTCGTTGATTTCCGGATTTATCCGTACAAAAAACTCAGAACATAAAACTTTTGCACTTCCAAAATCATCAGAGAGAAAATAAGCCGCAGCTCCAGACAGCAAAAAATCGACATCATATTCCTCACGATCATTGGCCCCTACAGCCGCATCAAAGTATTGTGAAGCAGCCACTAAATGCGGTGAAAATTCTTCCATGTCAGCTACGTTGTTTTCAATAACACTTTCGGCATATCGAGAAAGAATGTAAACGACAGGATAGGATAGTTCATTCGAATTTAATGGGAACTTAGGATAATCCTTTCGGGGAATGTCATACTCCACAAGTTTTGCTTTGGCCTTTTGATATTTGAGCATGTAATTTGAAGTATTTGAGAAAATCATTTAATACACCTCTCGAATACTTGATGTGCCAGGGACATCAAATCTGCTCCGTGAACATAAAAAACGGACTGATCTGTTTTCAGTTCTAAATCCGCTCCTTTAATACCGACAACGACTTTCTTTTCGATTGACGGCATACTTGAAATAGCAGCCCCTACATAGGCTGTTTGGTATGGGTACTCGGTTTTTTGCTGAAACCTTGCTATACTCGATGCCTCTGATGACTTTCCCATAGAGCGAAGCTTCTTTCGATAATAATCCAGAGTATGAGAAACACGATGCTCGTCCTTTTTTGAATCATCAACCGCATCTTTAATTACTTTGCCGACCTCTCTTGAAGAAAGGAGAGCTTTCACTTCTATTGCTACAAGCTCATCATTCTTGTGTGGTTTTTTCTCGTTAGTGAAGAACCTATATGCAATTACATCTGTGCCATGCTCAGATTCGTTTTTTCCAGAGCGGTTATATTGTTTACACCGGGGAACTTCATAGTTCAGCACAAACTCAAACAAATCCGCAAATAGAATTTCACTAATATCATTTGATCGCGCGGTCGGTCCAAATGGCTCATTTTTCTGGGGGATAACGAATTGACGCAGGTATTCCTCAACCGACAAATTGTTCAGTGCGGCATCTTCTTCCAATTCACCATCCGAAACATAATGTCTGCGAATGTGAAGTGCCCAGTCATCGAGGATTGCATCATCTATGACATAAGATAGCCTGTAACAGTTCAACGATTGCTGATCTTCGAAAACTGCTCCGTCTTCTCTGACAATCCAATTAATGTATTGAGGTCTATCCATATAAAACATCCTCTCGCTATTTCCCTGGAATCCGGTGGCACTCGTCTAAGTACTTGTGTGCAAACGATATCAATGTAAGTATATCAAGAGCCTTCGTTTCGTCGGTTTTCCAATTAACTTTTGGGGTGTGCGCTGCTGGATTTCTAACCAAGTGGAAGATTGCCTCAAGCAGTTCCTTCAAGCCTGTAAATTCACTGCGCTCGCTATCTGTTTTCATAGCGTTAAAGAAGATATAAGGATCGTTCTTGGACAACGCAGTTTGAAAAAGTATTCCACCATCTGTAGTCAAGCCAGAAATCTGCCGGACACGTTCAGCCAATCCTTTTGCCGCTTCAAACACGGCATCATAATAATCTGCTCTCAAATAATCCTCAATGCAGTACTTCTGTACCTCAGAATGTATGGCACGGTCATATAGAGCTTTTTTCAAGTGGTTGACTCGCTGATCAACTTCTGTAAGTGTTTCAGCTTGCGAAACTGCTACCAATCGTCCGCTTTGGTCAATCGATAATCCAGCAAAGAGAAGGATTTTGTTTGTTTCTTCGAGCAAGTACCTGTATTTTTGTCTGCTATCAACACTCGTGTATGAAGCAGGATTCAGCGCTGCCTGCAAAAACGAAAAGACCCTACTAAACGATTTGCTCTTGTTTATCTCCGCTACCAGACAATTGTAAAGCCAGTCTCTTTTGTTTAAGCCTATGGTATATCCCAACTGATTACGGGAGGAGCCGTCATCAACAGAACAAATTCCGCATTGACCCAAAAGTGTTGTTAATTCGCTTTTAGTCAATCCTTCAGACGTATGAGCCACGATACCGCAGAGGGATTTCAATTGCTGCTGATCTAATTTCTGAATAATTTGACTCATATGGACACCTCATACACTGAGTTTACTCTAACACAAGATAATCTTAACACAGGAAGATTAGTTTGTCTATTGAAAATCCATTTTTTAGATTTGCAATGTCCTTTCCGGACGAGAGATTTCGAATTATAAACTGGCAAAGGGTAACCGCAGGAATGCTTTTTTTGCTCCCCTGCGGTTATTTCATTGTTTATGCGGCGCAATTTTTGAGGTCAGCCCATGATGCCGATTTTATTGCCGTTCTCGTACATATCCTCGGCGTACTCGACATGGTTGGGGCCTTCACTTCGTATCCAGCCGAAGCCGGGGACATAGACCATATCCGCCAATCCGTTATCGTTGGTTATTGGCTCCGGTGCCGATTCAGACTGCGTAGGATGTACCGGGGTGGGATCTGTCTGCGTAGGAGGTGCAGATTTCTGTTCTGCCACGGGTTCATCTTCTATTTCAGGTGCAGGGACGTGTAGCTCCTCAGTGGTTGTTTCCGGGGCTGATTTAGCTTCCGGCATTTCCGACTCTTGCTTTTCTGTGATTGCTGGCAATATTAGTTCTTCCGGCTCCGGAAGTGTCGGCCGTGGAGTGGTCACGTTGGCCGTTTCGCTCGGTGTGGGTGTTTTCTCGACCTTTTCAGTCTGTGGCCACACAGCGGCACACAGGGCGAGACAGGCGGTGAATGCAGCGGCAATGATGATTCTATTTTTCATTCTGTTTCCTCCTCTTTGAATGTAAAACGATTGAGTTCTGCGGACAACTCACCTTTTGCGGAATATCTATCAGAATTTCAGAAGAGTATCCAGAACATTTGCCGCCTGCTGAAGCTCGCCCTGAGTGGCTTCGTTTGGTATATCTTCATCCTTTTGCACCTTGTGCGGCAGATAAGGTTCATAGTTCTGCCGGGTTATCGATGGCCGGTAATGTCCCAACATCCGCGCCAGTTTCTTGGTTTCCATGCCGTTCCGCAGAGATAGAACGGCGCAGGTGTGCCGGAGATCTGTGAATCGGATATGGTCAAGCCCCGCTTCCTTGATGATCTCATCGTGCATCCGGCGCACCATCTGCGGCGAGTAAGGTTTCAGCGTGGCCGGGTGCATAAACATGAGCGGACTGCTTGGGTGCTTGTCGTGTTCCCTGATTAGGAGGTCGATTACCTCTGGTGTCAGTGCTATCGTCCTTGTCTGACTGCCGTACTCCACCAGCTCTCGCCGTACCACGGCACGGTTTTCTGCGATGGTCAGCGTCCGATTTTCGATATCAAGGTCGCTCCATTTCAGGGCGATTAGCTCGCCTTGGCGTAGGCCTGTCGTCAGTGCCAGCATGAACATGGGGAGGTAGCCCAGCCGCTCGGCGGCGTCCAGATAGTCCTCCATTTCCAGAGGCGTCATGATATTTGCTTTCACCGTCGTGGACTTGCGGTAGTGGAACGCCTTGGCGGGATTCTCTGATATAAGGTCATCCCGAATGGCCTGGTCCAGACATTGCTGAAGCAGTCGGTGGATGTGCCGCATGGTTTCTTCTCCCAAGCCAGAGCTGCCGGGTCGATGATTGCCAAAGCGCCGCCGTTCCTCCAGAAATTCTCCGACCATCTCCGTTGTCAATTCAGAGAGTTGTGTGGCTCCCAGGCCGGGAATGATATGGTTTTTGAATACATAGTTATGTGCCGCATAGGTGGTCGGCCTGCTTTGGTGGCTGTCGTAGGTTTCCTGCCAGAAACTAATGTATTCCCGAAGCGTCATATTCCCACCTCCATACACCGGCGCTGCAAGTCTCGAAAGGCCACCCACGGGAGCTTTGCCTGTTTCAGAATCTTCTTGTGCAGATAGTAGAACTCGTGGAGCTGGTATGGCACACCGGTCTTGACATTGAGGAACACATGAGGCGATCCGGTTTCCGGTATCTGTTCCAGAAGGTGTACCGCCTTGTCATTGAGCGTCAGCAGACGCTGTCCTCTGAGGATGTACTTGTAGCGGACATGAAAATCGGCCCACGACAAGGTGATCAGTTCACATTGCCGCAGGCCGCTTGATAGTCCTGTGTAGATGAGAGGGAGCACGCCGAGCTGCTCCGCTGCGTTCAGGTAACGCTGGAGCTGGCCCAGGCGCAAAGGGGCTGTTTTGTATTCCTCTGCCCTGGGTTCCCGGCAGAGCCGCACCGGGTTGTACGGAATAAACTGTTCCCGCGCTGCTTCGTCCATGCACCGCCGCAGAAGCAGATGGACGCACCACACACTTCTGGCACTGAGTCCCCGGCTCTGCAGGACATCGTAGAAACCCGTGACCGTCTGCTCCGTCAGGTCTGGGAGCACCACGCCTCCGATGCCGGGGAGGATGTGGCTGTAGATCAGATTGCGGTACCCGCCCTCGGTGTTGCCGTTCCACTTTTGTCGGTTGACGGTGAACCAGTAGTCGCACCATTGCCCGACCGTCAGATTGTTTTCTTTCTGCATATCGTCGCCTCCTTTTGGTAAACGAACAATATCACAGAAAGCAGGAAATAGCTACCGGAAAGAACGGAATATTTGCAGAAAAACAGCTGTTCCGAATAACGCCGATATTATTCGGAATAATATAGTTGATTTTATTCGGAGCAGCGGTTATAATATTCTTAACGAACTGTACTGGAGGTGTTCCAATATGACGATCAAAGAAGCGGCTGTTGCTTGGGGGATTACCGAACGGCGGGTCAATGCGCTCTGCAAAGCCGGACGCATTTCCGGCGCGTATAAGGAGGGCAGGCAGTGGTTTATCCCGGACAGCACACAAAAGCCGATGGATAAGCGCGGTCATCGGAGCGTGGTCGAGCCCGTAGCATCATCTGCGCGCAAGCCGTTGCCCATTGGCGTATCTGATTACCGGGACGCCTGCAAAAACTACTACTATGTGGACAAGACCTTAATGATCAAAGAGTTTCTGGACGAGCGCCCCAAAGTATCCCTATTTACCCGCCCCAGACGCTTTGGCAAAACGTTGAACATGGATATGCTCCGCACTTTCTTCGAAAAGACGACCGAGGACACCTCCGTTTACTTCAGAGATAAGAAAATCTGGTCCTGCGGAGGATCCTATCTTGCCCACCATAGAAAGTATCCTGTGATTTTTCTGTCCTTTAAGGATGTTAAATACGCCTCTTGGGAAGAAACCTATCAGACGCTCCAAAAGCTGATCGCGCAGGAATTCCGCCGCCACGACGAGTTGGCATCCAGCTCCGCGCTTAGTGATTACGAAAAAGAGGAATATTCCCTTCTTGCGACAGAAGCTGCTGACGAAGTGGAATATCAAATGTCCCTGCGAACATTGACGCTGCTTCTCCATAAGCACCACGATGTTGCACCTATCGTCATCATTGACGAATATGACACTCCCATTCAGCAAGGCCATGTGAGCGGCTTCTACGACACGATTATCGGATTCATGCGAAACCTGTTCTCCGGCGGTCTGAAAGACAATCCGCATCTGAGCTATGGTTTCCTGACTGGTATCCTGCGTGTTGCCAAGGAAAGTATCTTCAGCGGCCTGAACAACCTGAAAATCAACTCGATTTTAGACGAGCGCTACAGTGAATATTTCGGCTTCACTTCAAGTGAAGTACATGAGATGGCGGACTACTATTATGCTTCTGATAAATATCAGGAGCTCTGCGACTGGTATGATGGTTACCTTTTCGGCAATACCGAGATTTTTAATCCCTGGTCTGTCATTGGATACTTCAATAATAACTGTCGTCCCAAAGCGTTCTGGCAGTCTAC
>JABLTK010054960.1_pt1 | contig 20623 bp, 17 predicted proteins | sample 7160131 | NCBI WGS metagenome assembly JABLTK01 (sample SAMN14651221, study PRJNA627086) | human gut metagenome | isolation source: feces | host: Homo sapiens
AATTAATATAATTATTAAAATATCTTTATTTTTCATTTATAATATCCATTTTAGCACTAAGTGCAGCAATACATCCTTCACTTACAGCTGTATTAATTTGATAAACATCTTTTTTAATAATATCACCAGCAGCATAAATACCTTTAACATTAGTTTCCATTCTGCTATCTACATCAATATTACCAGAATCATTTATAATACCAAGTTCATTTAAAAAATTTACTTCAGTTATATATCCATTATAAATAAAAGCAGCACTACATTTAATAACATCGTCATTCTCTAATTTAACACCAGTAAGTGCATCTTGCCCAATAAACTCTTTAACACTAGAATTTATTATTTTAATTCTTTTATCATTATATTTATTATTTGTAATAAGTGTTACAGAAGAAGCTATATCAGATAAATAAATAGCTTCACTAAATGCCAAATCATTATTACCAGTAACAACTACATCTTTATCTTTATATAAATGACTATCACATATAGCACAATAACTTATACCTTTTTTATTATATAATTTCTCTCCTTTAACTCCCGCTTTCTTAGGCTTTCTTCCAATCGCAATTAATACCTTTTTAGTAAAATATTCACCCTTATTAGTTATAACTTTTTTAGTTTCATTATTATCTTCAATTTTAAGCACCTTTTCATGCTTTAAAAAAACATTTAAACTTCTTATATGATCATACATATTAAATGCAAGATCACTACCAGATATATTTTTAAATCCTAAATAATTATCAATTTTATTTAATTTATTTAATAATCCTCCTGGACTATCAGCTTCAATTAATAAAGTATTTAAATTAGCTTTACTCGCATATATACTAGCACTCATACCAGCAGGACCAGCACCAATAATTATTAAATCAAACATAAACCCTCCTAAAATCTTATTTCTTCTGTTTCTGGTGAATTATATAATTCCTCTAACTTAGGTTTTCTGCTTTGAATAAGTTGTATAAATACTCCAATAATAAACATAATTACACTAACTATTCTAGCAATCTTTAAATCTCCAAGCATTAAACTATCAGTTCTAAATATCTCTATAACAAATCTAGCAGTACCATACCACATTAAATAAAATCCAGTAAGTTGTCCTTTTTTAATATATTTTCTTCTTCTAAGTATTAAAGTAATAATAAATCCTAAAAAACACCATAATGATTCAAAATAGAACATTGGTAAATGATAAAAACCATCTATATACATATTATTAATAACAAATTCTGGTATTATCTTCATATTTTCAAGTGTGGTTCTTGTAACAATAGTACCATAAGCTTCACCATTAAAGAAATTTCCCCATCTACCAAGTGCTTGTCCTAAAAGTAATGCAGGAACTATTAAATCCATTATTCTTCCAACCTTAACTTTATATTTCTTACAATATATAATTATAGTAAGAGCACCAGCAATAATACCACCATGAATAGCAAGACCACCATTCCATATTTTATATATTTCACTTAAATTTTCACTATAATATGACCAATTAAATACAACATAATAAATTCTAGCTCCAAGAATACCAAATATTAATGTCCAAAACATCATATTAAAAATAAATTCACTCTTAATATTAAATCTTTTACTTTCACTATAAATCATAAAATAAGCTATAATTACAGCTATAGTAATTAAAACACTATACCATTTTAATGAAAAACTTCCAATTGTTATTATTGTATCCATAATCTATTTCCCTATATTTTTAGTTATTATATTATCTAATATTATTTTAAGTACACTTATAAATATTGCAATTACAAAAGTAGCAAAGAAACCATATATATTAAATGAACTACCCATTATTAAATCACATAATTTTAATATAATCATATTTACTATTGGATATGCTATACCAAAAGACATAATACTAAGCGGTAAAGTCCAATAAATTAATATTGGTTTAATAGTATAATTAAGCCCACTTAATATCAAAGCAGCAATAATAGCATAAAAGAAATTTTCAACCTCAATTCCTTTAAATAAACTATTAGCTATCATAAGAACAGCTGCATAAACAAGTATACCTACACAAAAAGATATAAAATCATCTTTCTTATTAATTTCATATTTATTATTTTTACCTATTTTATATATCTCACCTTTACTCATAATATCACCTATTTAATTATAATATAATTTATTCCAAAATAAAAGATATTAATTTCTTAATATCTTCAAATTAACTATGATGCAGAAATAGTTTTACATACAATATTATAACCAAGATCAACTAAACCACAAGTAGTAATAATTTTATTTGAAACAGCGGTAAGTAAATCATAACCATCCCAAGTTCCGTTATTATTATAGTAAAGTATGTATTGAGTTTTGCTATCAGATGATGCATTAACGGCATACACACAATAAGAAACATTATTACAAATTCCAATAGATTTTTCCTTACCAACCACACCATCTCCAGTACCATCAGAAATACAATATACTAAATAATAAGTATCATTTTTAGCTTCAGCAGTACAATTATTAGGTATATCTGGAGTTGTTCCACTTCCACCATTAACAAGATCAGTAGATACCTTACTAGTTGTTGTTGCAGTTTTTCTAGTTGTTGTAGTGACTACACACCACTTGGATAACCGTTCTTTTTAACATTACATCTTGGATACTTACTTAAATCCAATAATGGATTAGTCGCATAACTAAATGTATTTTTTGAACTATCATATCCACAGAATAAATATGAAACAGGTTCAACCTTCTCACCTTCTGAATTTTCTTCAAAAACAACTATACCACTACATACATCATTTTTATATGTTACTTCAGTTAAATAATTCTCTTTAACATTCTCAGTTAAATCTTCTAAACATATGTATTGACCTTCATTATACGAATCAGGACAAACAGCTCCATCAAGCGGTAAAAGACACTTATCATTTAAATATATACTAGCTGCCTCCATAACTTTATTATTTTGAACTATCATTGTTTTATTAACATTATCATTATAAACCTTAGTAACAGCTATACTAACTGTTGTTACAATTAAACCTAATATTGCTATTACTGCAAGTAATTCAATCAATGTAAATCCTTTTCTATTCAAATTAATCATTCCTTTCATTAATAGCATTTAAATAATTCTTTTTAGATTGTTCAATAATTTTCAAAGCTTTATTCTTAGGATAATATTTTTCAACTTGAACATTTATTTCTTGAAGGACCTTATAATTTTCAAAAAAGTTTCTTATTTCATCTAATATAAACTTAGATAAATCATTAAGTTCCTTAATTTCATCATATCTTGGATCAACATCTACAACTGATATAATTTTATAATCTTCAAAACCATTATCAATTATTTTTAATACACCTATTACTCTTGCTGGAATAATACATCCTGGATAAGTTGGTTCTGTTCCAATAACAAGAATATCAAGAGGATCACCATCATTAGCTAATGTTTTATCTATAAAACCATATTCAGCAGGATAACCCATAGCACTATATAAAACTCTATCAAGTTTAACTTTACCATTTTTAATTTCAAATTTGTTTCGACTTCTATAAGGTATTTCAATAACAGCCTCTATAACATCATTTTTCATTTACCCTCCTATTCTCTTATAATTATACAATTTATTATTTTCATTTTCAATATACAAATAAAAAATAGGCATATAGCCTATTTAACTGTAAATGTTAATTTGCTTCGATAACCAGTAATATTTCTATCATTAAATTTAGTAGCAGTAGCAGTATCTTTAGCATAACCAGTAGTAGCCCTTGAATACCAAAACATATCTTTAAGATTAACACCATCTTTTAATGTGAAACTACTTAAATCTAATATATCAGCATTAGATTGAATAAACATCCATGTCATATCAGTTACATTGCTTGTGTCAAAACTGCTAACATTTATCGTTTTAGCTGCTGCTGTTTTAAACATAAATCTCATATCAGTAACATTGCTTGTATTAAAACTACTTAAATCAAGAGATTCAGCTTTTGAATCAGAAAACATTTGTGACATACTAGTAATTTTGCTTGTATCAAAGTTCCTAACACTTATTTTTGTTGCTTTACTTTTATTAAACATAGCATACATAGATCGAACATTACTTGTATTGAAATGATCCAAATTAAGTTCAGTGACAGCGCTATTACTAAACATAGAATCCATATTAGTTACTTTACTTGTATTAAAACTACTCAAATTTATAGTTGTAGCCTTTGAACCAGAAAACATATAACCCATATCAGTAACTTTAGATGTATTAAATTTACTTAAATCAAGACTTGTTGCTGATGAACCAGAAAACATTCCATACATATTAGTAACATTACTTGTATTAAAACTATTAAGATTTATTGTTGTTGCTTTTGAACTAGAAAACATACTACTCATATCAGTAACTTTAGATGTATTAAATTTGCTTAAATCAAGACTTGTTGCTACTGTATCAAAAAACATATATCTCATATTAGTTACATTTGATGTATCAAATTTACTTAAATCAAGGCTTGTTGCTTGACTACTTTGAAACATATAACTCATATCAGTTACCTTACTAGTATCAAACTTACTTAAGTCAATCGTATTAAATTTTGTATAGTTAAACATTCCACTCATATTTCTAACATTTTTAGTATTTAAAAAACCTAGGTTTATTTCTGTGAATTTTGTATAAGCAAACATATAACTCATATTAGTTACATTTGATGTATCTAAGTTTCCAATACTAATTTTATCACACTCTGAACCATAAAATAAATATGACATATTAGTTACTTTGCTCGTATCATTATCACCAATAATTATTTCAGTTATTTTCGAATTTCTAAACATATTATCTATATGTTTGACATTCGATGTATTGTACTTTGAAATATCTATTTTAGAAGCTTTTGTACCATTAAACATACCACTCATATCGACTACATTACTTGTATTAAAATTTTCGATATTTTCAGCACCATTTAAATTAGCATCTGCAAACATATAACTCATATCAGTAACATTTTTAGTATCAAGATTTTTAATTCCACTAATTCTAGACATATCAGTAGAATAGAACATACCGCTCATATTTTCAACTTTACTAGTATTAAATCCAGATAAATTTAAACTATAACCATTAAAATAACCGAACATACCTGACATATCAGTAACTTTATTTGTATTAAAATTACTAATGCCATCAATACCAGGACCATAATGGCGATAAAACATATTTGCCATATTAGTAACATTGCTTGTGTCAAAATGGCCTAAATCTAATTTACCGCCAATATAATTCCAAGAAAACATATATGACATATCAGTAACATTACTTGTATTAAAGTTCTTAAGATTTAAACTATTTAAATAAGTATTTGCAAACATACCCATCATGTTAGTTACTTTAGCAGTATTAAAACTGCTAATATCTATTTTTCTATACAAATTGCCACTAAACATACCCATCATATTAGTAACATTTCTTGTATCAAAAGTTCTTAAATCTAAAGTACCAGTAGGAGAAAAATCATAAGAATCTTTGCCTAGCATAATCATATTATTAGAGGTATTATAATTAGCCTTTTTCTCTGCATGATTTCCGCGACTATTGGCAAAAGTAAATGACATATTTTTAACTGGTCTTGTATTAATTTTATTTAAAGCCACATTTTGAATAGGAATATCTAAAAATGTATAACTCATTGAAACAACTGGTTTATCATTAATATAAGTACACATTGCATCAGTATTCTTTTTAGTAAAATCTCCAGTATATTCTACTCCCCATCCATCATCAGATATATTTTTCCAATATTTTTCATAATCTGAATAATACCAAGGACCTTCCTCTCTACTTTTAAGTAACCTAATAGGATTAACCTTATCAAGATAATTTCCCTTTAAATTAGGTTTTCTAACTTTAATATCTAATTCTTGTTTATATCTATAAGTATAAGAACCTTTTACAAATTCTGCACCTTGAGTTAAATCTCCATCAAAATGACAATAAACTGCATCAGGGACAGTAAGTTCACCCTCTACTTTAGGTTGTTTAATACCGCATACTTCATAATCAGAAACATCAAGAGTTGGGTTAGTCATATAATCATAAGTTTCTTCTTTTTCATTCCATTTGCAATATAAATAAGGATTTGGAATAGTTAATTTTCCTTCTTCATCAGCAGTAAATATAATGACACCACTACATTCATCGCCCTTATATGTAACTTTATTTATATAATTATTTTTAACATCTTTTGTTAAATCTCCTAAACAAACGAACTTGTTATAATATCTATTTTCGTAAGTTTCCGGACAAACAAAACTACCATCAACAGGATCAATACAATAATCTTCTAAAAATGCCGCTGCTGCTCTTTTAACATTTTTACTTTGTACTTCCATTGTTTTTTCAACACTAGAATTATAAATCTTAAGTACAGCTACACTTATTATTGTAACTAAAATACCCAATATAGCTACTACCACCAAAAGCTCAACCAAAGTAAAACCTCTTTTTTTCATAACATAACACACCACTCTTACATACCCTATTCTAAAAACATTATATAAAAAAAAAGTGATATGTCAAATAAATTAGGCCAACAAAAAAGTCAATCTTTAAATTGACTACTTTGTTTCTTCTTTTTGAACTTTAATAGCTTCTTTTCCTTTATAGTATCCACACTTAGTGCATGCTCTATGAGGTGCTAATGTTGCTCCACAATTACTACATGTTGCAACAGTAGGAGCTGTTTTCTTTAAATGAGTTCTTCTTTGTCTTTTAGCAGTTTTACTGATTCTTCTAAAAGGTAAAGCACCGAATAAAGTAATATCTAATTTCATTTTTATTCCTCCCTTATATAATGCTATAATTTTTCATTTGCCTATGTATTTTCTCATAAAATAAGAAAAATATCAAGAGAATTTAAGTATTTTATAATAAAAATTGAATAAACAGTACTTTTTTGATATAATTGTCATATTATTTTATTAAGAAAACAGGTGGGAGATTATATAAAGTGAAAAAATTACTAATAAGCGATTATGACGGAACTTTTAATAAAACTAATAAATTAGTAAAAATGAGTGAAAATATTGATTCAGTAAAAGACTTTATGAGTAATGGAAACATATTTGCTCTTGCATCTGCAAGAAGTTTTATTTCACTTAAAAGTCAAATACAAAGATATAATATACCATATAATTACTTAATATGTAATAATGGTGGTATTGTATACGATGAAAATGACAATGTAATATTTCTTCACCCTACATTAAACAGTGTAATATTAAAAACTATAAAATATATAAGTAAAAGAAAAATATTTAAATCTATAATTTTTAAAGATTATTATGGTAATGTAACAACTGATTTAGATAAAGTTTATGATATAATATGTGTAATAGATACTAATAATATAGAAAGATTAGAAGAAATAAAAGAAGAACTAAATTATTTATGTTCGACTCCATTCTTTCATATATTAATATTTAATGAATCTATAGATAAAACAGATGGCATAGATGTAATAATATCAAAAGAAGGTATACACGATGATGATACATATACAGTTGGAAATGATTTCTTTGATATAAATATGCTCACAAGATATAATGGATATAGAATGCATAATTCAAATCCAGCACTATATAAACCAAGTATCAAAAAAGTTCCATCTGTCAGAAAATTAGTAAGGAGTATTGAAAAACAGTAAGATGAGAAAAGTAGTAGGAATAGTATGTGAATACAATCCATTTCATAATGGACACTTATATCAAATAAACAAAGTTAAAAAGAAATATAAAGATTCTATTATTATAGCTTGTTTAAGCGGAACATTCACACAAAGAGGAGAATTATCAGTACTAAATAAATGGGATAAAACAAAAATAGCTCTTGAAAATGGTATTGATATAGTAATAGAACTTCCATATGTATATTCAACTCAAAGTAGTGATATTTTTGCCAAATATTCAGTAGCACTATTAAATAAATTATATGTAGATGTTCTTTGCTTTGGAAGTGAAACTGAAAATATAGATAAAATAAAAGAAGCTGCTAAATACCAAGTTAATGATATAAATTTTGATATCATAACAAAAAAATATTTAAGTGAAGGAGTTAGTTACCCTACCGCACTTAATAAAGCACTTGAAGAATTATGTGGTATTACAATAACTGAACCAAATGATTTACTGGCTCTTAGTTATTTAAAAGAAATATATAGAAATGGATATTTTATGGATATATATAATATTAAAAGAACAAGCAATTATCATGACTTAGATTCAAATGCAAAAGTAGTATCCGCATCAAATATAAGAACAAGATTACTTGAAAAAAAGAATATTAAGGATAAAGTGCCAAATAATGTATATGAACTTTTAAAAGATAAGAATATGGAAAGTAAATACTTTGAATATCTAAAATATAAAATATTGACAGAAGATAATTTAGAAAAATTTGTAGATGTAGATGAAGGACTAAGTACAAGAATTAAAAAAGTAATAAATAAATCAAATTCACTTGATGAACTTATTAAAAATATTAAAACAAAAAGATATACATATAATAAAATATCTAGAATGTTAAATCATATATTCTGTTCATTTACAAAAGAAGAAAATAAAAAAGTAAAATATTTAGAATATATAAGAATATTAGGCTTTACAGATAAAGGTAAAAATTATTTAAATGAAATTAAAAGTGAAATAAACATACCTATTTTAAATAAATATAATACTAAATATGATGCTCTTAAAATAGAAAAAAGAATAACAGATCTTTATTCATTTATATATGAAGATATATCTAAAAAAGAAATACAAAACATACCAATTTATATAAAAGAAAACCAGGATTAGTTCCTGGTTTTTATTTTGCTTCATACCAATCTCTACCATAATCAATCTCTACTTTTAATGGTACAGATAATTTATATACATTTTCCATTATTTCTCTTACTATATCTTTAACTTTTTCAAGTTCTTCATCTGGTACATCAAATATAAGTTCATCGTGTACTTGAAGTAACATTTTAGTTTTAAGATTGTCTTCTTTTAATCTTTCATCTATTTTAATCATAGCAAGTTTTAATATATCAGCTGCAGTACCTTGAATTGGAGTATTAAGAGCAATTCTCTCACCCATTTGTCTAATCATATAATTAGTATTATTAAGTTCATCAATAGTTCTTTTTCTATTAAATAAAGTTCTAACAGATGATGTTTCTTTTGCCTTCTTAACGATCTCAGTCATATAATCATTTACTTCTGGATATAAAGTTAAATACTTTTCAATATATTTTTTTGCTTCACTTGTACTAATATCCAAGTTTTCAGAAAGTCCATATCCACTAATACCATAAACAATACCAAATATTACAGCTTTAGCAGTTCTTCTCATATTCTTTGTAACCTCATTTTCAGGGGTATCAAATATATCACTAGCAACATGAGTATGTATATCTTCTCCATTTATAAATGCTTCTTTTAAGCTCTTAGAATTGCTTATATGAGCAAGAACTCTAAGTTCAATTTGAGAATAATCACTAGATAATAAATATGAATTATTGCTTGGTATAAATGCTTTTCTTATTTGCTTTCCTTCTTCACTTCTAACAGGTATATTTTGTAAATTAGGTTCCACACTAGAAAGTCTTCCAGTTCTAGTACCAGTTTGTTTATATATAGTATGTATTTTACCATCTTCCATAACATAACTATTAAAAGTATCTAAATATGTAGAAACTAGTTTAGTTAAAGCTCTATAATCTAATATATCATCTATAATTGGATTTATATGTCTATACTTTATAAGAACATCATGAGCAGTAGACATAGCACTCTTACCTTTTCCTTTTGGTAACATAAGTTTATTATAAAGTATTTCACCCAATTGTTTAGGACTACCTATATTAAATGGTTCTCCTGCTTCTTCATATATTTTATTTTCTAAAAGTTTAATCTTTTCATTTAAATCATCTTTTAACTTATCAATAACATCAGTTTTAACTGTAATACCATTTATTTCCATATTAGCAAGAATTCTAATAAGTGGTCCCTCTATATCTTTATATAAGTTATCTAATTCTTCTTTAACAAGCTTATCTTCAAATTCCTTATAAGTATCATATATAAATACAGCTTTAGATACAATTGAATTAATAATAGTATCTTCTGATAATTTATTTTTCTTATTTATAATTTGATCATAATAAGCAATATTTCTATTAAAAGCTGCTGCTAAATAAGCTAAATCATCTTTAACATTATATTCAAGCAAATATGCAGCTATAAATATATCAAATGGATCATTTATACCAATATCATATTTATTCAAAAATACTATATTCTTTTTATTATCAAAAGTAGCAGTAATATCTTTTAATAAATCACTATTTAATAATAAACTTGGTAAATCAAAATAATATGCAGTTTTACCATCATACATAGCAGCCCCTATAAAACCTGCTTTATGATAATTTGATTCATCAAGTTCTATATATAAACTCTTAATGCCATCTATATTTATTTTAGATTTAACTATTTCATATTTAATTCCATCTTTTACTTCTTCATTATTAGTGTTTATATTTTTTAAAAATGAATTAAATTCAAGTTCTTTATACTTTTCAATAAGACCAGTTATATTAGGTTTATTATATTTAATACTTTCAAAAGTATATTCAAAATCAATTGTTTTATATATAGTAGCAAGTTTATATGAAAAATAAGCACTTTCCTTATCATTTTCGAGTTTTTCTCTTGTTTTAGGAGTAAGTTCATCTAAATGGTTATATAAGTTATCAAGAGTATCGTATTTAGTTAATAATGATAAAGCTGTTTTCTCACCTATTCCTTTAACACCAGGAATATTATCACTAGCATCACCCATAAGTGCCTTTAAATCTATCATTCTAATTGGCTTAATACCATAGTAATCAAAGAATGTCTTTTCATTCATTAAAATATAATCTTTTTGTTTTAATAACTTAACATCTACCTCATCACTAATTAATTGTAACAAATCTTTATCACTACTTATAATAGTTGCATTATAATTTTTATCTTCATCAGCCATTCTAGCAAATGTACCAATTATATCATCAGCTTCATAATTATCACATTCAATATATTTAATACCAAGAAGTGTACATATATTTTTAGCTTCTGGAAATTGAACTTTTAAATCATGTGGTGTTTCAATTCTACCATCTTTATATGTATCACATAAATCTTTTCTAAAATTATGTCCTTTATCAAAAGCAACCATTATATATTCAGGTTTCTCTTCATTAATAATTTTATTTAACATATTTACAAATCCAAATAAAGCATTAGTAGGAAAACCTTTACTATTCTTCATTAAATTTCCATTATATGCAGTTGCATAATAACTTCTAAATAATAAGTTATTACCATCTATTAATATTGCTCTTTTTTTCATATCCTCACCCTTTAATTATTTTACTATATTTTGTATCCTAAATAAAGAAAAGTTTAACATTTGTTAAACTTATTCTTATTATAACCTATTTTCCAGTAAAGTATCCAGGACTACTTGTTCCTCCGTCTATTCTAGCATATGTTTTATTAGTATATGAACTATCATATGTCGTACCATTACCACCAACTAGTTTTGTTGAACCAGTAAACATATCAACACCATTCCTATCAGGAACATTAGAAGTATTAAAATTAGTACTAACATATATTGTTTTAAGATTAGTACAACTATTAAACATACTCCACATATCAGTTACTTTACTAGTGTTAAAACTTCTTAAATTTATTGTTTCAGCTTTACATCCGTTAAACATATAACTCATATTTGTTACATTACTGGTATTAAAACTACTTAAATTTATATTACTTATTTTACTGTCTGCAAACATACTATTCATATCAGTAACCTTACTTGTATCAAATTTACTTAAATCTAACGAAGTCAATGCACTACTACCAAACATACCGCTCATATCAGTAACTTTGCTAGTATTAAAGTTGCTTAAATTTAGTGATGTTGCTTTAATACTAGAAAACATATTAACCATATTTGTTACATTGCCAGTATCAAAGCTACTTACATTTATTACTGTTGCTGCACTTTGTCTAAACATGTTAATCATAGTAGTCACTTTACTTGTATTGAAACTACTTAAATTTATATTACTTATTTTACTGTTTGCAAACATACCAGCCATATCAGTGACATTGCTTGTATTAAAACTACTTAAATCCAAAGAAGCTACTGCACTATTTTCAAACATTGAATTCATATTAGTAACACTACTAGTATCAAAATTACTTATATTTATTACTTTTGATGAATTCCAATAAAACATTAACGACATATCTGTAACTTTGCTAGTATCAAAACCACTTAAATCTAAAGTATTAATAGAATTCATAAGGAACATACCTCTCATATTAGTTACTTTACTTGTATCAAAACTACTTAAATCTAATGTTGAGATTTTACCTCTTTCAAACATACCCATCATATTAGTTACATTGCTAGTATCAAAATTGCTTACATTTAGTGTTGTTGCAGAAATACCGCCGAACATAGAATTCATATTAATTACATTACTAGTATTAAAATTACTTACATTTATAGCAGAAGCTTTGCTATTATAAAACATATATGCCATAGAAATTATAGGTTTATTATTTATATATGTACATATATTATCAGTAACAGCTTTTGTGCTATCTTTATCAGTTAATTGTACTCCCCATCCATCTTGAGAAATATCACTCCAATAAGGATCAGTATAAGTACCCTCTTGCTTGTATCTATATGTATATTGCCCACTTACAAATTCAGCACCTTTCACCAGTTCTCCGTTATAAGTACAAGCAGTATCAACAGGTTTAGTTGTTGTAGTTGTAGGTCTTGTAGTAGTATTTTCTTCTCCTGGAAGAGTACCACCACTTATATTACACCTAGGATATAAAGATATATCTAAACTTTCATCAGTAATATAATTATATTTATTTTTTTTACGATCATAATCACAATATAAATATGTATTTGGTTTAGTATATCCACCCTCATCATCTTTAGTAAAAACTATTATACCTTTACAATCTTCATTTTTATAAGTTACCTTATTTATATAATTGTCTTTTTCATTTTCTTGTAAACCACTTAAACAAATATACTTATTATCAGTAGTATTATCATATGTTTTAGGACAAATATAGTTACCATCAAGTGGAGAAAAACAATAATCATCAAGATAATTTCTTGATGCACTAGCAATATTATTCTCCTGAACTATCATTGTTTTCTTAATATTATCATTATAAATCTTAGTAACAGCTATATTAACAATAGTAACAATCAAACCTAATATTGCTATAACAGCAAGTAACTCTATTAATGTAAATGCTTTCTTATTCATACATTCACCTCTATTATTAATAACATGTTTTATATAAATTAAAAACTAAGAACTAATTTTTCTTAGTTTTAAGATGTAATTTAATTAATATATTATCTATAAATGAATTACCTATTGTATCGTTAATAGCACCATTTTTATAAGAAATAACTAAATAAATTATTACACCAATCATTCCATGAATACCCAGTGAAATAAATGAAGTAAGTCTTGTATATTCAAATGTAATAAATACTTTTGATATTGTTATTGGAATAATTATACATATACAAGGTAATAATAATTTTTTTAATAAGTTTATTGTTGGTCTATATGTAAATTTCATTTCTTTCTTTAAATATATTAATGCTATTGCTATTGAAATAGTATAACCTATTACAGTTGATACAACTGTTGCAGTATATGCTGGAAGTCCAACCTTATCAAACAATAATATAAGTGGTATATCCAAAATAGCATTAGCTACTAAACCTGAAATAGAATTTATATAAACAATTTTAAACTTTCTCATACTTTGAAGACAAGTATTTATAACACTCCAAACTCCAAAGAATATATGACTTATTGCTGATACTTTAAGTACAGTTGATCCAAATTCACTAGCACCATAAAATAATGTATAGCTTTCATTTGATAACATAAGTAACATTAATGCCATTGGTATAGTAATAATTAACATTGTACTTATTGCTTGATTAAATCTTCTATTAACTTCATTCATATCTTTTTTAATAAAACTTGAAGTTACATGAGGAATTATATTTGTTGTAAGTGAAATAGCAATAGCTATAATAACAGTACATATTTTAGGTGCCCAAGTTGATACTAATGAAGACATCATTTCACTTTCCATAGCAGTATATCCTACCATATGAAGTCCTTTTATAATAAGTTTAACATCAACTATTGTATATAAATTATCAACAATAGATATCATTATAAGAGGAATACAATATTTAAGTATCTTTTTAGCAATAACTGAATTACTTACAGCATCTTTTTTCTTTGATATTGGAAATTCTTCTTTATTCTTTTTAACTTTAATAAGCAAATATAAATATGCAAATAGACCTCCAAAGAAAGCACCAAGCAATGCAATGCTTACTCCGTTAGTTATTCCTTTATCAAGTACTTTTATTACTACATAAGATCCTAAAAGTACAACAACAATTCTTACAATTTGTTCAATCAATTGAGAATAAGAAGTTGGAGTAATAAACTTATGTCCTTGCATATAACCTCTTAGTACACTTAAAAAAGGTATGATTATTAAGCAAAATGAAACAGCTCTTATAACAGTAGCTATATCATGAATAGAGTTACCACCTGATATATCACTTATAATAAATTTAGCTATTACATCAGCCCCAAAAAACACTACTAAGAATGATACAATAGAAAGAACTCCTATCATCTTCTTACCTATCTTATATGCTCTTTCTTTAGCATCACACATATTAAGAGTTAAATATTCACTTATTATCATTGATATAGCAATAGGAATACCAGCAGTAGATATATTTAAGAATAAATTATATATATTATAAGCATAACTATATAAAGTTCCACCATTAGTACCTATTATTTTATAAAAAGGTATTACATATAATGCACCTAATATTTTTATAATGATTAATATTGCAGATGTAACTAGAGTTCCTTGAATAAAAGTATTCTTTTTCAGTTTTCTCATAATTTCATCTTCTTCATTTCTTCTTCGCCTAATATCTTAGATATTTGAGCTAAATGTCCTTCATGTTCATCATTAAACAAATAATATTGTACAAGACCATAACTTGGATATTCATTACCTTCCATAATTACTGGTCCATCTTTTGTTATAGCAATATCCCAACCAACATATCTAACTTCTGGTACTTCAAGAGCAGCTTTTAAAGCCATATCAAATGATTCTTTAACAAAAGGAACTGTTACTGTATCGAATTTAATTTTAGCAATAGGATGTTCTGTATAAACATTAGCAACATCATCTACCACTCTACTACAAATTTTTCCTTCTTCATTAAGTCTCATAAAAGCATCAGAACAACCAATAGCAATAGCATCATCAATATTAATTCTAAGAGCATTAGCAAGTATATATGCTTTATTATCTTTAACAAGAGTAACTATTCTAAATGAATTAACTGCATAAGGATTTAACTTATCAAGTTCTGGATGTTGTACTATTTCTTCTTCTAATAAATATAGTTTTTTATTTAAAAGTTCAACATGAAATATACTAGCATCTTTTATATCAGAAACTTTTATCTTTTCTATACGATGTCCTCCAAAATCCTTTGGTGGTTTAGCAAAAACATATTTTTTACCTTTTAAGAACTTCTTAATCTCTTCATCACTAGCAACTCTTAAATCTAAAAAATCTCTTTTAATATAATCTCTAAATACTTTATTAAATAGTATCTTATCTCTCATAACAGAAATATAATCATCATCATTTAAGTATTTTAACATCTTATAAAAACTTTTAGTTGTTACAAATGTTTTCTTTTGTTCTTCTGTTAAATTTATATAATCACCTTTTAAATAATCAGTATAACCAATACCATATTTAATAAAGTTTTTAATCATATCTCTTTTAACATAACCTTGTGTTTTATGATTACGAAAAGCTATATCATTACTTAATTTATTTAGTTTTTCATAGTTTATAGCTTTTACCTTTCTTATCATCATACTTTTAAGACTCATTTTATTACCTCCGTATTGTATTCTATAATACAATCTTTCTTATTATTTTTAATATATACTCTTGGCAAATTTTTACCAATATTAACAAGTGTATTATGAATAGATGTATTATTTAATCTTGATATCATACCAAGTGTAATACCATCTCCCATAATAGTTACTTCATCTCCTACTTTTATACTATCATCTATTAGTATGCTCATCATACACATAGATATTTCACCAATCACAGGATATTTTTTATTATTTATAACAACATATCTACCTATATGATTAATTCCAATACCATCATCAAAACCAATAGGTGTTGTTGCTATTACTTCATCTTGTTTTGCTGTATAAAGCATACCATATCCTACTTTATCTCCTGCTTTTATTCTCTTTATTTGTATAATATTAGTTTTTACTTTTAAAGCAGGTGTAAGTTTAATAGAAACATTATCATAAGTTTTACTTATGTTATATTTTTTAATTAAATAATTATTTCTTATTTTTCTTAAAATATCCTTTGGGCTATTAGATAACTTATGAGGACTTATATCATAACCATATAATATTGTTCCAAATCTAACTCCATTTGCAAACTCAATTTTAGGATGAGCTAGTAATATAAAACTACTACTCAAATGAACAATAGGTATTTTATTTAAATCTATATCACTAGTAATATCTTTAAAATTATTAAGTTGAGAATCAAAATATATATCATTTATACCTGGAGTAGCAAAATGAGTAAATAATCCTTCTAAATATATATTAGAGTTTTTACTAATTAAGCTAACTACTTTATTAAATTCATCCTTATCACTTATACCAAGTCTATTCATACCTGTATCAATTTTAATATGAACTTTCATTGAAGATTTATTTTTATTTATTAATCTTTTTAAATAATCATAACTTATTATAGTAAGTGTTATATTATTTTTTATAGCTGCATCTACACTATCAATCTCAATAGGTTCTACACATAACACTGGTATATCTTTATTATATTTTCTTATTTCAATTGCTTCTTCTAAAGATGAAACAGCAAAATAATTAATACCACTATCAATTAAATCATTAACAATATATAATCCATGACCATAAGCATTTGATTTAACCATAGCTATATAATATTTATAATTATTATATTTCTTTATAATATTAGATACATTATCTTTTAAATGATCTATATTCACTTCAACAAATGTTTTTCTATACATTTCAGTCACCTAATTAATTTTAACATAATAATACTATTTTTAAAAGAAAAGAGGTGATTTTTTACATAATCACCTCAATTAATTATTTTTTTCAAGTATATTCCATAACAGATTTAAATGTATTAGCTGTATTTAATAACATCTTCTTAAGAGTGTCTTAATTACATATTCCTTATTAAAATTTAGTTTTGAATTCTTCTTTTTTATATCATACCTCTACAAATTCACTAACCTTATCTTTATAAGCTATATATATTGGAATATTTTTATCTATACTTTCTCTATTAACTTGATATGCTTTTTCATATGTATTATCATTTTCACTTATATGAACAAGCATTATATATTTAGTATTAGGACCTATAAAATGATTTAAATATTTAGCACAATCTTCATTTGATAAATGTCCTTCATCCCCGATATTTCTATATTTTATATATTCAAACTTTTTTCCGTTCATTTCCATTTCTACATCATGATTACTTTCAAGTAAATATATTGTTCTATTTTTAAGTTTTTCATGATATCTAGAATGTATCATACCAGTATCGGTCATATAAACAAGTGATTTATTATCATATTCAAAAACAAATCCAAATCCTTTTTTATCATGGCTGATTGGTATTTTAGTGAATTTAATTCCCATGATATTATCAAGTTCATCAAAGAATTCATAATTCTTTATGTAATCTTTTTTATTATATTCATTAAATGTTTCAATAGACATATATATTTTAGTATTATAAACTCTATTAAATGAATGAAGACTTCTTACATGATCAGAGTGAGCATGTGTTACAATTATGAAATTTAAATCTTCAGGATTCTCGCCTATTTCATATAATGCATCTTTAAGTTTTCCAAAAGGTAGACCTGCATCTATTAAAAATTTAATATTATTTATATTAACAAATGTAGAGTTTCCATTACTACTACTTCCTAAAACTACTACTTTCATCAAATCACCTATAAATATTTTATCACTTAAATATTTATATTTCTAGTTTTTTCACAACTATTAAAAGGTCAAAAACCAATATAAATACTTCAATAAAATACGAACTTGACTAAAATGATTTTATATTAGTTTTTCTATTGTTTCAATAGATAATTTGGTAAACTTAGATATTTTTTCTATAGGTTCACCTTCTTCAAGCATTTTTTTAGCCATAGATAGATTTGCTTCTTCTCTGCCTTCTTCTTTTCCAAACTCTCTTGCTTCTACACTCATCCATCCTTTATAGTATTCTTCTTCTAATATTCTCATTATAAATATTCTCTTATTTCCATTTTTTATAAGTAATTCTACTGTTCTTCCTTTTACAAGTACATTTGGTACCTTAAGTTCTAGATTAAGTATTATCATTTCTTCTATCATTTTATTTTCTTTTCTTATTTAATAGAACTTAGGTCTATATTTTCCCTCTAATATTATTATTTGAAATAAAATGATAAAACACTTCTTTTTTATGAACTTTTTGCAAAATAAAACTCACTTTAATAAGTGAGTTTTCTCTTTTAAAAATCAAATAAACTTAATTGAGAACTTTCTGGCATACTGTTGAAGATACCCATTCCTCTCATTTTATCTATTAATGTTTGAGAAACTTTACATCTATTTTGGAAGTCTTCAATACTTATAAATGGATGCTTTTTAGCTTCTGTTTCTATATTCTTAGCAACAGTCTCTCCAAGTCCATCAATAGTAATAAATGGTGGAATAATTGTATTATCATCTTGTACATCAAATGTAAGCCCCTTACTCTTATATAGATCAAATGGAGCAACCTTTATATTTCTAGCAGCCATTTCTAGTGCTACATTAAGAGATTCAAGAACACCATTTTCTTTATTAGTTGCATCATACCCTTTATTCTTAATCTCAATTATTTTATTTTTAATTGAATCATATCCATTAATCATAGATTCAATATCAAAATCAGTAGCTTTTGTAGAGAACCATGAAGCATAGAAATATGCAGGCATATGAACCTTATACCAAGCAATTCTAAATGCACTTGTTACATAAGCAGCAGCATGAGCTTTAGGGAACATGTACTTGATTTTTTGACAAGAATCAATATACCACTCTTCAATACCAGCTTCTTCCATAGTTTTTCTATGTTCAGCCCAAGTAGCAGGATCTTTAGAAGCTTTACCTTTTCTTACAAATTCCATTATTTTAAATGCTTTTATAGGTTTCATACCCTTATACATTAAATAAACCATTATATCGTCACGACAACCAATTACATCTTTAAATGGTACTTTTATATTACCATTTTCATCAGGTGTACATAAATCTCTTGCATTACCTAACCATACATCAGTTCCGTGAGAAAGACCAGATATTTTAACAAGTTCAGCAAAAGTTGTAGGTTTAGTTTCAGCAACCATACCTATTGTAAATGGTGTTCCAAACTCAGGTATTCCAAGAGTACCAGTTGGACACATTATTTGTTCATTAGTAACCCCTAAAACCTTAGTACTAGTAAATATGCTCATTGTATCTTTATCATCAAGTGGTACATCAAGTACATTAGTATGACTTAAATCTTGTATAAGTCTTAATTGAGTTGGGTCAGAGTGACCTAAAATATCTAATTTAAGTAAGTTTTCTTCTATTGAATGGTAATCAAAGTGAGTTGTTCTCCATGCAGATGTTGGATCTTCTGCCGGAAATTGGAATGGTGTAAAATCTGACACATCCATATAATCTGGTACAACAACTATACCACCAGGATGTTGTCCAGTAGTTCTCTTAACACCAGTACATCCAAGAGCAAGTCTTTCTATCTCACAACTTCTCTTATCAAAAATACCTTTATCTTCAAAATATCCTCTTACAAAACCATAAGCAGTTTTTTCAGCAACTGTACCAATTGTACCTGCTCTATAAACATTATCAACACCAAATAGTACTTTTGTATATTCATGAGCTGATGCTTGATTTAAATCAGAAAAGTTAAGGTCTATATCTGGTACTTTATCTGCATTAAATCCTAAGAAAGTTGCAAATGGCATATCTTGACCATCCTTTTTCATAAACTCTCCACAATTAGGACATTTTTTATCAGGTAAATCAAATCCACTTGAATATGTAGACCCAAGAGGTTCGCCATTATCATCATTAAATAAACTTGTTTGACATTTTAAACATCTATAATGTGCTGGAAGTGGATTAACTTCTGTAATACCCATCATAGTAGCAACAAAACTACTACCAACAGAACCTCTTGAACCAACAATATATCCATCATCATTAGAGTGTTTAACAAGTCTTTGAGCAATTAAGTATATTG
>JABLTK010018743.1_pt1 | contig 20608 bp, 17 predicted proteins | sample 7160131 | NCBI WGS metagenome assembly JABLTK01 (sample SAMN14651221, study PRJNA627086) | human gut metagenome | isolation source: feces | host: Homo sapiens
TCCTAATAATATTGTTAATGCTTTTAATGCTGTTAGAGGTAATGTATCTAGAATACTTTCTAATGTATTTGTATTTATATATATTTTTTATATAAATTTTGTACTTGGTGTTGTTACTGTTCTTGGTACTATTACTGTTTATTTAGTTGAAAAATATGCTATGGATAAATGGAATGCATATAAGAAAAGAAGAAATAAGTTAAGAGATAGAAACACATCAATAATTAATGAAGGAATTAGAGGTTCACATGATATTAAATTATTAAATATAGTTGATCATTTTAAATCAAGAATTAGTGGTAATTTAGATGAATTATATGATGACACTATAAAAAGTTATAAAGCTGATAATTGGTATACTTTTTTAAGATCAACAATTGTGAATATATTTACTGTAGTAATAATAATATTATCAATATATTTTGTTAAGTTTGATATTATTAAAATTTCTTCTTTAATTGCTGTATTTATGTATAAAGATAGATTGTTTACTTCAGTATTATATTTAGCTTGGAGTGAAAGACAATTAAAAGAATTTGCTTTATCTGCTGAAAGAGTATTTGAAGTTATAGATCATACTGAATATAAGAAAGAAAAGTATGGTAATAAGAGAGTTAATAATTTAACTGGTAAGATTGAATTTAAAAATGTTAGTTTTAAATATAATAAGGATTTAGTTTTAAAAGGTGTTAATTTTAGTATTGAACCAAAAGATACTGTTGCTATAGTTGGTAAAAGTGGTAGTGGTAAGAGTACAATTATTAATTTACTTAGTAAGATATATGAAGTTAGTAATGGTGAAATTTTATTAGATGGTTATAACATAAATGATTTAGATAAATATTCAATTAGAAAAAACATTTCTGTTATAAGTCAAAAACCTTATTTATTTAATATGACAATTAAAGATAATCTTTTGCTTGTTAATCCTGATGCGGCTCAAAAACAAATTGAGAATGTTTGTAAAATATGTGAACTTCATGATTATATAATGTCACTTCCTAAAAAGTATAATACTCTTGTTGGAGAAGGCGGAGTTACTTTAAGTGGTGGAGAATGTCAAAGAGTAGCAATTGCAAGAGCATTACTTATGAGAACAAATATCATTTTATTTGATGAAGCCACTAGTGCACTTGATAATGAAACACAAGAAAATATACAGAATGCAATTAATAATATAAGTAGTGAATATACAATGCTTATAGTGGCTCATAGACTTTCTACTATAAAAAATTGTAATAAAATCATTGTGATTGATGATGGTAGAGTTGCTGGTATGGGTACACACTTAGAACTATTAAAAACTAATCCAATATATAAATCTTTATATGAAAAGGAGCTTCAAAATAATGACGAGAATTGATATAGAACTTGTAAATAGAGGCTTATTTGAAACAAGAAATAAAGCTCAAAATGAGATTAAAAATGGTATTGTTTATTGTAATAATGTTTGTATTACTAAACCAGCTTTTGATGTAACAAATGAAGATATATTAGAAATTAATGGTGAAAAACTTAAATATGTATCAAGAGGTGGATTAAAACTTGAAAAAGCTATATCTCTATTTAATATTAGCTTAAATGATAAAATACTTTTAGATATAGGTTCTTCAACAGGTGGCTTTAGTGATTGTGCTATTCAAAATGGTATTAAAGAAGTTTATGCTATTGATGTAGGTAGTGATCAATTTGATAAAAATTTAAGATTAAATAATAAGATACATTTATATGAAAATACTGACTTTAGAAATATTAATAATAATATTATAGAAGAATGTAATATAGCTTCAATAGATGTTTCATTTATATCTGTTACTAAACTTATGAGTAAGTTATCTGAACTTAATAATTTAAAAGAGATTGTTTGCTTAATCAAGCCACAATTTGAATGTGGTAAAGAAATATCTGATAAATATAAAGGTGTTCCATTAAACAAAGAAGTACATAAAGATGTTATTATTAATATAATTGATTCTTTTAAAGAGAATGGGTATTTTATAAATGGTCTTACTTATTCTCCGATTAAAGGTGGAAATGGTAATATAGAATATCTAGCTTGTTTTAGAAGAGATACTTTTAAAGAAATAAATATTGATAGTGTAATAAATGATGCATTTAAGTTATAGGTGAATATATGAAAAGGTTTATTAAAAATAATATAGCGGTTATTATAGGATTTATAATTTTGTTTATATTTTCTTTAATTTTTTGTATAAGAAATGTTGTATCAGAAAATATAAAAAAAGATGATTCAAAGAGGGAGCTTATATTTTGTGCTTATATATTAAAGTATGAAACAGATAATGAAATGTATGACATATGTAGTGAAAATATAAAAGCCACATCATATAAAAGAACAGTTCTTAAAACATTTAATGATATTATAAATAATGATACAGTTTTTAATAATAGCTATAATCTTAGTACTATATATTATTTTTTTATTCCGTTTGTTGTTATGGCAAGTTCACTTTATAATATAAGTAAAAGATTTAAGAATCTGGAAATAAAAAATGCATTAACAAGAGAAAGTTATAATAGTTATATCAAAAAAACAATGCTAAATTCTTATAAAAGTATTATTATATGGCCTCTTATAACTATATTCTTGTTTGCTTTCTCTTATATTATAAGTGGCGGTTCATTTGAAATTATAGATAGTAGTGCTATTTTTACAGAACAGATATTAAATAATCCAGTTTTGTTTATGATATCTTATTTATTAAATACTATATTTATAAGTGTATTTTGGGTAAGTATTTGTATGTTAATTGTATCTGATACTAGAAATTATTTAGTTAGTGTTATTGAAAGTGTAATGATATATTTTGGTCTTAATTTTGTTAATACATTTTTCTTTATACCATTTGTATTTAAAAGAATAACAAGTAATCCTGAAAGATATTTTGATTTCTTAGATGTTTATACTTATAACAATAAAGATTTATTACCTTTTAATATATTGTGCTTTGTATTAGCTTTAATTGGAGTAGTACTTGTATATTTAAAATATAAAAATAAAGAAAAAATATTTGTTAAACTAGAAAGGAATCAATAATATGGAAATAGTTGTTAAAAATGTTTCTAAGAAGTTTAAAAAGGTGACAATTTTAGAAAATATTAATATGAAATTTGAAAGTGGAAAAATATATGGTATAGTTGGTAGAAATGGTAGTGGTAAGAGTGTATTTTTGAAAATACTTTGTTCATTTTATAAACCCACAACTGGTGAAGTGTTATTTGATAATGTAAATTATAGTTCTAATAATAGTTTTCCTAAAAGTACAAGAGCTTTAATAGAAAAGCCAACCTTCTTTCCAGACTTAACTGGTTTTGAAAATTTAAAATTACTTGCTAGTATACAAAATAAAATAGGTGATGATGAAATAAATAGTACTCTTGAAATGGTAAATTTAAGTGGTGAAAAAGATAAAAAATATAGTGAGTATTCACTTGGTACAAAACAGAAACTTGCAATAGCACAAGTATTAATGGAAAATACTGATGTAATGATATTTGATGAATTATTTAATGGTATAGAAGATAATACAGTAGATAAAATAAGAAATATATTACTAGAACTAAAAAATCAAAATAAAATTATTATTGTTACTAGTCATATGAAAGAAGATATTGATATTTTAGCTGATGAAGTGTATAAGTTTAATAATGGAAATGTGGAAAGAATAAAATGAAAAACGATTTTAAATTAATAATATCATTACTTCAAAATACTAGATTTAAAGTAACAATAATTGTGTTAGTTTTACTAGGCTTTATGTCCTTTGGTTATATAAGTCCTAAAATGACTTTTATAAGTGGTGTATATAGTGTTATGACTTGGGATTATTTTATTATGATTTTGCTATTATTATTTTTATTTAATACTTATAATATATACACTGAGTTTACTAAAAATTATTCATTTTTAATAAGAATGAAAGATTATAAAGAATTTTTTAATAAAGTCATTAAATTTATATTTATATCTAACTTAATAATATATTTGATAGTTTTAATAGTTATAGTTTTATCTTCTATAATTAATACTGGTATGAATATGAAAACAGATAATTATTCGTTTTATAATATTAGTAATTCTATTTATTTAATTTTTCATTTAATAAGAAGTTATTTTATATTAAATGTATTAGTTGTATTTTGTGTTAGTATATATAAACTTATAAAAGAAGAAATAGGTATGGTTATAACAATACTTATACCTATTAGTTTACCAATATTAAATCCATTATTAATTGAAAAGAAAATAGATTCTATTATTAAAATACCATTATTTTATGGTGAATATTTTATTAGTAATAATTATAATACTTTTGGATTTGAGATTTTTATATCTATTTTATTCATAATAATATTATTTATTATTTCTAAATTATTTATGAGTATTGTTTCAAAGAAAAATGTTGATTTACAATTTTAGAATAGGTGAGTATTTCTCATCTTTTTATTTTGTTAAAATTCTTTTGATTTTTCTTGACTTTAATGTATCTATTGTGTTATTATTGAATAGATTTGAGGTTTTTCTGTGTGAAAAACTTAAAAAAATATAGTAAATGATACACCTGGAAATGTGTATATAGGAAGGAGAACTAATATGCCTACAATTAATCAATTAGTAAGAAAGAGTAGAGGACAAAAAGTTAAAAAGAGTAAAAGCCCAGTATTAAATGTTGGATATAACTCTAAGGACAAAGTAAGAACTAACAATTGTGCACCACAAAAGCGTGGAGTTTGTACTCGTGTTTCTACTAAGACACCAAAGAAACCAAACTCAGCTTTGAGAAAAATAGCTAAAGTTAAATTAAGTAATGGTTATGAAGTAAACTGCTACATTGGTGGTGAAGGACATAACTTACAAGAACACAGTGTTGTTCTAGTTCGTGGTGGTCGTGTTAAAGATCTTATCGGTGTTCGTTATCATATTGTTCGTGGTACATTAGATACTGCTGGTATTGATAAGAGAAGACAAGGTAGAAGTAAATACGGAACTAAAAAACCTAAAAATAAATAATTAAGTTTAAGAAAGGAGAACAAAACATGCGTAAGAGACAAGCAATAAAGAGAGATGTTTTAGCAGATCCAATATATAATTCTAAAATGATTACTAAATTAATCAATGGAATTATGTTAGATGGTAAAAAAGGAACTGCTCAAAAAATACTATATGATGCACTTGATATAGTAAAAGAAAAAACTAATAATGATCCTATTGAAGTTTTAAATAAAGCATTTGAAAATATTAAACCTGCATTAGAAATTAGAAGTAGAAGAATTGGTGGTAGTAACTATTCTGTTCCAACTGAGGTTCGTGAAGAAAGAGCTAATGCTTTAATGCTTAGATGGTTAATCCAATATGCTAAAAATAGAAACGGAAGAGGTATGGCAGAAAAATTAGCTGCTGAAATAATAGATGCTTCAAACGGAATCGGTGGAGCTGTTAAGAAACGTGAAGATACTCATAAGATGGCAGAAGCTAATAAGGCTTATGCTCATTATAGATGGTAAGAAGGGAGAATATTAATGGCGCGTGATGTATCATTAGAAAAGACTCGTAATATAGGAATCATGGCTCATATAGATGCTGGCAAAACAACAACTACTGAGAGAATTCTATATTTAGGTGGAAACATTCACAAAATTGGTGAAACTCATGATGGAGCTTCTCAAATGGACTGGATGGATCAAGAAAAAGAAAGAGGTATAACAATTACTAGTGCTGCAACAACTGTACACTGGAATGGTTATAGATTCAATATAATAGATACTCCGGGACACGTAGACTTCACTATTGAAGTTGCTCGTAGTTTAAGAGTTTTAGATGGTGCTGTTGCATTAATCGATGCTCAAGCTGGAGTTGAAACTCAAACTGAACAAGTTTGGAGACAAGCAAATGATTATATGGTTCCAAGAATGATTTGTGCTAATAAGATGGAAAAAATGGGAGCTGATTTCTATTATTCAATAGATTCAATTCATCATAGATTATCTGAAAATGCTGAACCAATCATTTTACCAATAGGAGCTGAAGATCATTTTACAGGATATGTTGATTTAGTTACTATGAAAGCTTACAACTATGATGGAACTGCTGCTCAAAATTTAATTGAAACAGAAATTCCAGCTGATATGGTTGATAAAGCTGAAGAATATAGAGGTAAATTAATAGATGCTGTTGCTGATTTCTCTGATGAATTAATGGAAACATATTTAGAAGGAAATGAAATCAGTGTTGATTTATTAAAATCAACAATTAGAAAAGCTACATTAGCTGTTAAATTCTTCCCAGTTTTATGTGCAGATGCTTTAGGAGATAAAGGTACTCGTACATTAATGGATGCTATTATTGATTATTTACCATCTCCAGTTGATATCGAAGCTGTTAAAGGTGAAGATTTAAATGGTAATGTTGTTGAAAGAAAAGCTAGTGATAGTGAACCTTTCAGTGCATTAGCATTTAAAGTTATGAATGATCCATTTGTTGGAAACTTAACATTCTTCCGTGTATACTCTGGTGTACTTAAATCAGGAAGTTATGTAATGAATTCTACTACTGGTGAAAAAGAAAGAATCGGAAGAATTCTTCAAATGCATGCTAATCAAAGAAAAGAAATAGCTGAAGTATATGCAGGAGAAATTGCTGCTGCTGTAGGTCTTAAAGATACTACTACAGGAGATACTTTATGTGATGAGAAGCATCAAGTAATTCTTGAAAAAATGGTATTCCCAGAACCAGTTATTGAACTTGCTATTGAACCAAAATCAAAAGCTGATCAAGAAAAGATGGGAATTGCTCTTCAAAAATTAGCTAAGGAAGACCCTTCATTTAGAGCTAAAACTGATCATGAAACTGGCCAAACTATTATAGCTGGTATGGGTGAACTTCACTTAGATGTATTAGTTGATAGAATGAGAAGAGAATTTAATGTTGAAGCAAATGTTGGTAAACCACAAGTTGCTTATCGTGAAACTATTAAAACTGCTGCTGAGTGTGAAGGTAAATATATTAAACAATCTGGTGGTAGAGGACAATATGGTCATGTATGGGTTAAATTTGAACCAAATAAAGATAAAGGATATGAATTTGTTGATGAAGTTGTAGGTGGAGTTGTTCCAAGAGAATATATTCCAGTTGTTGATAAAGGACTTCAAGAAGCATTAGCAGGTGGTGTACTTGCTGGATATCCTATGATAGATGTTAAATGTACATTATTTGATGGATCTTATCATGATGTAGACTCAAATGAAATGGCATTTAAGATTGCTGCTTCTATGGCATTAAAAGAAGCTAAGAATAAATGTAATCCTTGTATTTTAGAACCAATTATGAATGTTGAAGTAGTTGTTCCAGAAGAATACATGGGAACAGTTATGGGAGACTTAACTAGTAGAAGAGGTAAACCACTTGGTAATGAATCAAGAGGAAGAGATATTTCTATTAGAGCTATGGTTCCACTTTCAGAAATGTTCGGTTACATGACAGTTCTTAGAAGTAATACTCAAGGTCGTGGAACATATCAAATGATATTCGATCACTATGAAGAAGTACCTAGAAGTATTGCTGAAGATATAATTAAGAAAAATGGTGTACAATAATTAAGTATACTTTAAAAAGTTTTGTTATTTATACTTGAAATCTTATCAAGTATTAGATAAAATATAATATGTAAACAAAGGAGGAAATAAAATGGCAAAACAAAAATTCGATCGTTCAAAAGAGCATGTTAATATCGGTACTATTGGACATGTTGACCATGGTAAAACTACATTAACTGCTGCAATTACTAAATATTTCGGAGAATTTATGGATTATGATCAAATCGATAAAGCTCCAGAGGAAAGAGAAAGAGGTATTACTATTAATACTGCTCATGTTGAGTATTCTACTGACAAACGTCACTATGCTCACGTTGACTGTCCAGGACACGCTGATTATGTTAAAAACATGATTACAGGTGCTGCTCAAATGGATGGTGCTATCCTTGTTGTTAGTGCAACAGATGGACCAATGCCTCAAACTAGAGAACACATCTTACTTTCTCGTCAAGTTGGTGTACCAAAAATGGTAGTATTCATCAATAAGTGCGATATGGTAGATGATCCAGAACTTTTAGATTTAGTAGAAATGGAAGTAAGAGAATTACTTACTGAATACGGATTTGATGGAGATAATACTCCAGTTATTCGTGGATCTGCTTTAAAAGCTCTTGAAGGTGATGAAAAATGGATACAACCTATTAAAGATCTTATGGCTGCTGTTGATTCTTGGATTGACACTCCTAAGAGAGATACTGATAAACCATTCTTAATGAGCATTGAAGATGTATTTACTATTACAGGTCGTGGAACTGTTGTTACAGGTCGTGTTGAAAGAGGTAAATTAAATCTTAATGACGAAGTTGAAATCGTTGGTTTAAAACCTACAAGAAAGACTGTTGTTACTGGTATCGAAATGTTCAGAAAATCATTAGATTTTGCTGAGGCTGGAGATAATGCTGGAGTTTTACTTCGTGGTATCAATAGAGAAGATGTAGAAAGAGGACAAATCTTATGTAAACCAGGTAGCATTACACCACATAAGAAATTTAAAGCTAGTGTATATGTTCTATCTAAAGAAGAAGGTGGAAGACATACTCCATTCTTCAGTAATTATAGACCTCAATTCTATTTTAGAACGACTGATGTTACAGGTGTAATTACATTACCAGAAGGAACTGAAATGGTTATGCCAGGTGACAATGTTGATATGACTGTTGAATTAATTGCTCCTATCGCTATCGAAAACGGAACTCAATTCTCAATTCGTGAAGGTGGTAGAACAGTTGGTGCTGGTGTTGTATCAGAAATCATCGAATAGTTGATATATTAGACTCTAATAATAGAGTCTTTTATTTTGCTATTAATTATGTTATAATAACTTCACTTTCGGGTGATATGTATTATGGAAAAAGAAGATAAGAAAAAAATAATATTATATACTGTGGGTGGTATACTTACAGCAAATGCTGTTAAAGATGTTTATCTAGGAATTAAAGATGCTAATATTAAAGGAAAAAGAGATTTTTCTGATGAAAATACTATTGGATATGAAAACATAAATACAAGATTTAATACTAAAGTTCATACAAATAATTTTGTTGTACTTAGAGTTAAAAGAAGAAGTCTTAATGATATTACTGCTTTAACTGATAAATTAAATAAATGTAGAAATGAAAATATATCTGTTTCATTAGTATTAGATAGTAATTCTTGTACTTTAGGTGATTTATATTCTGATATTGATTATTTAGAATCTATTTTAAAGAAATTTGAAATTGATATGCCTGTTTATTTTAATATTGATTCTATTATGAATAATAAGAGTTTGAATAATGCTATGAAAAAAGAATTGATTAGTGCTTTTGTTGATAAAATGAATGATTCTTCTTTTAGAATAGGCTTTTATGGAACTGATACTAATCTTACAGATTTACATAATTATATATTAGATATTAGTGATAAAAGTATTTTCTTAGTTAAAGAGAGTGAAGATCTTATAAAATATAATGGTAGAGTTGATATTGTTAAATCTACTAGTGGTGAAATACTTGCTAGTCATAATTTATCTGAGTCTATTGATTCTGATATAAAGCTACCATATTCAGTAAAATATTTAGTTTCTGAGGGTGAAACAATTCATTCAATTGCACTAAAGTGTGGCTTGAGTGAAGAAGATTTAATAAATTATAATAATATTCATTCTATAAAAGAAGGAAACTATATTTATATTCCAAATTTATATGAAGTGATTGATAATAAAACAAATGAGGTATCATATAATTTTGCTGTATGTAAAGGTATAGATATTTCTGATTATCAAGATACAATTGATTGGAATAGGGTAAAAGAAACTTCTGATTATGTTATTGTTGAAGTTGCTAGAATTAAAAGTGATAGTTATTTAGATACAGTTAGTAATCATATTGAAAATGTTTTAAATAATAATATTGATTTAGGTCTTTATATGTGTTTAGGTGGTAATTTAGAATCTGATGTTGTTTTAGAAAGAGTTCGAAATTATCTTATTAAACTTGATAATGAATTAGATGAAAAAGGCATTACTGTTGATAAAACTTGTACTCCGATATTTATTGATTTTGAACTTGATGATATGAATATTGATTACTATGGTATATGTACTAAATTTAAAGAACTATGTAATGAGTATGGTTATACTAAAGTGGGTGTATATGGTAATTCCAGTACATTATCTTGTATAGTTAAAAGTTTTAGTAATAATAATTCTAGTTTGAATGAAAGTGATTTATATGTGTGGGCTGCTGGTGGACCTAATTATAAAGATGAAAGTAAGTGGACTAATAAAGGATTTAAAATAAATGAACTTGAAGAAGTTAATCAAAACAAGAACTCTTCATATGAAGTTGATATACAACAAGTTACTAATGTGTGTATTGATACTGGTGCTTCTAATTCAGCTGGACATTGTGATGTTAGTTTCTTATATAATACTGATTTATTTGGAGATGAGTCTGAAGAAGAATATGCCGAGTATATGGAAGTTGATTTAAATAAATATTCTAATATTTCAGTTGAAACTGTTATTCATGGAGTACAAAATTCATTAACATTTTTTACTGCTTTAGGTTATACAGTTTTATTTGCTAAAATTATTGGTAAAAAACTAATTCTAACAATAAAAAAGAGAAAACTAGTTAATGACGAAATAAAAAAAGAGTTAAAAAAATAGAAGCTTAATTTTAAGCTTCTTTTTGATTGTAAATAATAAGATGATGTTGACTTCTTGTACAAGCTACATAATATAAGTATCTTTCTTTATAAGTAAAACTATTATCTTTAGCAGTATATACAATTGTTGCATCATATTCAAGACCTTTTGCCATATAAGATGGTATAACTACAAGTTCACGGCTAAATGCTTTTGAATTATTAGCAATAAGTGTTAGTTCTTCTAAATCTCTTTTTAGTAGTTTATAGATTTTTGTTGCTTCTGTGTCTGTTTTAGTTATGATTGCAATACTCTTATTATTCTTTTTAAGATTTTTAATATCACTAATTAATTGTTCTTTTAAATTGTTTTCTGTTCTAAATTCAACTGGTATACTTGTATTTCTTCTTATTGCTGATACTAGGTTAAGTCCTAATATTTTATTAGCATGTTCTATAATTTCTGGGCTAGATCTGTAAGTTTTATTAAGCTCTATATAGTTTACTGAATCAGTGAAAACTGATTTTAATTCTTCAAGAGATTTATATTCATAATAAGGATTTATTGTTTGATTTATATCTCCTAAAATTGTGAATTTGCTTCTTTTAAGTATCTTTTTAAGTAGCATATATTCTAATATACTATAATCTTGTGCTTCATCAACTATTGTTTGTTCAATAAGATAATCATTTCCTAAGAACATAAGTAAGCTTTTCATGTATACAAATAGGCAAGCATCTTCATAGGAAATATTTTTTTCATTTAATCTATTTATGTACGAATCTGGTATTTCTTTATCATATATTTCTTTGAATTCATTGCTTTTAAAGAAATTTTTATATATTTCTTTCATATCAATACTGATATTTAATCTTTCTTTTAACCATTTTCTTATTTGTTTTGCTTTTGATTTATTGTTATTAAATTCTTGTTCAGCTATTTTTAATGATATTTCTTCTATTCTTTCAAGTAGTGGAATAGAGCTATATCTTTCAGTTAAGTAATAATTTAATTTTTCAAGTGGGACATATAAGTCTCTATTGAATATTTCTTCTGTAAATCTTGCTTTTTTAGTATAATTTTGAATATATTTTTCAATTACTGGTATTATTTCGTTTGATTGTTTTAATTTTATTAAATCTGTATAAGGTTCTTCTTTTTTATAATATCTTTCTATAAATGAAGTAAATGATTCAATATCTCTATATTCTTTTATATATGTTTCTAAGAAATCACTAAATGTTGTTTCTTTTGTATTTTCTTCACCAAGTTCTGGAAGTACATTTGATATATATTCACTAAAAATATGGTTTGGTGCGAATATTAGTACTTTATCACTGGTTAAGTTTTTGATTTTATAAAGTAAGAAAGCTATTCTATGAAGAGCTACTGATGTTTTACCACTACCAGCAATACCTTGAACGATTAAGTTTTTATCTTCTACATTTCTTATTATTGCATTTTGTTCTGCTTGAATTGTATTAACTATATTTTTCATATAATCATTATTTTTTCTTGTTAATACTTCTTGAAGCATTTCATCTTGTATTGTTAGTTTTGAGTCAAAGACTCTTTTTATTTTAGAGTTTTCAATAGTAAATTGCCTTTTGTTATGTAAATAACCTTCAATTGTTCCGCCAGGGGCTTCATAACTACATTTACCGTTTTCGTAATCGTAAAATATACTTGAGATTGGGCTTCTCCAATCATAAATGACATTGTCATTATTTTTTGTTAAATAGGTAAGTCCAATATAAATATCTTTTTTTCCTTCGTCGTCCTCAAATGTTATTTTACCAAAGTATGGATTATTTTGTATTTTGTATAATTTTTTGTAATACTTGGCTTGCATTTCTAAGTCTTCAATTTCTTTGTCATTGTTTGACAGAATTGTTTTCATTTCAGTAGGGTCAAGTTCTGCTTTTGTGTCCCATACATATTTTTTGAATTCTTGTTGCTTTTCCTCATTATCGTATAGATTTTGAGCAAGAGCAGAAATATTTTCTCTTAAAAGCTTAGTAGTTAATTCAAGATGTTTTTGTTCCTTTTTTAACTCTTCTTCACTTAAATTCATTATAACCTCCTATAAATCCAAGTGTACATCAATTGTAAAATTAACAGCATAATCAAAATCCTATCAGATAAATACTGTATTGTCAATAGTTTAATTGAAATTTGACAAAATATCAGATATAATTGTATTGATAGTGTAAAAAGGGATAAAATATGGAAGAGAAAATTAGGAAATTTTTTAATATAAATGATGAAGACATACTTATGATTGTTCTTGCTTTTACAGCTTTTTCTGTTGGTATATGGACTAATTATAGACAATTATGGCTTAAAAGTATTGGATTTGATGTTGTTAGTATAAGTAGAATATTATCAGTTGCTTTAATATGTAGTGCGATAATATCTTTTGTTATTAGTTTGTTTTCTACAAGAATTAAGATTAAAAATGTAACTTTGTTATGTATAATTTTTAGAGCTAGTGCTTTATCAATGTTACTTGTTAATAGAAATCCTTATATTATTAAGATTTGTATGCTTTTGAGTATTATGTGTGATGTTATGTTTTCTATATCATATTATCCTTTGTTATCAACTGTAAATAAAGGAGTAGAGGCATTTAGAAAACAAAACCTTATTAATTATTTAGCTAAGGATGCTGGGGTTATATCATGTGGTTTACTTATAGGAGTAACTATTGGTAATAGAGTATTTGATTATAATACTTGTTTATTTATAGCATTACTTGCATCATTAATGTCTGGTTTTATACTTGTATTATTTGATCAAGATAAATATTACAGGAAGAAGAATGTATTGCCAGTAAAAAAGGCTATTAAAAATTTATATAAATCTAAAATTAATAATTATTTTCTATTTACACAATTTATTATGAATATAGCTTATGGTATAGTTTTTGGAATAATGATGTTAGTGCTTACTAATTATATTAATTTTTCAGTATCAGTTGCTTCTATATTTATTATTGTGTGTAATTTATTGGGTAGCATTGCTTGTTCTATGTTTATTAAACATGGTAAAAATATAACTACTGATGTTAGTATTTTTATTAAATATGGTAGTAGAGTAGTTGTATATTTTGTTGCATTTTTAACTAATAATATAGTTTTCTTTATTATTGCTATCGTAGTTGCTTATATAACTTCTAGAATACTTGAAGATAAAATTAATGGTGTTTATATAAGAAGGATAGACACTGATAGTCAATTTCTTTTTGGAAATATTAGATATTTTGTTCTTAGTTTAGGAGAGGGTATTGGTACTTATTTAGCTGGTTATTTAATTCAAATATCATTTAGGAGTGTATTTTTAGGAGCTGCTGTATTTACTTTATTGCAAGTAATATTATTCTTGAATTTGGGCAAAATAAGAGAAAGTTAATTATGTAGTATAAAGATTCTTTATGAAGAAAATCCTGAAACATTTAAATTTAATAGTGATGGTAAAGTTACGATGAAGATGGAAGAAATATTTAATAGTAAAGATGATGTTTTTATAGAACTAATGAAAGATAAAGATGGAAATGATTGTATAGGTTATGTGACAATTACAAAATTAGAAAATGATATAGATGTAGATGTATCCCACATGTGTGATATGATTAATGAGTGATTATTTAGGTAATTATTAGAAATTTCTTGATTTTTACTTAAAAATATAGTATTATTAGGTAGAAGTTTGTTCTTAGTTTAGATGTACCTCTTACTTCTTTACTCAGAATTAACGGATTATAAGGGAAAAGGAGGATTTTGTAATGGCATTAACTAAAGCTAGAAAAGAGAGTATTGTTAGTGAATTTGCTAGAAGTAAAAATGATACTGGAAGTGTTGAAGTACAAGTTGCACTTTTAACAGAAAGAATCAATAAACTTACTGAACATATGAAAGAACATACTCATGATTATCATACTAATCGTGGTTTATTACAAATGGTTGGTAAGAGAAAAAGTTTACTTGAATATTTAAAGAACGAAGATGTTCAAAGATATCGTGAACTTATTAAAAAATTAAATTTAAGAAAGTAGGCACTTGTTTTAAGTGTCTTTTATTTTAAGAAGGAGGAAGTATGAAAAGAGTTTTTGAATATGATTTTCAGGGAAGAAAAATCGTAGTTGAACATGGTGAACTTGCTAAACAAGCAAGAGGAGCTGTACTTGTTAGATATGATGATACAGTTATACTATCTACTTGTGTTATGAGTAATAATGTTTCAACTGCTGACTTTTTCCCTTTAACAATTTTATATCAAGAAAAATTATATTCTGTTGGTAAAATTCCAGGAGGATTTATTAAAAGAGAAGGTCGTCCAACAGATGCGGCTACTTTAACTGCAAGAGTTATTGATAGACCAATTAGACCTATGTTTAATGAAAATTTTAGAAATGAGGTACAAGTAGTTAACACTGTTTTAAGTGTTGATCCAGATAAAACACCAGAAATGACTGCATTATTTGGTACTTCATTATGTTTAGGTATTTCTAATATTCCATTTGAAGGACCAGTTGCTGGTGTAATAGTTGGTAAAATTGATGGGGAACTTAAAATTAATCCAACTTGTGAAGAAATGGAAAGAAGTACTATTAACTTAACAGTTGCTGGAACTATTGATGCAATTAATATGGTTGAAAGTGGTTCTAAACAAGTTAGTGAAGAAGAAATGTTAGAAGCTTTAATGTTTGGTCATGAAGCTGTTAAAGAATTATGTGCTATACAAAATGATATTATTAGTGAGATTGGTGAAGAAAAAATTGAAGTTACACTTGCTAATATTCCTGAAGAACTTAGAAATGAAGTTAATGATGATATCAAAGAAGATATGATTGAAGCTATTCAAATTAAAGATAAGCTTGAAAAGTATGCTAGAATTGATGAAGTTAAAGAAGAGGCAATTACAAAATATACTGAAAGACATGAAGGAGAAGAGGACTTAGAAGATAATCTTAAGCTTGTTAAGAAAGTTGCTGACGAAATCGAAGGTGCTGAAGTTCGTAGACTTATTACTAATGAACATATTAGACCTGATGGAAGAGGAATGGATGAAATAAGAGAATTATCTGCTGATGTAGATTTACTTCCAAGAACACATGGTAGTGCTTTATTTACAAGAGGTCAAACACAAGCATTAGCAATTACTACTCTTGGTGCTCAAAATGAGGAACAAATATTAGATGGTCTTGGACTTGAAGAAAGTAAAAAGTTTATTTTCCATTATAATTTCCCAGCATTTAGTGTTGGTGAAACTGGAAGATATGGAAGTCCTGGTAGAAGAGAAATTGGACATGGAGCATTAGCTGAAAGAGCATTATTACAAGTTATGCCAAATCAAGAAGAATTTCCTTATACTGTAAGAGTGGTTTCAGAAGTTCTTGAAAGTAATGGTTCATCTAGTCAAGCTAGTATTTGTGCTGGATGTATGTCACTTATGTCTGCTGGTGTACCAATTAAAGCACCTGTTGCTGGTATAGCTATGGGACTTATTACAGAAGATGGAACTTGTAATTCAAAATATACAATTTTAACTGATATTCAAGGTTTAGAAGATCATATGGGAGATATGGATTTTAAAGTTGCTGGTACTAGAAAGGGTATTACTGCCTTACAAATGGATATTAAGATTAAAGGTGTAACAAGAGAAGTTCTTAAAGAAGCTCTTGATAAAGCTCATAAAGCTAGAATGCAAATCCTTGATGTTATGGAAGCTACTATTCCAGAAGTTAGACATGAATTATCACCTTATGCTCCTAAGATTAGAACTATGAAAATTTCACCTGATAAGATTAAAGATGTTATTGGTAAAGGTGGAGATATGATAACTAAGATTATCTTAGAATCAAGTAATGTTACATCAGTTAATAGTAAAGATGCTGTTAAAATTGATATTGATGAAGAAGGCAATGTAATTTGTTATCATATGAATAAAGATGTTTTAGACAGAGCTATTGCTATGGTTGAAGATATTGTAAAAGAAGTTGAAATAGGTGCTGTTTATACTGCAAAGGTTGTTAAAATTGAAGATTTTGGTGCTTTTGTAGAATTATGGCCAGGTTGTGAAGGTCTTGTTCATGTATCTCAACTTGATAATAAGAGAGTTAATCACCCAAGTGATCTATTAAAGGTTGGAGATGAAATAGTTGTTAAAGCAACTGGATATGATAAAAAAGGTAAACTTAATTTATCAAGAAAAGAGTTACTTCCTAAAATAGAGAAGAAAGATAAAAAAATAGAAAAGACAAAAGAAGAGTAGAAGAAATTCTACTTTTTTAATTGAAAAAAATATTGTTTTATTATATAATATTGTTCAATTAAAAGAGGGGTGTTATTTATGGATGCTAAAACTTTATTTTTAAGTATTAATAATTTAACAAAAAGTATTTTATTGTGTTATAGAAAATTATGTGTTTTAGATTTTCAAGGTAAGTCTGCTTCTGTAGAGTATGAAAAATTATTAAAATTAGTTGATACTTTAACTGAACTTGAGGATTATTATTATAGTTTTATATTTAATGCAGATAATAATTTAAAAGATGCTTTTATGGATGAACTTTTAGGTTTATACAATATTTCACAATTAAAACTTATATCTAGTGGAGAATGGTATTTATTATTTAATGAGGTTTCAGATGAAACACTTTGTGGATTTAGAATTATTAATCATATGAATAGTGTATTTTCAAGAAGAGTTTTAGATGGTACTGGTTGTCCTAATGAAGCTGTTAAATCTTATGCTTATTCTGTTGAAAAAAGAAAACAAATATTTTTAGATTCAGTAAGAGAGTTATGTGAAAGTGGTGAGTGTGGTATTCATAAAAAAGAAATGTATTCTTCTTTATATGATTTTGCATTTATTTATAAGAAGGATAATTCTGTTGAAAAGTCAGAATTTCCTGCAATTGTTGGTAATGGAAAAGATATAGAAACAATTGTAAATTTATCTAATAAGATGTTAAAGCTTAATGAGAAATCAGTAAATTCTAATTCTAATTTTAGAAAAATTTCTTTAAATATATGTTATATAAAAAGTATGTTGGCTATATTACCTAAATATCTTTCTAATAATATTATAGAAAGTATTGATCAAAATAGTAATGTTGACCGAAATAGTTTTGGTTATAAAATGTTATTATCTATTTTTAATGTTAGTAATGAAGTAAGAGATAAATATAATGACGATGGTTTTACTTTGAAAAGAAAAATATAAAATTATATTTTTCTTTTTTATTATATTTCTATTGTCATTTTATTTAAAAAATGATATTATTTAATTATAAGAAAATAGAGGAGATGTATATGAAAAAATATTTTAAATTGTTAACTGTATTATTTTTATTAATGATAACTGTTAATGTTAATGCAGAAGATAATTATTATGTTGAGAAGACAAGAGATGTTGATTATAGTAAAATCACATTTAAAGATACTGAAGGTAATGATATTGCTCATAGTTCTTTAGGAGTACTTGAATTTTCAACAACTGTTGATGCTAACAATAATCTTACTAACACTAAATATTCATATTGTTTAGATAAACATATGAAGTATCCAATGGGATATCATGCTTATATTAGTGAAGTTCCAGATGGAGTTACTATTGATCCAGATACTCATGCTGAACAAATAGTAATGTTTGGTTTCTATAGAGAACTTATTAATAATGAGACTTTAAGAAATCAAGTTAAAAATGAAGTAGGGGATTCATTCCAAAATGGTCCAACTTTTGAATTTAATCATACATATGGTACTTCAAATGATTTCTTAACTGCTTTTAATACTGGAAATGAAATAACTGTTAATATTACTAAAGTAGCTTATGATAATGAAGTTAATAATATTACTTATCCATTAGTTATTAAGTTTAAAAAGAGTGATGTAATGTATTTAGATTATTCTGTTACTTCACTTGGTGGTAATTATAATTATAATCATGCTTTATGGATTTTAGAGCATAGTTATCCTACTTTAACAGTAGAAAAGGCATTAGAAGAAGCTGGTGCAAGTTATACAACACTTTTAACAGAAATGGAAACTTTATATACTGGTAAAACAGCTGATGAAGTTAAGAAAATAGCTGATGATTATATTTTTGCTGTTGTTCAACATTCAATTTGGAAAGCAGCTGATGCATCATTTAATGGTAAGAAGTTAGGTGATACTTTAACTGGAAGTACTGAACTTAATAAATTATATCAATGGTTAAATCAAGATAGAGAAATCTATACAAATTATGATTCTTTATCTTATGATAATACTATTGGATTTATTAAACCTGCTACTGGAAAAGAAGTATTTAGTTCTACAAATGATACTATAAAATATGGTCCTTATGCAATTGATGCTAAAGTTGTTTCTACTGCAAATATTACAGTTGAAGTAACTGATTCATATAAAGATAAAGTTAAATTAGTTGATAAATTAGGTAATGAAATAACTTCTTTTGAAAATGGTACTGAATTTTATATAAGCGTACCTAAGAAAGAAAAAATTTCTGAAGTAAATATTAAAGCTTCTGCTGAAAATGCTTTAGTATTTGAACCAAGTTCAAATAGAGGTAAAATTTATTATTCTATTTATCCATATTTCCAAAATGTTGTTGTGGGTGGTCAAGTAAGTACAACTAATGTTGTTGGTACTATTAAACTTCAATATAATCCAGCTACTGGTGCCGAAAATGTTGCTATATTATTTGTTGTAACATTAGTATCATTTGCTGTTGGATATATGGTTCTTAATTATAAGAATAAACCTGTTACATTCTAAGAAGTCAATCGACTTCTTTTTATTTTATATAAAATTTTATTAAAAAAAGAAGTGTTTTCTTATTTTATTTCGAATAATAATATTAGGAGGGATAGAAAGATGAAAGAAAACATTTTTAATTATTTAAAGAACAATATTGTTATATTAGTTATTTCATTTATATTATTTTTATTAAGCGTATTTGAGTTTGTTTATTTTTATAATAATGTTAATAATAAAAATGAACTAATTGATTCTTTTGAAAATAATTCTTATGAACTCAAAGATGAAGTAAAGGCAGAAAAGATTATTGTGGATATAAAAGGAGAAATTAAAAAACCTGGTGTTTATAATATTAAAGTTGGTAGTAGGGTTAATGATTTGATTAATGAAGCTGGAGGGCTTTCTAAGAATGCTAATACGAGGTTTATTAATTTATCTAAGAAACTAGAAGATGGTGAAGTAGTTGTTATTTATTCTAATAAAGAAATTAATGATGCTAAGAAAAATGATAAATTAGAAGTAACAGCACCATGTGTATGTGAAGAAGTGAAAAATGATGCTTGTTATAATGAAAATAGTACAAATAATAATACAAATAATGGTTCTAAAATAGTAAATATTAATACTGCTAGTATTCAAGAATTAACTACATTAAATGGAATAGGTGAATCAAAAGCAAAAGCTATAGTTAGTTATAGAGATAAAAATGGTAAGTTTAAAGCAATAAAAGATATTATGAATGTAAGTGGTATAAGTGAAACACTTTTCTCTAAGATTAAGAATAATATTACTGTATAATTATATATATTATGTTCTACTTTTTGCATCTTTAATATTTGTTCTAATAAAAGTAAGTGTTAATTATAATATTAAAAATATTAATAGTGATAATTTTGAATTAGTTATTAATGATTATAAAATTAAAGATAAAACAATTACTATATATTTTGATGACTTTATTGGAAAGTATTATGTTAATAATTTTGAGGAAATAAAGTACTTTAAAAGTAATTATTCTTTTGGTGATAAAGTTTTATTAAATGGAAAGGTTAGTATACCAAATAATAATACTATTCCAAATGGATTTAATTATAAAAAA
>JABLTK010060052.1_pt1 | contig 20595 bp, 39 predicted proteins | sample 7160131 | NCBI WGS metagenome assembly JABLTK01 (sample SAMN14651221, study PRJNA627086) | human gut metagenome | isolation source: feces | host: Homo sapiens
ACAAATGCAATCAATACGTTAACAGTGCGAGTAAGTGAATGAGGATTGAATTCCCAAAATAAACACCTTACTATGGCTTCCAGTTCATGCTCATCTTCCTCAGAAACTAATTCTCGTTCTCCATCTTCATCTTTCTTTTCATAGTTCTGATAGTGAATCATTACTTCTGTAACCGCCTCCTTTCAATCAAACTCATTCTTCATTCTTACCTGACCACTAAACATTCCTGCTCCTCGAGTCAAGAATTTGCAAATTCCAATAGCTGAGGAGTATAACTGTGTGGGCCAACGGAACATGTCCAATACGTGATAAGACGAATCTGCTTTCAGTTCTTCGACATTAGTCATACGACGCACAGCAAAACCTGACCATGAATCACATTATTCAATCATACGAATGAACCCATTACAATTCTTAAACACCACATCTCCAAGTCCAAGAACAGTCTTCAAATCATCTCGATTTCTCAAGCCCTTTCCTTCCACGACTAATTTATCAATTATTGATCGAACTTTGCGGAATCCCAGACCTGGAATAAACCGTAGTTCTGAATAGGCATCTTGATAAGCCATAGCATCCTGAAGACACACTCCAGCATTTACAACTTCCATACACAATTCACGAGTGAAGACACGACGAAGATAAACAGCAGGAACACTGCTCTGATATGGATGTAACTGTAACTGGAACAGGTCTGATTCTTCCGGATTCCCAGGATTATTATCCAAAGCACAGACTTCTCGTAATGGATTCTGTACGTAGCGAGCCATATAAATAGCGTGCTTGAACTTCTTAAGGGCCTGCTCATAGTAAACATTGTCATCACGAGCCAGACGTAATTGAGCAACACGATCATCCACAATCAGTACTTCAGGTTTGTCAATATTCTTCTCTCCCTATTACTAAGGATCCAACTACTCACCTACACTCACTCGTTGAAGCATTTCTTCAATATTACGTTGTATTTGAAGTGTTTGACTCTGTAATGCAGCATTCAGAATCACCACATCCACTGTGTTGCGTTCGAATATGCGTTGAATGTTATCAAGATACGTCCCTTCCTCCAACTTCGCGATACGACCTCCTTGACCAATAATCAGACTATCAGTAACCACACCATTATCATTCAGCACAACAGCTACTGACGATTGATTCAATTCTGATGAGAATGAAATGGATAACACATTGGCGAGTTTGTTCTACATTACAAAGGAATCAATGAAGTACATGATTGTTTCGATAACCGCGGTATTCAATGAGTTTTACCAATTCATCACCACATCGTTTTGCTACATCTTCATATGCCTGTTGACGCATTCGCTATTCTCAATTCCTTCTTTCGTTCCTACCGTTTTCAAGTATTCCACAGTACTTCGCACAAGACTTGATACACACGTTCGAATACTCTGTTGCTGTAGTGAATAGTAGTCTGAAGAAGGATTCGTTAAGAGTTGTCCTAGCATAGTTTGAAGTTCTTGGATTCCCTGTGACACATCAATGGAATACGTAAAGAGACCATCTTGCATACCCTCTTCCAGACACAAATAGTCTTGATCCATCATATCATACAGTGGTTTACCACGCAGACGATGGTATCCATAGAGAGGGTGAGATCCATCAATCTCTTGAACACCTCGAACAGTGGGTCTACTATTGACTACAGCTGTATTGTATAGGATATCTCGTGCTTGACGAATGATTGATGGATCACAGCTCAGCATCAATCCATACAATTGAGATGCTTCATTCAGAAGTGTTGTAGCACTCTTCTGACTCTGCAGCTCAGGAGTTCGACGTAACTGATCCTCCACCAGATCATTGGGGATCTTTGCATCACCTCCGCCTTATTATCTTACCATTCCAGGATCCTGAGGAACTGACGATTGCGAACGAGTAAGCAGGTTTGTTTCCACTCGATCCAATTCTACATTGTAACGCATACACAAATCCAAGAGTCCTGTAGACCACAGACGACGCAACTGCATCTCCGTACGATTTCCACGTCGTTGAGAGGATCCTTCTTCTTCATTCATATGGAGGAGATTCTGTAATAGTCGAACATAACTCTGAATGAGAGTCACACGCTGTTTATTGGGGGAAGCCAACTCAGCAACCATGCTATTCAAAAGACGACGTAACGACTCCATTCCATCCGTAAGCTCCAATGTGGTGAGATAATCACGAATCTGATTCAATTGAGCTCGTACAGAGTTGCATTGATCCTATTTCTCAAATTCAGTCTATTTTCTTACAAGCAGATCCAAATACTCATGATACAATTCACATACACTCCATACCACTTCATCTTGTAAATAGGACACTTCTCGAGAAAGGAATTTCATGATATAATGAGGCTCCAAGTGTTCTTCCTATGCCTTATTCTCCAAACTCTCTCTCACTGCATAATACTTAAGTACAATGGAAATCTGCTCCTTCACTAGAGTCACATCATCCGTCTGAAAATCAGTTGTTGGACGCTTCTGAATCTCTTCAAAGATCCAATTGCAACAATCCATGCGATCCTGATAATCATCAAGAATGCGCATTTCTTTGAATCAAATACCCATCAAGGACGATACCTCCCATTAATTGCATTCGTTCCGGGATATCAGTGGATGCAATTGCCAAATCACGTTCTGTCATCAGATTCTCTTCTTTCCAAATTTGTTCTTCTGCTTCTCTTGCTTGGTCCATCTCCTCTGTATGGATCGGAATCTCAACCGGTGCATGCAAATCTGTCTCTGGTTGCATCTTCTCCTCTTCTACTTCTTCTGCTACCCCATCATTTTAGATAATCATTCATACCACTTCCAACAGCATTGATGAAATAACGGATTCCCTCACCAAAGTACTCCAATGCAAGATCATACTAATTTTCAACGTTCTTCAAGACCCTTTACGTATTTCTTTCGATCCTCACTCACATTCTCTGTTACGTACTGCATACCTTCATCATCATCAATAAAATCATCAACGCCATTTTCGTAATCAATCTACTGTTAACTTTAACTTCTTTTTTTACATCTTGAGCACCTTTGTAGTCTCGATACGATGTTACAATGGCATGGTCATCTTCTTCCATACCCTATAAATAAATCCATCTCATTTTAAAAGATACCATTAACGATTCTCCATCACTACCTATACCTACTCAAATCGTTAAACAAGTTCACAAACAACACTACAACAAACTTACTTCGTTCACTTGAATCCTATACATCAAAAACAAGACCCTGTTACCTACTTTATCGTCGATGCCTTCATTTTCATCAAGGACATCAAGATCATCAGCTTCAATCATCTTTCTAGTGAGTTTCTTTTTTGTAGATGCAGCTTGAAGTTGTTCCAAGTCATCCTCACTCTCACTCTCCTTGGAATCAGTAACCTTCCTTCTTTTGAAGGAGGTCATAGCATATTCATCATCAGACATGATTAAAGATGCTCTCTAATAGTTCATATTCAAACTCCAAAAATTTAGCCAATTTTAGACAACAAACAAAAGGTAACTCTCTATCTTTATACTCATTTTGGATTTTCTGGAACCTATATGTTATCTTGACAAAGTATTACAACAAAGACAGTGGTGCCATTCATTTCCTTTATTACTCGAATTTGACATGCCAACCGTGAACTATATATTATAAATTTCCAACTCACACACTTTTTATTCTTATTCCTAGCAATCTTATCAAGCCACATTTGTTCTCCAATCTCAGGTTTGGGTGATAACTTAAATATATCATCTTTCAATATTACATGACAAAACTGACATGCACCACCTACAATCACATCAACCTTCAAGAAGTACCTTCTGTAAATACATCGTCCGACCAATGTTCCACTTTGAATACTTTCTTTGGTAAGCCAAGACCTTGACAATCCCCTTCTCTTCACAAATATTAATATCCATACCTCGAAGTGGTAGATGATATGCCTCAGCAGTTTGCTTCAATGTATCACCAATCCGAGCTTTCACTTTCCTGTTTTCTCCAGAAGCAAAGGCAAATGTGATTTCAATGCTGTAATGTTATAGCAAAAAGAAATAGAAACCTGTTGTCAATGGGTGTGCTTCTCCACATGATAGATCGATTGATCACTACAAATCATATCTAACCATCACTATTGCCTTGCATAGAAGGAGATATCTGTTGTGCAAGTCTCGAGAAACGGACTAGCATGTCTCTCTATCTATCAATGGATTCTAGTCTTGAACAAACACATTATCGTTGCTTCAATTGATTCATTTCATATTGCAATTCATCTGCTGAAGGACTGATTGTCATTCCTCCATATCCATCCTTTGCCCATCCTTCCACCTCTTGTGCCATACCTACAAACATGTTCTATTCTTCATTCATCCTTTCATTCATTACCGTGATATCATCCCAACAAATGTTCAAAAGGGAGCTTTCAGCACAGATATGTTTCTGGAGACGATCATGAATCTTCTTCAATGGTTTGGCTATCTTTCCTAGCGAAGCTGATCGGCCAAATGAAGCTTTGTTAATCACATACTGTAACTCCCCAATAGATGTGGAAGCCAGAGCTTGTCGTGTTGATAATACAAAGTCCACATACTTCGGGAAGGCATAATGAATCATACTCAAACAATAACTATCTCTTGCCTAATCTCACATTCTCATTCTCATACTCACTTTCATATACTGACTCTCACATTCCTTCTCGAATGTATCCAACAGAGGCATACGACGACTCTTCAGAGACATACTCAGGAAATTGAAATTCTCCATCCGAATCAACTCACGATATTTTGGTTCTCGTTCTGCGATCTCCTCCAATTTCGCTTGGAGTTTCTTTGTCACTAAGAACAATACACCTAGTCCACCTTCTTCCAGATCTTGCGATTTGGCTATTGGCTTGGAATCTGTTGGAATAGAAGCATTCAGTTCTTCATGCAGGATACGAAGTTTATTCTTCACAGGTCCATCATGATGCAATGCTGTTATCAATCGTTTGGTACACACTTCACAGGCAGCACGAGCCTGAACCAATCGATCAATGAATCCAGGCAACACACGCACTGGTCTTAGAATGCCACAATAACGTGACTCCACATTGTATGTCTGAATGGAACCCAACACTTCACCTGTGTACTTCTTCCATCCTATCATACACTCCTGTCGAGCCAACTCAAGTAAATTGAAGAGGAAACGTTTGCGAATAAGGAGACGTGTCTCCTTCTGACAACTCTCCAGCAACTGCATCTCTGTGATCAGATTGAATGAGGATCGATTCTCATTATCCATAAGCTTCTTCAACGCCTCGGATACACCAACCATGATCTGCTGTTGTACTGTGTCTGTTGTTCGACTCTCCAATGTTGCTACTCTTCATACTCACACTCTCACATACTCTTGTAGTCTCCTGTTCCGAAGAATTCCAGACATAGTAACTCGATACTCTCACTGATAGGAAGCAAAAACTCTAAGAGCTTCTCTACAGCAACAGCTACATTGTAAGAACTGGTCTCATCTGTTGTCTTCTGCCACATATCTCGGGTTGCTCGCATCTCCTCTGAAGCATCCGCCAGATTACAGAGTGGAAGTGAATCAAACTTGCCAGAATCAGTTGGAGCCAATTTCACCTACTATTCAGAGAGAGAATCCATCAATACGATTCGAGAACGGATATTCTGAAGTTGTTCTTGAAGTTGAGTAGCGTAGATGTTAAGAACAGAACTACAGTTACGGGAAAGGATATGAATTCACGGGACATCTCATTAATGATCTTGGTACGTACTTGAGTGAAGAGTATCAGATCCTATAAGTCATTCTCTCTGTTCGTCTCTACGTAATCTTGAAGTATCTTCAATAATGGGGCTATCAGAAGTACATGCTGGCAAGTCTCTGTTATTCGACCACTTGCTCCTTCACTCTCAACGTGTTTCTCGATCATGCCTGCTAAAGCAGTAAAGAATCGCTTTGCAGTCGCTTCATTTTGAGCTATCTGACTCTTTACAGCATTCATCTCGGTCACAGGCACTCCCTTCCCTTATTAACTCCTCATCATACCTACATTCAATGATTGTGTATGAGCAATAGCCAGATCTCGTAGTTTATATGCTGTGTCCAACAGTACATGAACCGGATTATTCAATGGAAGCATCTTCAATGTCTCCTCCACACCCATATCATATGCAGTCTTACCCCACTTGATACTCTCTTGCGTATACTACACTCCTACATCAACACACATCCTTACATTGCTAAGAAACACTTCTAGTGAAGCTACAACTGCTTGCTTCTCTGTGTCCAGTGTGATCATTTCCAGCAACGACTACTGTCTACACTCACAAACATACCTACACTCAAGGTGGTCTGAAGAGCCTCATGATTTCGCTTCTGCTGTGTCAGATTTGTATTCTCCTGTGATATTGTCTGTAGACTGTGTGTCATCAAACCCAATCGAGTATTGTGATGATACAGCCACTCCTCCAGAGATGTCACTTCTCTATTCACCTATTCATCAAACACTCTTATCAACACACACATTCGAGATGGTATCAATGAGATGTGACACTTCAGTACTCTGATTCACTTCCATCTCCAATAGATGTTCTAGAATCATGTTCTCTGATTTCTAGTCTTCATTCCATTCTCTCTTTCTCACATCAATCTCTTTCACTATCTCCTGTTCCACATATTCGAGTGTACAATCCGGATTCTTCTCTTGAATGGATGCTACAGTTGCTCGAAGCATCTGATCCTTCTTCTCCTGTTCTTCATCGTATTTGGATCCATCTCCTGTGGATAACCCTGAAAACTACATAACATCCATCTTCATTCAAATACAGCTCGAGAACGAGTTGTTGGAACCCCAAAGAGAATACAAAGAGAATCAGCATTATCAAGAGTACCTTGCTCTCTGATTTCAGCAATATCAATATTCTTTAATGGAAGTGATTTCTTCAAATACAGATCGAAGAGCTTTGAAAGAATAAAGATTACACCAGTCTGCGAATGAGAAAGAAATCACAACCTAACATTGATCTTCTGTGTCTTTGTACAAAATTCAATCTTCTTATCACCTAGTTGAATCTCCAAATGAGCACAATGCTCATCATTGATGGACGTCATCGAATGAACATCTGAAATCTGCCTCAAATACTTCACATCTCCTAGCATACACCACTTCTTGAGAGAGAAGGCTAATCCAGTGTGAGTTGGATTGCACTTACTTGTAATCTATTGATGATTGATTGAACAAGATCCAACATCATAGACACGAATAACTCCAGGATCTGCATAAGAAACTGTATCTGCTGTGATGCAAAGGAAATCAAGACTAACCTTTTTACTCGAATCAAATATGTTCAAAGGAAGAGTATTTTCCTTATATCGTGCAATATCTACCAAAAACACGATCTAGTTGTCAGATCATTCCAAATAAATGTAAACATCTCCAATGATCTCATTTGAACACGATCTGATTGATTCTTGCAAAGATTCGGTTGTCATGTCTCCAAGAAACACCAGTTCATCACGAATATCCACACTTTGATATGGACTATAACAATAATCCCTTTCTAGATAAATTGGTACTTAGACATCGTTGAACTCGATTGATTTGGTGAGTAATCTGTGAAAACTGTTTTGGATGAGAAGACGAGTGGAACCAAAGCATAGCGGAAATGTCCTCAAATACCATGATTCTTATTTCTTTGAACAAATCCATTCAAAAACTAATGATAGAATCATTACTAGTTGTATTTGATTCAAACACATCAAAAAGAGTGAACCCCTTTTCCACTTTCTATGCATTATTCTGTTTTCCTGTACGAACAACAATAAGCTCAGACCAAAAGTCCTGGAAATCCTGTCGGTTACGAATAAAGTAACCTAAGGCACAAGATGTATCAAGAGAATGATATTCAACCTCGTACACAGTCTGTGTATGAAATGAATCTGTGTATTTCTTATTTAGAAATATTAATTATCAATTACTTGGACTGCTAAATTGAGTTGTTCTTTTCGGTTCGTTGATATGTAATCCATGTACTGGATACGATGTGGATCAAAACAGAGGAGCGCTTTTTGATCTTTAACTCCAATTCCGTATAGACTGTGATTTGGATATCCAGTGATAACACCCACAGATTGCTGGAAATTGAGTGCAATCACCAAATCTATATGTTAGGCATAATATTCTTCTACTTTTCCAGGTATCTTCAGAGATTTCCTCAATTCCAAGTCTGAGAGGCAACAACATGAGAATTGAATTTTCGATCCATTCATTTTCATCGGAATATAGATTGGCTTCAGTTTCTAGGGAGTTTAGTATGTCATCAAGTTGGATGATTCCATTTTCAAAGCACAGAACTTTTAGTTCTCTAGATTCATGAACAATGGGTGTCTCTGTAGCCAACTGGGCCATCATGTGACAGCATTCGGAGGGACCAAACCAATCGCCTGGTCCTTTTTTGAATGGATATGCAACCTATATCATTATGACACCCAATGGATCACTCTGCAAAAGTTATGAATAGAGAAAGGGCAGTCATCACTGTAACAATCCAAGAAGAGTTTGGGAATCTGGATGAAATTTGATCAAGATGCTTACGTTATCGTAAATTTCACGATCAGCTATGTCATGTTCTTCTTTTGGAGGTATCCAGGGTATCCTCCCAAATAGAAATGATCGGATTCCCTGATATTATCACTTCCATAGTTTGCTTACTTCAGCTAGAAGCATTTGAGTACTTCGTAGAGTACATCCCCATCCCACATCAAAACGAAAGAAGGTGTCTTCAATAGGAAAGTAACCATATCGATAAGATATATAGAATAGAGATGAAATTGTCTCACGAAGCTCGTGATCTGTTGCTTCGGAGTAATCGATTCCCAAGATTACACTTTTTGTCTTTTCACAAGTATCCATATTATTATCAGATGCTATATTAAAAACCTATCCCTTTCGGATACACTTCAGTTGAAGGTCAACAAACAACGCAAGAATATCTCCCTAATGCATTCTAATTGTCCACTCTTCAGTTACCCGCACATTTGGTTTGCGAATAGTGATCTCCATATGATCCTTATCAACAATGAACTCAGCAGCTCTTGTTACACCTCCAACCTCAATTGAAACGGATTTAGGGATAGTTTGAAGTTTCATAATGATTCTTTCAATCTGATTCGGACAATCATACACTCCTTCTTCAGTGCGCTTGCTTGTCAATACGCCATTCTTTAACACATATTCCATGTACGCATACTGATTCTCTTCATACCCATATCCATCTCGCTCATCATGATACACATGACCAATAGCCGAATCATTTGCATCTCCAATCACACGCAGCGTGAATGGATCATGCTTCATCTGGCTTGCTGATCGACGTAGACGCATCTGTAAAGGAACAATCGTACCTGCACGTTGAAGAACAGGAATGTAATCCATTGGAGCAGATAAAGTTTGTTCAGAGCCTCCCTGAATGATCGAAGCAGTATGAACATCATACCATTCACCTTGAGGTATGTAAGCACTACGTTCAATTCATGATTCAATCCTACCTAACAGAGGTTGCTCCTTCAGTGACTACAGGTATAATAAGCATAGCATCACCGAACATAAATGCAGTATCAATTGAATAAGTGTTGACATCCTCTGGGAACATAAACATCAGAGAACGAACCAGAGGTTCACCCGTCTTATGAGTCTGCCAGAATGCAGTGTAAATATAGGGCAGATTCATATACCTCTCCACAACAGCTGTACGCATGCGATTATAGCCATCAGTAGAAAATGTCCAGGGTTCACGACGTTTGGTATCAATATGAGCATGAGCCCGAAGTAGAGGCATCCAAGCACCAAACTGATACCATCGAACTGCAAGTTCTTCTGTTGGGTCTTTGAAGAATCCAGGAACATCAGATCCTGTGAATGAAATACCTGCTTCACCCAGAGAGAGTAACATTGGTAAAGTGGCGGCCAGATGATCCCAGTTGGAAAAGATGTCACCAGTCCACATGGGTCCATTTCTCTGAGATCCTACAAAGAACGAACGAGTAAGAACGAAAGGACGACGTGTTGGTTCACGACGTCGTTGACCTTCCACACAAGTACTGTGATAATAGAAACCATAGCTAATCATCACTCTCTCTCCTCTCAATTACATATTATGCCATTCACGGTGTTCTTGCCCCTTCCCATTTACACAATCTCGAAGCATTGTTACCTCTGGACCATCAAATACAGAAGGCTACAATAAATCCTCTCTCTATTCACTTACCTCATTCATATCATTCCAGGTATACACATCAGGTGTCGTTCCTTCATACTTATCATATGCAAATTGATCGGCCCACCAGGAACGTACTTCTGGATTGGTGAAGTCAGGATAACTACTCGTTCCTGGCCAACACCACCCTTCAAATACATTCCCGTCTTTGTTTTTTACAAAATAACCCAGTTTTAGTAACTCATCATAGATTCTGTATCCCGTTTCTTTCTTCACATGCGGATCCACGATTGTTACCAATTTATGACCATGAGCTGTTAGCTTCTCCACCATCTCCTTACTGTTCTTGAAATTGTTGGGATCCCAAGTGAAGTATTTCTTACTGATGGTGTGCTCGATATCCAGCCATATCACATCAAATGGAAAGTTTCGTTCTTCAAATTGATTGGCAATATCTTCCACATCCTTCTCATCCAAATAATTCCATCGAGATTGATGATACCCGAGTGAGAAGAATGGAGGCATTGAAGGACGAGATGTGAGTTGTGTGTACTGGTCCAGAAGAGATGCTTGAGAAGGTCCCGGAAGGAAGAAAAGGTCAATCACTCCAGCCTCAAACATCCACTGTGTTGCTTGCACTGACTGCTCAGGTTGATAGATGTCAATGAATGTATCAGTTGGGTTCAACCACAAAAGACCTACAGACTCCTGAGGAGCAGTACCAATCATGAGAGGGACACTTCCATATCTAGAATGAATGCATGTCATGATGATTACAAAGCAGATGGCTTGTTTGTAGCAAATTCAAAGACATCAAGATTAAAGAGACGATAAGGATCTGTATAAGGTCCTCCAACAGTCGTTTGAAGTTTGAATGAAGAGCTATGTTGAGGAATACCATAGAGACCAAGGACATTATGGAACGTGATATCAGCTCCTACTGACTGAGGACCATATGGCTTGCTGTCTGTCTTACCTCCAAAATATTCCTCCCAATATCCTGTTTCATCTTCCTTGTCGTTATCTACCGACTCTTCCACAGGAGTCTCAGTGGATTGTGAATCGGGTGATTGAGCCACTTCTCCTTCAGGTGTCACTTCACTCTCCATCTCCACAGTCTCACCCTCAATCGAACCATCCTCATAAATAGCATGGCCAGCCTCTGTATAATCTACAATCTTCTTCTCCTTCACTTCATCCTTCTTCTCAGCAGTTTCGTTGGAGATGGTTGAATCTGCTTTAGTACGAGTCACTTCGAAGTAAAAGAGATTCTTATCATTGATGGTGATCTTCAATACACCATTCACATAATAAGCAATATGGAGAGGAGCAAAGGTAATCTCCAGACGGGACTTCTTATTGGAGGATTCAACAACCACTTTTGATTCATCTTGCGATACAACAACAAGTGGTTGCTCTTTGATGAACTCTATAACTCACAAACAACAAATATACCAACCTGGAATCAAAACATCAGTTGCCTCGAATCTCTGGCGTCCATTAAGGGGATTTACCTCAGCAATGTGAACACGAATGAGATCATTGGGAAGAATACGAATGATCATTTCTAGATCCGTTGTTTGGTGTACGGAAGGAAGCAATAACGCTGAAAGATGGTTCTCCTCCACTTTTACAGACGAAGGATCAATAGTGTACTAGAAATCACACTTCACACCTTACTGTACTTGCAACTTGGTTGGCTTTGACCGATGTCTTGCACAAAATCCGGCCTGATTACATTTCTTGAACTTGTTTTCATCAACAGATACCACACAGCCAAGAATCAACAGAATAAAGAGAATCGAGATTTGTTTCATTTACACTCGAACTATCAAATCAGTACGTTCCCAGAAGTTGTATTTGTTGTTTTTTCTATATTACGGTTTTCGGTACCCTAATTCGGCTCATAGACCCATTTCAACGCACTAGCTTTATAATCGAGTAGTAACTTTAAAAAGGAGTGTCATGATTAGAAGCTTCCAAAAGCAAGAGTGTATTTCAAACAAATCGATAGTCGTTATTCAACTAGTTCCCACACCTTCACTAGACCATCATCTCCACAGGAAGCAAATTGGGTATGGAACACAGGATTCCAACGAATGCAATTGATATCAGAATCATGGAGTTTCAACTCTAGTTCATCCATAAAGTTACCTTTATCGAGCTCCGTTAGGAGATGCATTGTATTGTTTCCTCCAGCCACAATGATTCCCTTCTCATTCCAGTCAATTGAATAAAAGGGTTCATCATTGTTGCAATCAGAGAGAATGATTTTGTGTGTTTCTTCGCTGTTTCCGATGTTATCTAGAAGTAATGTATACTATCCACTCAAACCCTCCTTTTCTTCCCAATAAATGACACGGCCATCCATTCCGCAAGTCACAAATTCTGTTGACAATAGCGTATCCGTAGGAACTTCGATGTCGTCCAAGACATCTTCGTCATCTAATCCTATTCCGCCAACGTGTTTCTCTTCGTTCTCTTCCACATCCATATTCTTTGTAGTTAAGGTTTGTTGTGTAGGTTTGAAGGCAATTCCCCAGACAGTTCCTTCATGAGCACGGAGCGTATTAATATTTGAAAAATCTTCTCCAGCATACAACCATACTTTCACTGTATCATCATAGCTACAGCTGTAGAGATTATTGTTTGTAGGATTGAATCGAACGAATTTTACGTCCTGAGTATGTCCAGAGAGTACACTTACACAATCCATTTCATCGTCCTCTTCGTTGTATCCCCATACAATTACATTGCGATCTCTATGTTTGATCGCCTCATAAACCACTACCTTGATGAACTTGCCAATAGCTGACTATCACTGCTCCAGCATATACTCTTCACTTCGTTCACATGTCCCTCAAGCATTGTAAACAGACTCCATTCTCCATCTTCACAACGATAAATACTGATATTACTGTCAAAACTAGCTGCTGCGATGAATCTACACTTTAGTCTTTTTCAGAATCCAAACTTTCCATTTGGAGACATTTCACAAGCTCGAATTGACTTTTTATGCAGTCCATCCATGGTTTCCTTCACAGCCCAAGAATCTCCCATTTTTGACCAAAGCTTTACAGATCTATCTGAACTGCATGTCAGCAGCTCATTTCCATCGGCACTCCATGAGACGTACCATACAACTCCTTCATGTGCACGAAAACTATCAAGCAACCGAATCGATGGCATATATCAGTAATGGGTAATAGATATTAAATGGAATCAAAGGAAATGAGCAATTCTGGGCAACCGCCGAATTCTGGGCATTGTCAATATTTCAATGAGTACGAAGGAAGCCAGTACTGTGAGTTCATCCTGCTTTTGGGTCACAGGTGATCAGTCGAAAGATACTGGTTATTCCTATCCAGATCGATTTCAAGTGACAAATGAGATTCATTGCGGTCATTCGAGTAAAGGGTATCTTTTAGATGCATCGGAAGATGAAAAATCAACATCAGAGTATCGTCTTCGCTGTAACCTGTTTCAATACTGTCTGGAATTGATTGATTCTACGGTTAACGATGCTGTCTCGCATACTACAAATCACTCTACATCGCTTATTAAACAATATCTTCGTTCTGTGTCGATGTAGAGGCTGAATGCGTAGTATCTCATTTCATAGGAACTACTGCAATAGTCATGTGCTACCAATTTGTTTGGCACTGCTTGATGCATCTTCGTACAAACATACGAAAAGGGATCTCTTTCAACTGGAGCCTTTCATCAAGGACGAGATTGGATATCAGTTTCTTGAAGTTGACGAGCTATCAGGATTGCGTATTTTACAAGAGACCATCGATGGATCTTCAGTAGTTGTCTATTTATCACAATCCGAATTTCGGAAACAAGGCAATATCAAGGACATTGTGGAATATTGCCTTCAGTGTCGGGTCGAAACAAGAGAGGGGATTCACTCATAGATGAATAATCAGATTCATATAATTCTGATCATTGAATGGTATTGTTTTCCTGAAGAGTTTGGGATTCTCCTTCAACGAAGTATCACGGCTAATTGTGTGATTCAACCTGTCTTGTTTCCAAGTACAATTCAAGTACAATTTATAGTTGATTGTTTCTATAGTTGCTAAATAATCTGTTTGAAAGTATCATCGTTGATCATCTGCTTCCTTTTGATATTCCCATTTCCTTCCTCACACGAATCAATTCCACTCTTATTAACTATGAATACTCTGTATCTATTGAATGTTTCTATGATATAGATATGGTCGTGGGTCCGTAGCCTGAAGTATTATACGTGGGTCTTCTTCTCTTCACAATCTTCCAGTATTTTGTGTACATTGATTCTCCAGTGGAAACATGATAAGAACAATAAGACTAATCCGAGTCCTGTTGAGTCTCAATCAACTCCTTCGGAACCTCAATCGATTGTTCCAGAGTCTCAGTCTGATGGCATAGAACAACCACAGAATCAGACCGTTCTTGAGATGGTCCCTACAGCAGGGAAGGGTAAACGAGTAATTATTCGTGTTAACTTTCATATAGACAAAACAGACACGAAAGAAGATCCGTTTGCAACCTGTCGAGAATCGATATGATTTGCGAACTAATCTGCATCGAATTCGCTCCAAGCCGTTTATTCTATTGTTTTGAAATCATAAATAGACTTTCTTCAAAACAATCCCACCTTGCTGATTACAAATCGATCATCCTTCAACAGGATGTTATGTGTTTGATTGGTCCATTTATTGAACAATTCACCTCCAAAGATGAATTTGAGTTGCATTTGAGGCAGTTCATCCAATTGTGGGAATTACAGCGAGTCACAGTCAATTTCTATTCTTCTCTCATTCGTGCTTATGTAGGATCTCTGTCTACACGTGAATTGTATTTGTTACTGTGGAGTGGAACTATGACTACATCTGATGTGCACAAGCGATTACGGAAGAATCTATTTCAGATTCAAGACAGTGAAAGATTCCGAAAGGATGTTACTGATTTGGACGAATTGGTGATGGTGGGAACTCAAGGAATGGATGATTGATAGACATATCAGCAAGTATTTGGAGATAGTGTGGATGACTTCAAACGATTAATTCACCAGATTTCACATGAATTGGAGGAAGCAGAAAAGAATCGCGGGAAACAAGTATTAACCGAAGAGGTTATCAAGAAGGGAATGGACCGAACAGCGATGAAGAAACAGCTGTTGCAACAACAGGATGAGAATAGCAGCGTTCGAGCCAAAACAAAAGAGAAATTCCTATTGATGGTGGAGAAAATGGTGAATCAAATCAACCAGCTAATAGCTGACTCGAAGTTTGAATCTTTTTTGATCGATTCTAAATCTATTCCACGACATACTTTGCATCTTACCAATCGGCGAAGTATCCTTCAAGCTATTCAGTTTCCACAGTCCTACTATCCATGCGATTGCTGTAAAGAAGAGTATGAATGAAACCGATGTTATCATTAGAACAATCACAGCTAAGAGTGAAGATATTACAATTCTGTATGATATATTCAAGAATATGGGGAAAATGATTCAAGTAGATGATTTAAAGAATGAATTTTATTCCATTTTCAATTCTGGAGACAAACAAGAGATTGAAGCTCGATTCTGGGATAGTCTTACTACTCTCCAGTATATTGGGTTTTTAATGCTAAGTGATAATGATGAAAGAGTCACCAAGCTCGATTTTGCACTATCAACTGTTTGTACAAACATGACACTCCAGATCTCTTGGACTCGTACAATCGAGAACAAAAGGTTTATAAGTTTCAATAAACTCTGAAACATTGACCCACAGTTTCAAATCAACTTCACCTCCTCCAAGATATACTCCTCCTTCGGGCAACTCTGCAATCACTTTGCTGATAATAATCTATGATCACCATACTACAACAATCATACAGGAACAGGACAACGCATGCCAATTGGTGTCACAGCATTATGTGAGAAACCAGACAATTCAAAAGACACCTTCTCATCAGCAAGCTGGAAATTGAACTTCTTCTTGGAGAGTTGTTTCTCGGGAGGCATCAAATCACGTACCAAACCTCTCAATTTCTCCGTATCCAGTTTGGAAACATACTGTACAATGACTAGATAGTATCTGAATAGTAACAATGAACCAATGATTCCTACTGGCTATTCATCGGATTCCCTTCTTCTCCATTCCAAGCCTTATTCTCCAAAATAACAGATTTGCACAGGCATTGAATTGGGCATTTTAGATACTTCCTAGTGGCTCATCAACTAGTTAAATCCATACCGTCGTTCATCCAGAGTCCAACTATAATAATCCATTGGAGTACGTCGGAAGAAGAAACTACGTATCAAATGACTACCGAATACACACTGCTTCATGCCACTATCAATACACGCTTTTCTAACAAGTGCTTGTGTAGAAGTATCATTTGCAGGATCATCTTTCTAAACATAACAGTTTCACCAAGAACAAACATATTTCATTTCCACCTTCTTCAAACGCTTCTCAAGGGCCTCTATCCTCTTAGTAAGCTCTTCCAACTGTTGGTCACTCATAATATCGATAGAATAAGCAAACAAGAATAGATGAAGAAAACGAAAGGAAAATAGCAATTCCAATATACAGTATCCGCTGTTATTACGCTAAATACAAGTCCAATAGGGATTTGACGGTCACAGAAGATGAATACTACTGCCAAAATCTCTCGAAGTGAGCTTTTGAAGTGGATTAACGAGATTCTGTGTGTTAACATCCAGTCATTGGATCGTATCTATAACGGTATCTATGTATTTGTACCTTCACTTTAAGGAGCAATTTATTGTCAAATCATGCATATGTTGTATCCAGGTATTTAAATTGAGTGTTATTGATTAAATAGATTCCATTTCAATGTCACGAATCAATTTTGCTGCTTGTGACCAGTTTGAGTGTCAAAGGAATTATCGTCTTCTTCAAAGTGCCTTTTCAAAGAAGTCCATTCCATTTGTATCCTTTGTAATTGGTTTTGAAGAATAGAATCTTGATATTGACAAACTCAGCAAAGGTCGTCCACAGGATAATCTAGAACTCATTCAATTTATGAGAGATCTTTTTGATCGTGTCTATGATGGTCACAAGTATGATCCTATTGCGAGTCGGGATCGTTCCAAAGGAGGTCGAGGTATTCTATGTTATCACTTTGTTATTGTGTAGAATGGAATGTCACATCCCATGATCTCGAAGTGATGAGCAATGAGAAGGTAGTGAACTCGAGGAATTCAATTGACACTCATTCGTCACAATCTCGAAAGATTCTTCCTCTATCGACGGTTCCTCGAAGAACAGGAACCACTCAATCTAGTTTGGATGCATTGCGCGAACTCAAAGGTCTTCAGGAGCGTATAAAGGTACTGGAGCACGACCTAAGGGAACGTGATCGGTTAATCGAGTCTTTGGGCAAGGAGGGAACAAGCATGTACCATACGATGAGAATGGTCGAAGACCATCTATTGGTAACGATTGGAGGAAGAGGTGATCTGTAGGAAGCAAAAGAGGCGGGACAAACAACCGTAAATGTTGATACGGTGTTGAATATTATGTACGATAACTTCAAAATAGAAAAACCGGAGGAGGAGGAAAAATGGGCGACAGAAGGCATGTCAATTGGGCATGTTGATGATAGCTTCGAAGATATTATGGAATAATTCATGTTTCTTGAATACATTTTGTAAAACAGTGTTTCAAAAGATTCCCTATCGGGAGATTCATTGGAGATTCAATTAGAAGACAGTTAATGCCAATTAACCAATCAATGGAATAAGGACCGCTTCTTGTCCTCTCATCATTATTGTCACATTTTCTTTCAACGATGCAACTTCTTGTAAAGACTGTATCTGGAAGAACTCTTTCTCTGGAGGTCCAACCGACAGAGACTGTAGAGTCTGTGAAGAAGATGCTGCAGGAAAGAGAGAACGTTGATGTGGATCATCAGCGTCTCGTATTTGCTGGAAAGGAGCTGGATGATTCAGATGCTATTGGTGTTTATGGCATTAGCTCTGAAACTACAGTTGAAATGCTGTTCAAGATGGCTGGAGGAGTCATTGAGCCTACTCTTGCTGCTCTGGCTAAGAAATATAACTGTGAGAAGATGATTTGCCGAAAGTGTTACGCTCGTCTTCCTCCTCGTGCTCATAACTGCCGTAAGAAGAAGTGTGGACACAGCAGTCAGCTCCGTCCCAAGAAGAAGCTGAAGTAATCCAATGTACCATATCTCTTGTTTACTAACAAATACACTCTAAATTGGCATTGTACTGTCGTAAGTGGTTGGCATCTTATGGAGAATGTAGTGGTTCTTCATGAAGGGAATGGAAAGACCACTATCGAACCAACGAATTCCATCCAATTCAACCATTCGGCTATTCTCAGCAATGTTGCTTCCAGAAATCAATAACGTATTTCTCTCTGATTTTCTCAACGAATTGCACATAAACGGAACCGCCATGTAGGTAACACCGATTGTATACTTCCCTTCCACATTGTGCGTACAGATACCGCATGTCTCCGTGTTGCCAAAAATAATACTCACAGGAACTCCAGTCATTTTAGAGAGCAGCGAGTGACCAGCACTGCTCAAAGGACGATACGAATAGAACGAAAGACACAAACGAACATTATCCCCAAGCAACTGCGCAACACGTTTCTGGCGTACCATACGGAAGTACTGAGTGTTCCTAAATAAGTGTCGCAGAGGTGCAAGGAGAACACGATTGAATACATGTTTCTTGTAAACGCGCACCAATTCCTTGTAGATGCTGAAGTACGTTGTATTACTCGCAGATATTACAGTAGGCTGAACTTCACCACAAATAGCTTTGATTAACAATCCCAATCCAATCATACTCATGATCTTATCAGTAATGGAGAATCGTGCCCCACACATCAATGAGGCCATGAAGAGACTAACTGTCGATGCTACAGAAACAGGCTCAGCAAGAATGATATCATTCTCTCTACCATCAAATACTCATTCCTATTCTACGTGAATTTGTATTCACGAGCCAGAGCAGAAGCAGCAGCCACGATATTTCGATGTGTTAGGGTAATTGCCTCCTTGTTGCTATTGTACACAATAACGGCAGGACGATCTTCCAATCCCTCTGGAACGTCCAATTTTGCTGTTACAACTACACTTCACCAGATCATCAATCTCATACCATGATCCTTATATTCTGTCTCCATAACGTGTCCAAGAGATATAATCGTCATATTGTACTCTTGAATCAAAGTTTCTTCCACTCGCAAGATATCACCCATCTCGATTTTCTCCAAATAGTCACACTCTGTATAGAGAATTACACGAAGATAACGACAATAACTCGTATCCAGAATATCCTCCAACTGACATAACCGAGAACGTTTCACCAATAAGACTTCACAATGTTGTTCCTCAATCACACTTGCCATCTCAGCACTGTCACAGTCAGAAGGAACAAATACAACGGAACGGCCTGCACTTGTAACACCTAATATCGCTACAATGAAGAACAATTATGGCAACATACCACTGCACTTTATACTACTAAAATCACCCATCACACACAATGGTGCATCTGTTTTAGAGTATCTTTTAACAATATTGCCCATAATCTCTGAGAGCTGAAGAATCTACATCAAATCCGAGCATTAGAACATACATAATTGTAACTCTTCCAATCGCCACCGTAATATACAGCCTCCCTATCTCCAAATGAAGAAAAACGACTGGTTCTCAAAATCCACTAGAACACCTACTTGCGAATGTCAGTAATAGTTCGAATAGATTTATCAATTGTTTCGAACTCCTCTTCTTCTGGATTACAGGTAACGGACTCGCTAATCTGTTTTCCATGGATATACAGAGGATGAGGCTTCTTTTCATTCTCCTTCAACGTACTTTCGATCCAGCGGTACAAGTATAGAAGAAATATCACAAAAGACACAAGATACACAGAATAGGAGAAATTGGCGGTGGGATTGATTAAAGTATTGGCTGAGAGGTTATTGAACAATCCCTTGATATTATCAATGTTCCAATTCATCGTATCCGTAAAGAGTTTAGGAATCCTCATCTAAACCTCAATACCATCCATCGCTCATACAAGACAATCAAATCGATAGGGAGAATACAGGAAAAACGAAGAATACACCAACCATATTGCTATAACCCCAACCAAGGCTAGAATACGATATGCTGTTTTCATCTCGCTAGTAAAGTAACAGAAACGTTTTTGTTTTGACAAATGAAATAGAGTCTACGAAGACTATTACAGTTTCCAAAAGTACTCACGTTTTTTCTGATAACTGTGTTTCACTCAATACTATTCTCTCTGTTCATGGATTTGTTGTCCATCAAACATCCACATAAATGACACTATTTCCTTCCTTTTCTCCTTCGCAACTTTCCCGAAGCACGCAAGGCGATTCTCT
>JABLTK010060880.1_pt1 | contig 20582 bp, 23 predicted proteins | sample 7160131 | NCBI WGS metagenome assembly JABLTK01 (sample SAMN14651221, study PRJNA627086) | human gut metagenome | isolation source: feces | host: Homo sapiens
AAGGGTCATCGTGCTAACAAGCGCATTGGTGGATCCATGAGAGCCAGCTGGATGCGTCGTAACACTCTTTCTCTTCGTAGATACCGATAGGTCGATCGAGAGTTTGTTTGTTGCGAATACTGTAGAGAGAAGCCTTGAGGATTCAAAACAAATAGTCCAATATTGTAACTTTTTTCGTAACTGTTTCCACCGTTCTACCGGATCCGTAGGGTTTGTAGACGCTGTGGCTGTATGACTCTCTCTCCACTGGAAGAAGTCAACCATCTTCTTATTGGCTCGCAGCGATTCCATAGAGTACAAGGAATCTGTAATGGATACATCATGATTACCTTCGGTTTGTTGTTGCATTACATACAGACACAACTTCACGTCCATTTCAATCAATTTCGGAACGCGTCGCTGCAGTCGTAGTTGGATTTTCTCTGTATCCATAGGCAAAATACAAATCTCCTGAGCAGACTGATTCAGACGAGATTTCACACGTAATAACATTCCGTCCAATGCTTTTAGGAGCGGAGATCCTTCTTTCAAATTCATATGAGAAGCCATAGTAATGACAGCAAGAATAACCGAGGAAGGATGACAACATTCAGCAGTTCTACCATTCATCGCTCTCAAACCCATCTACCGAACAAGGAGACATTGAGCAAATGTCACATGGATCGGACCACATCCCTCTTTGGTACTTCCTTCGTACAGGAGAATGGTAAAGCACATCTTCATAATACAATACACGCAATCAGCAGTAAGACTCATGACCATCTTCACATGAATGGAATGAACATATCATACCTCTCTCGCCCGACTTTCCGATGAAAAAACAGACATAATAGTATTCAAAACACTCTGACATTCTCGAATACATTCATTACTACGACCTGAACTAATCAATTTGTTGACAATTTGTGTCATTTTGGATAACCATAAATCGATTCGATTTGTAATGCTATCAAGATCACTCGGAGAAACAGATAGCATTCTTGCGTTCGGAATACCACATTTCTATATCACATCTATGGAAAACACATACTGGAAGTAGGAGAAGTGTCAACGTATCACAGACAGTCGCTAGTTCCTGCAAGGAGGAGATAAAGTGAGAATGAGAGAGTCGTGTGACAAACCGGAGATCATCCTGGACCTCTCGAAGAGTATCCAGGAGATGAGTAACAAAGAGAGATGATGCTACATCAGACGGGACTATACATGATGGAAGAATTGAAATCAAACGCTTTGGAGGAGGATGAGGTAGAAGCTTTGATTCTTGTTTACTAAGAAGCAAGTCTGAAGGACGGGAAGGAATCCCAACGGAGATACGTGATGATGTTGGCCGAGGAGAGGAACGAAAAGGATGAAGTGGTCCTATGGATTCCTCTTCAGAAAGAGAAGGAGAATTGGATGTTTCCTTCTCTGTAAGGAAGTGTGTGTCATCTGTCATTGCTTCATCCATGGAGGGATTGGATGGATCCATATAAGTTGAAGCTGGGGAAAGAGATGGAGCGAAGGAAGGAACATTTGGTGAAGCAAATGAAGCAGTTGGTGGTGAAGAGAGTGAAGCGGTTGTTGGTGAAGTGAACGAGGAAGTAACAGGAGCTGGAGCTGGTGGTGGCCGTTGGATAGGTTGAGGTCGAGGAATAGAAGATTTCACATTATATTTCGGCAACGGTTTTCCATTAGCTCCCAATTTCGGTTTCACCAACACATTAGCATTCTTTCGTCGTGCAAGAGCTGCTCTTCCAGATACAATATCCGACTCAGCAGCAGAAGGAGGAACAACAGGAGTGGCTACAATAGGAGTGGTGCAAGTACTGGTAAATGCTTCGATCACTGAACGCAATTGTGAAGCATCTGTAGGACTTCGCTTATTCACCACCTGCATAACAGCGCCCACACAACCCTGATTGAGTAGGACTTCTAATACATCTGTAGCTGCAGTTCGTGATTCTTTAGTCTTATCCAACACGCCATCAAGAACATCAGATATGACTGCTTCCAATGCATGTGGATCACTCAGCGAAGCGTAATTACGCAGCCATTGTAGTGTGTATTGTCGTCCTTTGGGAGACTTGCAACCAAGAGAGAGATGTGGCAGGAGTGAATTCAACAGAGATGGTTGAGGAGATCCATTGTGAACAATCCATTTGGTTAATGTCTCGAATCTGCTTATCAGTCTCATATTCATACATACAATGCAGTCACAACTGAGGCCTTGCTATCTCCACTGAGCTTCATCAATTCAGGAATTAGAACTACTGTGTATCGTTGAATCCCCAGACCCAGAGCTGAGGCCACACATCCAATGCATTGGATGACTTTCGTTCGTAGATTCAGATTTGTCTCGAATAAACGATCCTTCAGAGCTACTACCAGCTCAGAAACGCTTGTAGAGTCTATAATAGGCTGTTTCTTTGTAAGGAGTGTTGTGAGTTGGAGAATAGCTTCTTGACGAATCTTCCAGCTATCCTTCTCTCCTGTAACTCGTAAATCTCGTAAAAGTGGAGTCAACTAACTGATAGTCCATACTCAAATCTACTTCAGTACTAATATCGGAAGGTTCACGTATTGACAAAATAGATTGGGAGATAGCAGTACCAGGTTCAGATGAAGGAGCAGACTCCTGAGTAGTTGAAGATGGCTCATATTGAACAGACTCAAGTACAGATCGAATACTCTTCTTTTGCAGATCCGAAAGATCAAATTGATCAAGTACAGAGGTAATAACAGGACCCAACTACAGATCAACAGAGTGTTTCTGACTCACTTGTCGATACAATTCAAGCAATAAGGAAGTTGCAGCACTCTTTACAGCTGGATTTGAACTCTGAAATCCTTGTGGTTTCTGGAGATATGTTAGAATCTGCTTAACATCCAGAGAGTTAGCACCAAAGTCCTTGATAAGTGTTTCCATCCACTGAAGTACAGCCTTCTGCTGCATTGGAATCTTGCTAGATTCCATTCCATTTTGCACACACTCAATGACAGGATAAGGACCGATCTTTTCACACATCGTCGAGAGAAGATCAAAAATGATTGGCCCGAGTTTTTTATCGTGGATCTATATAGACAATGAAGTAAACATCATACTTTGGGGAGTATTGCAGGAATCACTAGGAGACAACTCCGAGGTCCGATAGCACACAACTTAGAAACTGTCAGAATACATTCAATAGCACTTTTGAGGATATTGATGTTAGATGCCTTCATTTGATTCGCAAAACTCATTGCATAAACAACAAATGCTTCGCAATTCACTGAGATTGATGATGCATTTGTTTCGACAAAGCGCGTTATGGATTCAAAAGCCTCCACTTTCTCTTGCCATTTTGTACTCGTATCAATTGTCTCCAATACCTTAACTCCATTAGGGACAGAAGATATAATCTACACTTCAAAGCAGCATTCCGGTCATTACAACATCTGTAGATGTTTCTTTTGTATAGGCAATCGGAAGATCACTTGCAGGTTGAGCTACAACTCGTCGTTTCGGTCCATTGTCTACAACATGATTCTAATAGGATTTCTTGCTTACTAGGAGTTGTTTCGTTTGTAGATGCAAGAGATGATTTGGATTCTTTGGATGAAGAGGATGCGTCCTGTTGTCTCATGGCAAACCGTGCTGGAGGTCTTCGCTTCGGTTTGTCTGAAGAGAAATCGAATTCCATATCTGTCTTGAGTAACAATGATGATCCCAACAAACACTATCAAAACCAACTATTGGAAAGACTGATCAAACCATGACCGCAACTTAGAGTAATACTGAACCCATTCTCTGTGCTTCTTTCTGGACATCTTCTTCAGATACATCAGGTAAGACTTGCAGAAGATACAAGAATGCTTTCCAAATATAGCTTCCCTAGAATATGGACCAATATACGATAGCATAGTCATACTTGTCTCCAAATCATTCTTAATCTCCAATAGGCTAGAAATCACCCAAGAAGGCAAACAATACGATACAATCAAGATACTCAAGCACATACATGTCACAACTCCAGAGAAGATCACGTTCTTGTTTGTTGTCCAACTATCTCTCATTCCAATCAACAATATCCTGCTTCAATAGTCCATAAACAGAAGTGCATGAGATAAACACCCAACATGCAATTATCAGTCCTTCAAAAGCATATGTATTATCGCTATTACCAAAAAAGGTGTACAAAACCCCTCCTTTCCTTGAAACTTTCTAGTTATCAAGAAGGGAATATATTAATTACTTCAGTATACGGAACTGGTTTTCGAATAATAACATATGGAATGCAGGCCAAACAGAGGAATAAGATGATCAGACAAACACGAAGATACGAACCTCGCCATTGGAGCAAATGCACCAATCCCTTTCCAGGAATAAAAAGGAATGAAAAGAGAATAACCACAGCACTGACTCCAAGAAGAATAATCTTTTGAGAATCCTCTGTAATCGGCATTTTGATCTATACTAAAGAAAGAGACGATGACAAACCTGAAGAGACAATTCCTTATTCATCCAATCACAAATTCGCTTAGGTGAAGTATAATAATCATCAGAGCTATAAAGGACCACAGCTTTTCTTGTTCGTTTTGATGATGGAAGCTTTATGATCGCAGCATGCGGTACATACATTACCTTCATCTAGAAAATCATCTGAATCAAACAAAATGACATAATCAAACATCTGATCACCATTCTCAAAACGGCAAATAGCGAACAGAAGCTTTAGATCTTTGGACTTTTCAGTTCTGTAGTATTCATCATGAATTGTAACGATCCCCTTTTCAAGTTCATCACAATTCTGACACCCATATCTAGTTTAATCATATAGCGATATTTCTTACCGTTTATCCTTTGATGTGAATACAATAACACTCACAAAATCACGTTTCTTGTCAAGAATATTGAGATAATTCTCATTAGTAATCATAAGCACATCTTTCCTCATATCGATATCTTCTATCTACATATCAAACGTAGTACACTCTCCTACCGTCGATTCTTCTACAACCTCACATAAAGACACCTGGAAGATAAGTAGAATGAACAAGAGAAGAGATCGGGAGAACATAACAGTTGAGTACAAGACAGAATCAAATTCCAGAATTTGTCCTATTTTCTAAAATATGCTTTTCTCCGATTATCTCATTTGTTATTCGCGTAATGAGACCAACGTTGAGTAATTTGTTTAATACAGCTGTTACTCTGATCTATATCAATATCTATTGTTTTCTGTAAGAGGAATGGTTAGGCCTAGCATTTATAGATACGCATTCTTTTGTCTTTTACGAGGAGAAGGCAGTGTCTTTCGGATTTCGAAGGAAGTAGGAATGATTCTTCTGAACGAATCTGTAGGTGACACATATCTTCCACCCTCGTTTTTATGTTGTAAAAGACTCGAAGCCAATTCGTACAGGAAGAACAATGTTCTTTATGAATCATCGGTCTTATGCAGATTACTTTGTGGATTGCTTTATGACCGGTGGTTCTTCCTATTTATCACGACTTGGTGTCATCTTCTCGTTTCCAGGTCCCTCATATTGTGGCTATCTTCTCAATTTCGTTTGGTTCTTCTACAAACGCAAAGGCATCGATCGTAAATGGTTTACACGATTTGTAGCATCAAAATGGAATCATCGGTATGTCCAGTCTGCCTGAATGATGTATAGAAGTGATAATGGTTGTATTGTTTATCCAGAAGGACATATTTCCAAGCCTTCCTCTCATCCGGTGTTACGAACTGGTGTTATGGAAGTAGCATACAATCTTAACTGTCCTTGTCAAATTGTTCTAACAAAAGGCAAAGAAGAGATTATCAATGTGGAGAGTCTGGCTTTTCAGGAGAATGCCCATCTTAGTGTTTGTGTGTCGGAGGTGTTAATCCCTCGCGATTATAAGACCAAAGAAGAGTGGTTCAGCAAGGTTCAGGAGGTGTGGGAGAGAGTGGCGGCTTCGTTAGAAGATCGTGAGGGAGAGACTGAGATTATTGCTCCTTTACCAGGTTCTTATGAGTATTATGGATGAAACATAGGTGTGAATACAGATTTGTGTGTCGATGAGCCTATTTCGGGGAATGCAATGGTATATTCGATCACAGCGTTGATTGCTTTTGCTGCTTTATGTTACTCATTGTACTATATGTAATCCTCTCTTGTTTGTGGAATGACAATGAGTATTCTGTGATAAAATATCACACAAATAATGAACAACAGTTTCAACAAACAACAATGACCCAAATTCCTCTACTTCTTCTGCATTCCAGATACAATATCATCAATTCTCAATAACATGCAAGCAGATTCAATAGCAGTTTTGATTGTTTGACTCTTCACCTGGAATGTATCCCAGATTCCCAACTCACGCATATCAGCAATACATCCCTTCACTCCATCCACACCCAAAAATGCATTCTTTCCTCCACTATGTTCTGCCTATTCCTTAATCTTTCATTCTATTCTTACTCGTAATTTGGTGATCACTCGAATCGTATCTGTTCCACAGTTCTGACACAGTGTGCGAGGAATCACTTCCAAAGCTTCTCCTACTGCACTAAACGGCAATGCCTCTATTCCTCCTCGGACACGGGCTTCCTCTTTAATTCGACAAGCCAACTCCATCTCAGTTGCACCTCCACCTGGTAACAAACGAGCATCAAACACCACATTACGAGCCACTTGCATAGCATCCTGGAGATTCCTCTCAATCTCATTCAGAGCATCCTTGCTACCACCTCGGAGCAGAACTGAACATGCCTTCGGATTCTCACATTCTTCAATGAAGGCAAAGTATTCGTCACCTATCTGACGGACTTCAAACAGTCCACATCCTGTACCAACATCACTCTCTAACAATTCATCAGGACGATGAACAATTGTTGCTCCCGTAGCCTTTGCCAGACGGTTATTATCACTCTTACGGACACGTCGTAGTGCTGTAATATTGGCTTTCTGCAAGTAGTGTTGAGCCAAATCTGAGACTCCCTTCTCCGTGATTACCAAATCTGGTTTCACAGCAATAATGCAGTCACACATCTTACGTACTGCTTCTTCTTCATTCTTCAATGCTTTATCCCAGTTTTCAGCTTCGCTAATTTCCAGATGGGCTACAGACTCTGCTTGTACGTATTCCAACCCACAATCTAAGAGCACAATACGAGGCTTCTCAATACGACGACGCATTGAAGGATGAGTTACATCCTTGTTCAGCATCACGCCTCGTAACACACGACTCTCTGTCAATTCTCCTCCTGGAATCTACAGTCAGATTCCATCCTTGTTCTTACCTTCTCCACACGAACAAATCGTTTCAAATCGACTTCACTTTTTCCTCTTTCATTCTCATCCACAATTGTCAGTACACTATCTAATGCAAGACCACACTATGTTTCAGCCACACATTGTAGTCATACAATCAAATCACCAAAACGACTACTGAACTTTGTTCCAATCGTACTACGAAGTAGACGCATCATGGATTCGCGATCATGAATATCAACAGGAACTGCCAGTTCTTCACACAAATGAAGAGAGAATTCCAAAGCCTGATAGAAAGCTCGTACGATCACGGTAGGGTGGATATTGCGAGAAAGGAACGGTTCTGCAGATACAAGCAACTCACCAGCTAACACTCATTCCTCATTTCATTTTATACCAAGAATGATCACAGATGTTGTACCATCTCCTACTTCCTCATCCTGAGTTCGAGATAACTCGATCATACTCTTTGCTGCAGGATGAGACACATCGACTTCTCGGAGAATGCTATTACCGTCATTTGTTAGAAGAATGCCACCCATGGGGTCCAGAAGCATCTTTAACATGGAACGAGGACCAAGAGTAGTACGAATGATATCAGCAACAGCCTGAAATGTCATCCATTCTGTTCCACATAGTTTACCTTTGCTGCTTGTATGTTTCCCAATTGCACTCTACGTCCACTTTCACGCTTTGTATTCTGATCTATTCATTACTCATCGATATTCAAACGTAACCTACTTAATACAAGAACTGGAACTTGCATAAGATATGAGAAAATGAATGAAGACTGGAATCACGGGAATAAAGTCAAACGGTTATCAACAAACAAATCTAGCAACGCTCAAAAACACGATACAACCGATCTGTACTCGTGACTAATTGAATAATTCCATTGTTCCATAACCGATCTGAAAGAAGGAGTAGTTTTCGCACATTTGGATACAACGTACATTGAATAATACTCTTCCATTCCTCACATTCGATTTCTTGTTTCTCATCCGGGATAAAACTATAAAATCGTGCAATCTCCCTCGCAATTCCCTCTAAACAACGACTTTCCTCAGAATAATTAACTTCAGTAGCCAGTCGATAGAGAAAGATAGGAAGATAGGCATAATTGGGTTGATACTCCGTAAGTAACATTGGAAGGGTTTGAAGGAACAGTTTCTCTTCTTTCTCAACGAATTTGATCGCAAAATAATCATCTAACATGCAAGCAAAACTCTTCAAGGTATCAAGTTCCTTCTTCAATGAAACACCCTTCTGCTCAGCCACCTCTCCAATTAAATCCGTCACACATAACGAGTCGGTAAATGTAATAGGATAGAAACAGCCGAAGTGAAAGAGAGTAGTCTGATAAAAGAGTTCCTCACTATCCATAATCATATCCCAACTCACATACAGAATCTCCCTTGTTCGCAACAGTATCAGTCTTGTATCGAATTGGATGAGAGAGAATGTGCATCCTTTCACACAGCTGATAAAGACACTCTTTTGTAATAAATCCTTCTCATGCGAACATTGCTTGTTTCCTTGCTCAATTCCTTCTCGCAGATGAATGATACTTCCAAGTCGGAGATCCTCTCGACTCTCCTTGTATGGTGTCTCTACATAGACTCCTGATAGTAAGGCTTGAGTGAGAGTCATAGAAGTAGATACTCCTGATGAACGATTCTTCTGAACCGCAGGCGAATCCAGATCCAACATGTCAGCTTGGGAACCTTGTGTTTGTGCATAGATCAACGATGGTGAAGGGTTCTCTTGTGAAGGAAGTGACAACGAGCTTGGTGTGGTCTGAATCGAACTCTGAGAGGTTGACTGGAAGTTCAACGTTCGTTGTGCGTAATCCACTCGCACCTTCTTACTGGGACCAATAGATCCTGGAGAAGATCGAACAATTGGTTCCACCGAAGAAGATGGGAGTTTCTTACTGGGAGTTACATTTCCAACAACTTGAGTGTTTACAATTCGTTCGATTCCTGCGTCTACTACTTCTACAATTCGTCGAATAACATAATCCTCATCCAGAAAACAAATTTCGCGCTTATTCGGATGAACATTTACATCAACCAGATGAGCGTCAATTGTCAACGCCACATAACAAAATAAGCTTTGATTCCTTGATTTGCTATTTGTATCCGAACAGTAATAATATTGTTCTAACACTCGCCATATTCCTTGTTTGATTCGCGAGTTGTGGATATATCGATCATTCACAAATAGCACAAAAGAGAGAGTTGAATTGATTGTTATGTGAGATTTGGCCGACAGAACAATGGTTCCAGCAAACGGACATTCTACCCCAGGTTCTTGCTCAATCTGCAGTTCATGGAGTGTAGGCCGAATACCAGATCCTAAAACATTCACAATGCTATCAACAAGCGTAGTCGAACGGATTGATTTAAAAAGAACTTTATTTGGCACCTATCTATCAAATATCCTTCGAATAACCACCTCCTTCAATGAAAACGAGACTCCTTTGTGGGCATAATGCATACTAAACACTTGCATCAAAACAAGAATGAATTTCGTTTCTTCACTACTGCTCTGGTTGTAGACACGTTGCCGCATCGGAATATTGTAAAAGAGGTCTTCCACCGTTATGGTAGTTCCCTTTGTCGATGCCGTCGCCTCGATTCGATTATCAACAATAGCGTTATTGCAATACCGGGCTCTTAGGATAATTTCGTCAACCAAAAACTACTTCCAACCGCAAACATCCGATTCCTTCTTTGTTACTACTAACACTCTACTAACAGTACTGATAGATGCAAGAGCCTCTCCACGAAACCCAAAGGTGTGAATCGAATTCAGATCATCGAGTTGACGTAGTTTACTTGTTGTGTAACGTTCACACAACAATGGCAAATCGTCCTTCTACAACTGAATTCGATTTCAATCACAGTACCATAATTCCATCTCCGTTATCTTGGATTTGCATTAACTTCGTCCCACCTTTTGCTAACAATACAGCAATTGTTGTTGCATGAGCATCAATACTATTCTCCATCATCTCCTTTAGTGCCGCCCCAGGTCGTTGAACAACTTCTCCTGCTGCAATTCTGTTCACAACATCCTCGCTTAACCGCTGAATGCGACGACTATTCCTAATAATCCTTCTCTATTAATACCTCTCTGGCATCTAAATTGTTAGCTCCCAGAACTTGCAATATACTGCAGCTGAGATTTGAGCGCGATTACAGAACGTAACAACCACGGGAATTTGTTATCTTGTTTCCCTCCAAGAGTATCAACCAAAATTGATACTAGGATCAACGTATATAGCTCTACCATTCTATTTTACTATTCTGCTCGTTTGAAAACATCTGTACGGATCTCCCTCAGTTGAGTGTTTTTTGATTGTTATGAACGAATAACTTCATTATATGATAGGTACACTAGAGTGGAATAGTGTCTGTCCAGGACTATTTCTCACTTCCAACTTGCGTTAAATCCTAAAGATATTGCCTTTATCCTACAGAAATCATGAAGATGGAAGAAGTCATCGTTATCGTTAATAGTGATTTGGACTTATAGTAATCAATCATTCCAATTTTATAATTGTTCAGTGGTACTGTATGACCAATCAGGTTGATGAGACACACGAATGCTAGTTTTAGTTTAATAATAACTGTATTGCGCTGAAACTCTTGTTTGATGGATACAATGAAAAGCTCTACTACATCTAGCCTTTATCCATTCGGTTGTGGTAAAGATTTGAACACTAGTATTAGTGGAGCCACCTATTGTAGTAACTTGCAGTGGAAGAGATACGTGCTGAATATGAACGAGTGCAAGGGGTTTTTTCCGCCTTCCCCCACTTGTCCCGTTGAAACTAGTTGTAGCCAGTTTGTATTGGAATTATGAATTATCAGTAGGCCACCTGTTATAAAGGTTGCATTATCCCCATTAGCAAAGAAATCTAGTTGCTGTGTTCCAACTGCCCGATGGATCCCACGAAAGAAAGGAGAGAAAGGCCGCTCACGGGGACGCATTAAAGTTGGAAGATACATTTATCATGCTGTGGTTGTTCCACAACCAAAGTACTGGTCTCATATCTAATCGCTTTTCTTTATGATAAACAAGGATACACACATTATATAGACCTAGGATTCGCTCCAGTTGAGTATTTCTGTTGACGATTAGCAGGTCGGAGAATCTATCATTCAAAACACTAAGAGATTCTACCTGGAATGAACACATCAAATCTTCGTCCACACTCATCATTCCACCAGCATTGTCGAACTCACCACAGTAGTTGGGAGCCGAAAAGATTGTAACAAGATTCCTATCTGCAAAGAATTCATAGCCATCCTCCATCACTTGATGAGCGCGACACACCAGATCGAGATCATGTTGTTGCAGGAAATCATGTACGACATCCTCGGCAAATGTATAACTTACACCACGGTCATTAATTCCCCATCCGCTCAGTAATTCCCGCTCTGGGTCGGACCACAAGAGATCACACAGTAATCCCTTATCTGGGACATCGCACGGCCGCTGAATGCTTCTAATGAGATCAATTGATGACAACTCGGGAGACAAACCTCCATGCATGCAGATAATCCGTCCTTCGATTAAGGCGCTGATAGGAAGACACTTAAAACAATCCGAAAACAGCTTCCAAAGTCGAATATTGTATCGTCGTTTACACTCATCATAGAAACCATAAATACGATTAATGGAATCTGTTTCGTGGTTTCCACGTAATATGAAGAAGTTCCGAGGATACTTTATTTTATATGCGAGCAACAAGCAGATGGTTTCAATACTCTGTTTACCACGATCTACATAGTCTCTAAGCTATCAAACATCATTACAAAGCCAACCCTAAGAACAAATAGTTTGCCTCTGGAGGAAACCCGCCATACTCGAAAAGACGAAGGAGGTCGTAGTACTGACCGTGAATATCACCTTCACTTTACCAACAAACCTGAATCGATACCACAAACCTTGATTGGTGCTTGCAGATTCAAAAGAACTGGCTGACTCATAAAGACATCCGTAGCTTTTGATATTAGCTGTTTAATTTGTTCCTCAGGTAAATTCACTTCCTTTCCAGGTCTTGCGCCTCTCACATCCAGCAATTTGTCAATGATCGAGTCCACATCGAAGTCTGATTGCGCTGCCATGTTGAGTAAATCCAATCACGTATCTACAAACAAATTAGAAATGTCCCCACCAATGTCACAAACGAAAGTGTATTTCCTCCCCCCATAAGGACAACATATCTTACATAAAACACTGATACCAAAGGAAATGTTAGAACAACACAACTCTGGCCTCTCTACTTGTTTAAGACAATTCTACAATGGCCGAAACGCCGGTTTCCGAAACAAACAGACAAGACATTTGAATAGTTACAGACGAAAGAGATTCACCGGTCCACACTTGCAGACGCATGTATCATTTGAATTCGTACATACACACTCATCTTCCACATACGAGGACAGATACCCACTTCCGCAGCGTTGAGGAACAGCCACAAACTGCAGCTTGAACTCTTCATTGCTGTTGCCAGACAGGTCACGGAAGGCATCCTCCTGAACCATCAAACTCACTTCAATAGACTCCAAATTGCTGTTTCCACGACTATAGCCCATAGGTTGCAGAATTGTCACTATATGTCCTTCAATCACAATATCATGAGCTGAAAGGGCCTGACCCTGACCATTAGTCTTCAAGGCAATCGCATTCACATTATTCAATACAACAGGCTCATTGAAGAAGAGTCTCAAAGGTACATCATTTGGAATATGATTCTGATCATCCATTGGTTGAGAATACATTACAATGGGTCGCTCTGTATCTGCCTCTGATGTGAACGAAAGAGAGTTGATCTCATTATTGCAGACACCACTCATCGTGATGACTGTACAACTAGGTATCTCCACAGTATACATAGCATTTGGAAGCAATCCATATGTAACAAGGCCCATATCACGATCCGACACCTTCCACTGACTAGCAGGAATTTCCTTCGCCACACCATCATGTAGCAGTCTGATAGGAGTCTTTCCAAAGATCTCCACTCTCTCGCTAAATGAGATCACAATGTTGATAGGCTCATGAGAGTCCTCCGAGAGCGAGGTAGCTTCCTCGACCAACTCCACTGTAGGAACCGTCTCCATCTCAATAGTTGTGAAGAGAATCTCTCCATAGATGATTCGATGCAACACCGCTGAGGGATTCACAGACAGTAAGAACATGTCGCTCGTCATATAGTAAGTGTAACGACTGCCCACTTGAAGCTTCTCATGCACACGCACAATCACATTTGCACCTTCCACTTTCACATCCTCCAGACCCATCGACACCTTCTCACCAGTACTCATATTCTCAACGACAAACTCACCTTGTGTACCCAACATCACATTCTGATCATATGTGAGAACAATTGTAGGACGCAACGATACTTCCTTGGCTCCATTCTCCACAGAAACACTCAACAAGTGAACAGTACCGTGAACCTGAGGGACATCAATCTCATCGGAGACGTAGTCGTCAGCAACTCGCTCACCAGCAGCATTCTCGGCAGCACAATACAGACGCACACTCTTCGCAGAGGGTAGTGACGTGAAGGAGTATGACAGTGCTCCATCAAGACGATGCTCCTTCTCCTGACCCATAATCATCACATCCTTATGAGCCAAAGCTTCTGAAGCCGACACGAACAAACAAGCCACACGAGCAGTTACGTTGATTGCTACATTCACGGAGGCTTCTGTAAGCGAGGACACGTGCAGATTCGTCACATTGAACTTCGCAGGCTGAGCCACAGCAGTTGTGATGAAAGACAAGTTAATCTCCGAGGACACATCACTTCCCGAGAGTGAATAGGCCCAGCAAAGACCACTGTAGGCAAAATCAGGAACCAAATCACTGAAGACGATCGTAGCCACGTGATTCTCAAGCACCGGAGCATAGCCATGGACAGGATGACCTGCATTCAACATACACTCTACCGCACTGTCTCGGAATGCTACCTCGAACTTTACTACAGCGTACGTAGCTCCAGGTGATACCAATGTGATGCTAGCAGAGATTGAAGCAGCCACCATGATGAGGATCTTAGAAGGAACACTCTCGCCAATACTATTGACAGCAACCAGTGTTACCTCCATCTCACCAGCAGGGAGATTGTTCAGAACAACCGAGTTCGTCTTGGTCTCGATAATGGTGTCACCAACAGAGACCAAATAACCAGTAATCGCCTCGACAGATGCAGGAACCTTCCAATACAACTCCACAGTGTCGGCATAGATCTGCTCGTACTCCACAGACAAGGGATCAACAGACGAAGGAATATCAGTAGGCAGAGAAGGATCCATCACACTCAATGGAGCAGAATAAGAAGAGGATCCCGCAGCCGAAGTAGCCTTGACCTGAATCAACACAGGCTCATCCAAAAGAGAGATAGCAATGGTGTACACATTCGATAACGGATTCGCCTCGACTGACACCACCTGACAATCACTCTGACAGAAGAGGAAACTGTAACCAAGAATGGGCAAACCGAACGAAGCACCATTGGTCAGACGCAGTGAAAACAGAATGAGAGGCATATCAGAAGACGTGATATTCTGATGCTCAATAGCAAGCAGTACAGGAGTCTGGGGTTCCGCAGGTACGGGTGTCATATCCTTGGGGATCTCTTCGACCGTATATGCGATGGTGTTCACCAGCTTATTCTGTACATTAATGCGCACTTCTGTCGTCTCCTCAGGATCCACATCCAGTACACGTGTAATGGTAACAGGCTCATTGTCATAGCTTGTACACACATCATCGAAGGTCATGGTAGTAGACACAGCTCCAACCACTATAATCGTGTACTGACAGTAATCAGTATCAGAGACTCCGATACTCAGATTGGGATCACGAGCAGCTTGGAACTGGAGAAGCACCTTGCCAGTAGCCAGGATCGTAAATTCAACATGCTCCACAGCGTGAGGAGCACCCAGAGGAGTGGTAATGTAGAAAGGAGTCGTCACAGGCTGCATCATGTTACCAGCTTGATCCACAACCAGATTCTCAGCACGCATCTGATACACTCTGCTCGAACGCAGAGGAGCATTCGCAATATCGATCACCAAACGGTGAGAGTTTGAATCATTGTGGTATGTGGTCACAGTAACAATCGAACCATCATTCTCATCGAGGAAATGAATATGACCGTTTGAAACAACTGAAATCTCCTCATTAAACTCCACCAAGAAGCGAGACATGGAAGTAAGTGTGATGTTCTGGGAGTATACACCTGCCTCATCCCCCTCATTGGCTACACTCATCAACACAGGACTATCCTCATCGTCACCAGTTGTGAAGGAGAACAAGCCACTCACACCAGTTGCTGGGGAAGATGTCTCCACAATCTCGAAACATGAATGATCCACCAACAATGTGAAACTACCATAAGGATACAACAACTCTTCAAGGGTAGGATACCAAGTATATACCTTGCTGCTCACAGCTGTCATCAGCTTTACATCGATACTGAAGGTTTCCTCACCATCACTCAGAATCAGAGCTTGGCAAGGCGTCGATACAGGCGTCACGTCCTGATCAAATGTCACACGATACATAGGACGCATCGAAACAGGTCCAGTCACAACTTCACCTGTCACAGGATTGATGATTGCAACTTCTGTCATTACGGGAGGTAGGGAGAACAGACGCTCCAGCACAGCACTACCGATGACCGCATCTGACGTGCCCTCTTTTGCCACCACACCCTCACTAGGATCTACGGGATGGAATCGCACAGAACGAATCTGTAGAGGAAGAGGGCGATCGAAAGGAACATCAACCACGATGCGCAGGACAGATTCATGCACCTCACCATGAATACGTTCGGCAAACTGCACAGCAGACTCGGAGGAGTCAAGGAATGACAGGAAGTTAAGGCTTTGCAGAGCACTCTCACTGACTGAAATAGCACGATCGAATGTGATATCAATACGAGAGTTTGTAGCAATCTGTAGACCTCCAGAGTATACAGCAGTAGCCGAAACAATGGCAGGACGGATAGAGACGAAGGAGAACGAATAGATCGGTGATGTGGCTGTCGAAGCTGCGCTCTGAGCTCCAGTGACAGGTGAGAAGAAGGCTCCAGCTTCAGCAATGAGCTTCACTTCACCAAAGAGACAAGTCACATCCGTCACAGGAATGGATACCGTCGATTCGTTTACTGTCACCGAACCAATCGTGAGAATACAGCCAGCAGTGTTGACAAGCTGGATTTGCTTCTCTGACAGATACTGTACTGAAGAGTCAAAGACAATCTCCACAGACTTCTGATACACCTGACTGACAGTCTGGACAGACTCTGCAGGAGGTTGGCATGATGTTCCCATCACTGTAAGAGCGGGAATCACAGGAGTATGGAAGGAAACCACCTTGACAGGACTCATTGGAATCTCTCTCATATCAACAAAACATCCTGCAGGGATTGTCAGCGTGTAGGAGGTATCACTGTCCCATACACCAGTTAGAGGATTCAACTCATAAGTCATGCTATCCTTTTGGATCAAAGTCGAAATGGACACTTCATAGGTGTGCTGATGTGACTCCAGAAGGAGAGTACATTCAGCAGGAGTGACAGCTTCATTGAAGACAAGCACCAAGGGATCAATTGCTGTTACCGGGGCTGTTGAAGATGCAACGAAGGGAGCTATGCGGTCAAAGTTGTAGGTACGCTCGAAGGCAGGTGACAGGTTCCCAGAAAGATCTTTTACAAATCCAGCCTCAAATCGGAACGTGTAGATGTCGTCAGGAAGGGTCTGTCCATTAATAGTCACTGTCACTATGGTCGTAGGCTCTGTCACCGTTACTGTGATGGGTCCAGCCACCTGCGTCTCCGAAGAGTTCACCACATACAGAGAACCTGTACCTGTCATTACATTCTCATTGAAATGAAGTGTGACAGTTGCCATATCATTCACCTCAAAGCTAAATGCCTCCGGTCCCTCAGTATCGGCAACAGTAAATGAGAAAGAAGAACCAATATCATAGTAAACAGGAGAACCATTATTGCTTGTGAATAGATTCTCGTTGTACACATAAGTGTATGTCCTTCCACTCTTTAGAGGGAATGTCAGTTTCACATCCTGATCCACAATTTCAACACTGCCTGAAATAGGCTCTTCTTCTTCATAGATGATGTGTCCCAAAGTAACACCTGCCGACAATCGTACACCAGCAGTGAAGTGAAGAATGATCTGTGAATTGGCATCCACCTGTGTCGCTCCTGAAGAAGGTGTGGTGTGCTGCAGCAGGACGCGGGTTGTTGATTCTGTCACTGTCGTGAAAGAAACGAAGGTTATGTCATCCGTACAAAGATTATCTGAGTTACACACTACTCCCCCAGGGATGTACACAGTATACTTTGTGTGACTCTCCAGACGATCTGCAACAGCCTGATTGTAGATAATGAAGGTGTTTCCAGAGATCACCGAAATAGGACGGGTGACTGGAGGTTGGCCTTCAGGCTTCACATTCACCACAGTATCCTCAGCAATCATCAGCTCCTGATCGAATGTGAACACCATAGGAGCATCCAGCATCACATCCTCCAAACCCTCCAGGTTGAAGCTCACTATAGAGGGAGCTGACGACTGAATAGTTCGGAAGGAGATTGAAGATGCATTTGTTGAGATTCCATAGCCATTGTGGAAGCAACCATATGGAATAACCACCTCATAGTTTGTGAAGTAACGCAGATTCGACACACTGAACACGTGAGTGAGAGTCAATGAAGACGCTATCACAGGGATAAGGGTCACATTGTGATTGACAGCTTCATCCTGAGCCATCGCCACAATCTCACACATGTCGTCCATAACCACATCCTGATCGAAAGTCAACGAAACCATTGTTGTCACAGGCACAGAAGTCGCTCCATCAGTAGGAACACACTGAGAGATTACCAAAGAAGGCATCTCGGAGGAATGTACCGTTACTTGCTGGGTCATTACGGTACGCTCGTTGCCATTTCCATAAATGTTGAACACAGCATCCTCACTCACTGTTACCATGTAATCCTCATTCACAATTGCACCAGTATACGAAGCCACCAGAATATTATCGTTGGCAAGGAGATCATTACCAGAAATCACTATAGCATGATTGCAGCGGACACAGGTGAGAGTTACAGAGCCTTCACCTACAACCACCATGCTGGAGAACCGAATCTGAACCTGACCATCCTCAAATATAAAACGATTGACAAGTTCCTGAGTTACAGGGACGACAGTCTGATCCGTCACAGTAAAGGAGAGCTGAGCGACATCATTATAATTATTGAATGCATCCGTAAACATTCCAGCAGGCACATCAACAACCACTCGCTCACCAAGAGCATAGCGACCAGTATTGGGAAGAATAACCATGTTGTCGACAGGGACGACCTGACTACCAGTGTACACTTGGATGGTATTGGCTCCACGAACTGTAATGCCACCATCGATTTCCCCGGAAGGATTCACAGTCGTCTGATCGTTAAGTACAAGAATGATATCAGTCATGCGAGAAGCATTCTCCACATCATCAAGAGGTGTGAGAGTTATCTTTACTTCAGGACGAATGGTATCCTTGCTATGGAAGCGGACTACGATCACCTCCGATCCTACATTCTTGTTGGTATCAAGAAGACTGTTCTCCTCGATGGTTAAGGTACACTCTGTATAGCTGGGAATGTGGTAAGGGATAGTGAGATTCACTTCTCTCACTGTCAGAGAATCTTGAGGAATTGTAGACAATCGTTCACCGCACACAAGACTAGCAGACCAATTCTCAGTCACTTCAAACGCCTTATTGAAAGTCAGAGTGATATAGGAGTCGGTGTCAGCATATTCGTCTGCAGCAGGAACCGTTGACACTACTCTGAGATCATTGGGATCTTAACATCACTTCCGAAACGAACAAATACCAATAACAACGAGAACATAATCAGCCAGACCATCAAAAACGGCTCCTGACTCTCCCACAATTGAACCTTTAGGAATTCCCATGTGGTATGTTACACCACGTTCCAACTGAGGAATGAAGGTAAGTGCCTTCGACACGATCATAGAGTCCTACCAATAACCATATTTCGGTACTCATTACGTCAATTGCCACAGTAAGCGTTCTAGTTCCCGAAATAAACAGAACAGAACAGGACTCACCGCAGTGAATCTCCTGATCGAAGTTCACGGTGATATGATCTCCCACGACGAAACCAGTTTCACTTGCACTGGTACTGATCGACACGACACTGGGAGATGTTGTGAAGGTAGCTAAACATAAGGAATCACCTTCCAAAGTCATACACTGACTAAATCCACATACTAAGAGGGCAACTAATAAAACGATAAACTATACATGAGCACCAACGGAATCACTTAAGCTATCCTACCTTTGTGTTCATTTTCAATTCTATTAGCTATGTCAGAAATACTAAGAAACCGAAGGTGTATAGTGTGGATTATTATAAAGATCATAAACAACAAGTAAAGTGATTATCTCTCCTTTGTTTCAACAAATAGAAAACAAGCATAAGAATCAACTTGGATTTTCTACTGTACTTCCCGCCTTTGTGCTATTTCCCGCAGCAACCTCATCGGTTACTGAATCTACTCTTAAGACAAATACAAAAACAAACTCTTTCGAGCGAATGAAGGTACAAAAGGTTTCGCATTTGGATTCACACGCGTCTTTGACGTTGCAGTGGAAGGCTTCTGAGTTGGCATTTGCATAGGAGTACGTCCAGGAACAGGCATTTGAATCTGCATCGGAACTTGCATTGGAACGGGCATTTGCATTGGAACTGGCATCTGCATCGGAACTGACATATCCATTTGAACTCCTTGTTGCATCGGGACAGACATTTGCATAGGCATTGGCATTTGAACTCCTTGTTGCATTGGAACGGACATTTGCATAGGCATTGACATTTGAACTCCTTGCTGCATTGGTACTCCTTGTTGAAGATTCATAGGAATTTGCATCATTCCCATTGTCATGGGTCGAGGATGCTGAGCCACCATTTCTGGTTGATCTTGGGCCTGACGAGTACGAGAATTTTGGGTTCTACGTGAGGACTGCTTCTGCACGCGATCAGTTGACTGATGCGATCGTGCCAGTTGACGACCCATTGACGACTGCTCTAGTCCTCGACTCATTTCTCGACTTGGACGATCCTGAGGCATACGATCCAGAGAACGATCTGGTTGCATACGATCCAATGGATGATCCTGAGGCATACGATCTAGAGAACGGTTCTGAGGCATACGATCCAAAGGATGATCTTGGGGCATACGATCTAGAGAACGATCCGGACATCGTACTGTTTGAATATTACTTTCCTTTCGGAAAAT
>JABLTK010125524.1_pt1 | contig 20555 bp, 17 predicted proteins | sample 7160131 | NCBI WGS metagenome assembly JABLTK01 (sample SAMN14651221, study PRJNA627086) | human gut metagenome | isolation source: feces | host: Homo sapiens
AGTTGACAATGTACCGATTGCCGACGAATACCCGGAAAAATTTGACCGGCTGCTCTGCGGTGGTATCTGGTGTATCGTTCAGCTGGATTACGAGGTTGAGGGCGACAATAACTTTGGCATTGAAGATATTGACGGAAATCCGCTTCGTTCCAAACAGAAAAAGCAAAAAGATATTTCTCCGATCAGTATCCGTAAGCTGACACCGATCCAGATGCCGCACATTGATATTGACGAGCTGAAGCAGGGACGAAAAGCCTTTACCAAAGATGAGTGGCTGGATATTCTTCTCCGTTCTATCGGCATGGAGCCGGATGAATTTACATACCGTGAGAAATGGCTGCTCCTGACCCGTATGATTCCATTGGTTGAGAACAATTTTAACCTTTGTGAACTGGGACCGAGAAGCACTGGTAAGTCCCATCTCTACAAAGAAATTTCTCCCAACAGTATCCTAATCTCTGGTGGACAGACGACAGTTGCAAACCTCTTTTACAATATGGGACGCAAAACGGTCGGACTGGTTGGCTTGTGGGACTGCGTTGCTTTTGATGAAGTGGCAGGTATCAAGTTCAAAGATAAAGATGGCATCCAGATTATGAAAGATTACATGGCATCTGGCTCTTTTGCCCGTGGCAAAGAGGAAAAGGCGGCTACTGCTTCCATGGTCTTTGTAGGTAATATCAATCAGAGCGTGGATGTGTTGTTGAAAACCTCCAGTTTGTTTGCACCTTTCCCGCCAGAAATGGGAACAGACACGGCATTTCTTGATCGTATGCACTGTTATCTTCCAGGCTGGGAGATACCGAAGTTTAGACCGGAACATTTTACCGATGATTATGGTTTTATCAGTGATTATCTGGCTGAATTTATCCGGGAACTTCGTAAGGAACAGTATGGGGATGCATTTGATCACTATTTCCGTCTGGGAAGAAATCTGAATCAGCGTGATACGATTGCAGTCCGTCGCATGATAGACGGTTATCTGAAGCTATTGTACCCGAATGGTGAGTTTACGAAAGAGGAACAGGAAGAAGTCATTCAAATTGCTTTGGAAATGCGTCGTCGTGTCAAGGAACAACTGAAAAAACTGGGCGGTATGGAGTTCTACGATGTGAACTTCTCATATATCGACCTGGATGATATGTCAGAACATTATGTTTCTGTACCGGAACAGGGTGGCGGTAAGCTGATACCGGATGGAATGTGCAATCCGGGACAGGTTTATACTGTATCCAGGGGAAAAAGCGGCATGATTGGTGTGTTCCGTCTGGAAAGTCAGATGCTTCCTGGAAATGGCAAGATTGAACGGACAGGTTTAGGCAGTGATTCCAAATGCAAGGAAGCGGTGAACACGGCATTTAACTATTTGAAAGCCAACGGTAACCGGATCAGCGGCTCTATCAGTACCTCGACCAAGGATTACATCATCAATTATCAGGATTTGCAGGGTATCGGTATGACTGAGAAACTGGCACTTCCTACGTTGGTTGCCCTTTGCTCGATTGCACTGGGAAAACCAGTTGTCAGCAATCTCGCAATTCTGGGAGACATTACAATCAGCGGCACGATGATAAAGGTGGATGAACTTGCAAATACGCTTCAAGTGTGCCTGGACAGCGGTGCAAAGAAGGTGCTGATTCCAAGCACCTCATTTGTCGATTTCGCAAGTGTTCCAGCTGATCTGATGAGTGCATTTCAGCTGATTCCATATCAGAGTGCTGAGGATGCGGTATTTAAGGCACTGGGGGTAGAATGATTGAAGAAAGTTTTGCATTTACTTTGTGGTTTTGAAGGGATAAAATGAGATTATCCGAAAGTAGATAAGCGGAGGACGATGCCCATTAATATATAGAAAAATAGAGAAGCCTACATAGCCGGTAAACGTATCGGTTATGTAGGCTTTTTGCGTAAGAGAAAAACTACTGGTTATGAAGGTGAAATATTATTGCATAGGTGATGAATATTATGTGGGCAGGAACGAACTATGTAAGGATTGGGTAATAGTTTAAGGAAACCTAAAATAGTTGGTATCTATTACAAAAGAGTCATTTATTGGACATTACTTCTGCTATTCTTGCTTCATAAGGCTTAAAGAATGCCTTTAATTGAAAAAGTTAACGCAATGAAATCATTGTGATTTCTGAAATGTTGTTGCAATGAGTTTGGCAGAAGGAGGTATTTTATGTGATATGATTCGATGTGATTACTATTTGCGGTTAGGAGTCAAATGAGTAATTACAATCGAATAACATTTAAAGAAAGAGTGAGGATTGAAGCTGGTATTTATGCAAAGGAATCTTTTAGCTCAATTGCTAAAGAACTAGGCAGAAGCACATCAAGTATTACAAGAGAAGTTCAACAGAATAGAATGCGAATAAAAGGGTCATACCCATGTGGTAAGTCACGCATAATTCTCACTATAAATATAGAAAATAAGCTATCCGATTTTTTTCTGTCCCGGGCTATAATGAGATTGTTCGGACAAAGTAACAGCAATATTGTTTCCAAGCATAAATGTAAAACCAATGGATAAAGGAGCAAGGATATGGATTTGGAGGAAAGAATAGAACTGCACATTCACAGTAAGGAGGGCGGAGACTCCACTGTGTATGTCGGTGAAATTATGAAACAGTTAAGCGAACAGAATATTCCGGCGGTAGCCATCACCAATATGTCCAACATTTTCTGCTTTACGGAGATGGAAATGGTTCGAAAATACAGAAAATATACAACGCGTGCTATTTTCGGGATGGAAATGCCGGTGGTAGACGAAGAAGGCAATACATACAGCATCAGCGTTCTGGTAAGGAATGATACCGGTCTGAAAAATTTGTATGGACTGATATCTGACAATGCAAGCGCAGAGGATTTTCCGGTATATGAACTAAAGGAATTACTTAAGCACAGAGAGGGACTGCTCTTAGGCTCCGGCGTAGAAAGCGGAAAAATTTACAAAATGCTTATGAATGAAGAAACGACAGAAAACCTGAACGAAGCGTTATCACTGTTTGACTATGTGGAAGTGCTTCCGTTTGAAAAATATGAGTCGGCGAATATAAGGATCATTGATATATGCGGGAAATCGGGGATTCCGGTGGTGGCGGTCAGCGATGCCCATTACATCGATCCGGAGGATCGCATGGCTTACAAAATCATCAGCCATTGGCACAGACGGAACAAATGTACCGAGGACTACCGGTTCCTAAACACGGAAGAAATGTTGCAAGCCTTTTCCTACCTTCCGGAAGATAAGGCCCGGGAAGTGGTAATAAAAAATACCCACCGGATTGCGGAGATGTGTGAGACAATATCCATTATTCCGAAAGAGAAATATTTTCCCAAGATGGAAAATGCGGCAGAAACGCTTCGGAACCGCTGCAATGAAAATTTGCAGCAGAAATATAGTGAGAAAGAATCGGTAAGGGCAGAAGAAAGACTGGAAACGGAACTGGCTGCCCTGCAGAAGACGGAAATGGAAAGCTATGTTCTTCTGGTAAGAGAACTGCTTGACAAATGTGGGCTCCGGGCCTGTGATATCTCCCTCAGGGGATGTGCCGCCGGGTCTATGGTTCTATATCTCATGGGAATAAGCGAAGTTGATCCGTTGAAGTATAAGCTGGAACCGGAAATCCTTTTTGGAATAGACAATGACCGGGAAATAGATATTGATATCAACGTTCCCGCCGACAGACAGGAGGAGATAATGCAAAAGGCGGGAACACTGACGGGGATAGAAGCGGCAGTCAGGGCCAGTACTCTTCTGACGGTTACGCGTGCATTTGCGGAATCCTTGGTGGAAGATTATATGGAGGATACGGGATATTATTTTCTTATGGACAGAATGGAAGAAATAGTATTGAAACTGGCCGGAAATTTCAGAGGCAGAGGAAAACATCCCGGAGGAATGATATTATTTCCGGTCGGCTGTGACTACAAGAGAATCAGTCCCCTGACTAAGACAGAGGATGGAACTTTGATTGCGTATTATGAATATTATTTTATGTGGCATAGCTTTATAAAACTGGATTTACTCAGTCATGCGCCACAGGAAATGCTGATTCGGTTATCGGAGCAGACGGGAGTAAATCTGGAGGAAATACCGACAGAAGACAGCGAAGTGCTGGCATTATTCAGACCGGATGAAAACGGAGTTGTAACAGGGTGCGCAGATCTTCCGGAATTTCGTTCAGAAGAAACAAGAAAAATGGTGGAGAAGCTGCATCCGGATAACTTTGATGATTTAGTAAAGATATGTACGCTGAGTCATGGAACGGGTATCTGGGAAGGAAACATGCAGGTTCTGGTCGAGGAAAAGGGATTTAATATCAAGGATATACTGGGAAGCCGTGATGATATATTCCACCATATTTTAGCGTTGGGAGTGGATAGGGTAACGGCATTTGAAATCAGCGAAGCAGTGAGAAAGGGAACCGTTTCACGCGCCCAAAATGCAAAATGGGCTTCCTGGAAAAAAATATTGATGCAAAACGGAGCGGAAGAATGGTTTATCTGGTCCTGCGAGCGGATTCTGTATCTTTTCCCGAAAGCGCACGTCGTTTCCTATATGCTTGTGAACATGAAACTGGGATGGTTTAAGGTTCATTATCCCGGGCAATTTGACAGGATGGTAAAACAGTATCCGGAGGAGAGATTCCTTTAGATAAAAAGGGGGAATGTTTTATGATTGATTATGACATCATCGCCGCTCGGATGCGGGATCTTGCAAAACTGGAAATGATTGCAGGATACCTGAATATCCCACTGAGGTATCTTCTGTTCGGAGAATGGGAGGATATTGAAAAGGAAGATGATTTTACATAATCGGCAATGAGGATGTATTGCAGACATAGCAGACAATTTACATGCTACGGAACATTATTCGGAACGAAATCAAATTTACATTGATATCGTTCCGAATTTTGTTTAGAAAGATTTAGGGGCAATCAAGGTAAGATACGGTAAGGCACTTATTGAAGACTGATTGCGAGAAAGTAATGGTATTAAAGAGCATAGAAAGGAGTAAGTGAGGTTTTTACCAATGAAGAGTTACTTATATGCATGAAATAACCCAATACGGAAAGAAAAGTCATACTTTATGATGAGTTAAACTTTTTGAATACAAAAAGTTTAACTCATCATAAAAAACAAGCAAAAATAGGCATATTTTGAAAATAAGTTAAACTTTTTTGGGGAATCTATGGTACATATAGAAAATGTATTAGAAAGATAAATGGGAGACAAAACAATAAGTGATATAATATTTTGATTGAGATTTGCTTATAATAGAAAAAGATAAAAATGAATACAATACAAAAGTAGTGTTCAATCGCAAAAAACCATAATGATACTGAAAACAAAAGAGTGAAACATACAAAAAACTTGACTTTAAGATTAAAAATAATTATCCTATATAAAGAAAAGGAGGTTTTTTGAAATGCGTATCAGATCAATTACAGTGGCGGGTTTTAAAAACATAAAGAGAACAAAACTTGAGTTAGGTAATATTTGCGCAATTATTTCTCCGAATAATTATGGCAAGTCAAATCTTATTGAAGCTATTTCCTTTGGTTTTGATTTCATTCATGAATCGAGAAAAGGACGTAAAAATATGATGGCTTGGATAAAAGGCATTCCTCTTTGCACTGTGATGGAAGATGATGAATATTTCTTTGAACTCGAATTTGAAGATGAACAATTAGAAGATTACAAGTATGTAAAATATGGATTTTCATTTAAGTGGCATCGAGACGATGAAAGCGGAGATGTGATTACAAATGAATGGATAGAAGCAAGAGAAAATACAAGTGTAAGATATACTTCTTTCTTAAAACGTTCAGATGGCAAATACAGAAAAGGAAAATCAACTACAGCTTTCAGAAAAATTGAGCTGGATGATTTGCAGCTCTCAATTGATGTTTTGGGGTTATTAGATGAAATTGAAATAAGTGGATTGATCAAAGATATTCAGGAAATAACCTTTAGGATTTGCGCATCACTTGATCTAAGGGATAGATATCAGCCATCCCCGCTTGAATATATAGAGGATGAGGAAGATATGATAAAGTTTGATGACGAAGATGTTCCAAAGGCACTGTGCATTCTAAAAAAGAAAAATCCAGAACTATACACCCTTTTTGAAGATGCGGTATACACACTGTTTCCAGAGTTTGAATACATCAATTTGAATGAATACACTCTTACAGATCAGAATATAGAGCAAGCGATTACAGTAAAAGTTGGAGACAAAGAGCTGACATCCGATGAAATCGGTGATAAAATCCCATTCAAACTTAGAGAACATATTTATAGATTATTTGTAAAAAGTGAATATTTAAATCAGCCGATGAGTATGGCGAATATGTCAACGGGAACCAAACGAGTAATATGGTTACTGGCTAATGCATATATTGCAAACCATGTTAATACGGGAATAGTAGGGATAGAAGAAATTGAAACCAGTATTCATCCCAAAATGATGAAACAGTTACTTGAGGTATTGAATGAGGCATTAGGTAATGCCCCCCTGATTGTATCAAGTCATTCTCCATTTCTTGTACAATATATCAAACCGGAAAAAATATATGTAGGTATTCCAAATAGTTTAGGAGTGGCAGAGTTTAGAAGAATACAAAAAAATAAAGTTAAACTGTTAATATCAAATGCCAGAGCACTGGAACTGTCAGTAGGAGAATATCTGTTTGAATTGTTATCGGGAGATTCGGATTCCTATGATATTCTTGAAAGTTATCTGGAGGTGGCCAATTGAGTATGAGCTATACAAAGGGAATTGCATTTATAATGGAAGGCTCAACAGAAAAAGTATTTTATCGATCATTCATGACTTGGCTGGCAAATAGACAAGGATGTAAATTTGAGAAAATAGATGCCTTGGACACGGGGGAAGTCCTTTTTGAATGGATTAATGGGGAAGAGACAATATTAATCAAAATAAATGTGGTTGGTGCTGTTACTCAGTTAGTACATTCGGGAAAATGGTTCAGCAATACTTGTGCAAAAAGGTACAGAATTCCTTGGAATGTATATCTGTGCTATGACACAGACAGTCACGATTATGATATTTCAAAATTCTATAGGGACGATTGGAAACTGCTGAGAGAAGAGCTGAAAAAGTCAAAAGCAAAGAAAATTATTGATCTTGCTGCACGGGCAGACATAGAAGATGTTATGCTGATTGATTTGCTGGGGATATGCCAGTATTTAGGAATAGCACCACCGGAAAAACTGGCTGGAAGAAAAGGCAAGGCAAAAATGAAAGCATTATATCGTTCATGTGGGAAAACATATCATGAAGGTGAGAAGTCGGCTGATATGGTCGGAAAAATCAATTATGAAAAAATAATCAGAGATGGACCTATTCCTTTGAATTTATTGGTGGAAGAATTTACAGACCACAAAATATAGATTTTCCTAAAGCAAACCACAAGATATAGTTGCTTTATGCGAGATGGTATGATAATATTACTATGTCGATGGGTGACCATTTACATATAAAAAAGAAGCATAAGGTTGCCGCCTCATGCTTCAAAGAGTTAACGAAAGAATTTAACTATCCGCTAACTGAATTCTAAACATATTTAGTATAGCAAATTCTTTCGTGGCTTTCAACGCTGAATATATGTTCGGCTAAAACTGCGAAAGGAGGGGACTTGGAATGAAACGTAATGAAGAAAAAAACAGAAATATATCTATAGACGTTACATTACCAAAAATGGAGTAAAGATTTATCCTAAAAATGGGAAAGTATTCAAAATACCAATTGATACATTGATAAAATAATAATATATAAAAATGTCGGATGGTTCTTTTTTATAGTCAATGATTACGGGCACTTGCATTATTTGCAAGTGCCTTTTTTGTAGAAGTAAAAATCCCCCATATCCTAAATTCCCAAAGAATGGTATAATGAGCTTGTGTAATGGGATACGAGAATAAGAGAGAATGTAGGAAAACAAAGGAGGAGCTATCATGAGACGACAGTTAGAACCACTGTTTACGCCGTGGAAAATCGGAAATTGCGAAATCAAGAACCGCATTGTACTGACATCCATGGGAGGAACCAACCTTTTGGGCTGGATGGAAAAAAACCATTTTGACAAAGATGGCGCTAAATTTATCCTGGAGGTAGCAAAGAACAATTGCGGCCTGGTGCTGCCGGGCTGTCAGCCGGTGTACAACCCCATGTTCGGAAGCTGGTTGTACAAAAATAAAAAGATGTATGAGGATCTGGCAGATTGGATGCCGGAATTCCATAAGACGGGAGCCAAGCTGTTTGTGCAGCTGACGGCAGGCTTCGGGCGTTCCTTTACCATCAGTAAGATGATGGAAACCCTGTATACCAACAAGGTGCTGCGTGTTTTATCCAAGCCTGTTATGGATCTTGACAAGATTACGGCAGCGCCCAGCCCGTCTCCGAACCGCTGGTCGGACAAGGTACCTTCCCGGGAGATGACGGTGGAAGAGATTCAGAAATTTATTTCAGCATTTGGCAAGACGGCAAAGCTGCTTAAGGATGCAGGAGTGGACGGTGTGGAAATCCATGCCGTGCATGAAGGCTATTTGCTGGATCAGTTTACCTTAAAATATGTCAACAAACGTACCGATGAGTACGGCGGCTCCTTTGAGAACCGGTATCGCTTTGCGGTGGAAATCGTAAAAGAAATCAAGAAGGTATGCGGACAGGATTTCCCGGTATCCCTTCGTTACAGTGTAGAGTCAAAGACCAAGGGCTTCCGTGAGGGTGCGCTTCCCGGCGAAGAATATGTGGAAGTCGGACGCGATATGGCAGAATCCGAAAAGGCCGCCAGGTATCTGCAGGATGCCGGATACGACATGTTAAACTGCGACAACGGTACTTATGATGCCTGGTACTGGGCACATCCGCCAATTTATATGCCGGAAAACTGCAACCTGGAGGATGTGGCACATATCCGTAAGTTTGTGGATATCCCTGTGGTATGTGCGGGGCGTATGGATCCCGGGACTGCGGCAGAAGCGGTAAAGGACGGCAGAATCGACGGCGCCGGATTCGCCAGACAGTTCCTGGCAGACCAGGAATGGGTAACCAAGCTGATGGAAGAGAGAGAAGACGATATCCGTCCATGTATTTTATGTCATAACGGCTGCTTTAACATGTGCCACTACAAGGGCGTGCCCAACGACCAGGCATTGTCTGATTCCCTGCACCTGGCGCGCTGTGCCGTGAATGCGGAGACCATGCAGTGGGAAAAGCACCGGATTATCAAGACCGGCAACCCGAAAAAGGTACATATTATCGGCGGTGGTATCGGCGGTATGGAAGCGGCCAGAGTATTGAAGCTGCGCGGACATGAACCGGTGATTCATGAGCAGACGGATCATCTGGGCGGTACGTTTGTGGCAGCCAGCGCAGAAAGCTACAAGGGTAAGCTGAGAGATCTGCTGACCTGGTATCGCAAGCAGATGAAAGATCTGAATGTGGAAATTCATTACAATGAAAAAGTAGAAAATACAGAGCAGTTTGCGGGAAGCCCGGTGATTGTTGCCACAGGTTCCGTTCCCCGTGTACTGAAAAGAGTGCCCGGTCACGAAAAGATGGTAGAGGCCTGCGAGTATCTGACCGGCACCCCGGTAGGAGAAACGGTGGCAGTCATCGGCGGCGGTCTTACCGGCTGCGAGATTGCTTATGAACTGGCGCTGCAGGGGAAAAAGCCCGTCATTGTGGAAATGAAGGATGACTTGATCGCACAGACCGGTGTCTGCCTGGCAAACAGCTCCTATTTAAGAGAATGGTTTGCATTGCATAATGTACCGGTGTACCTGGAAACTACCTTACAGGAAGTAAAGGATGGCAGCATTGTATGTAAGGATGCAGAGGGAAAAGAGCTGACGATTTCCTGCGACAGTGTAATCAGCTCCGCCGGTTATATTCCGAATCCGCTTACGCAGGCCGGCAGCAGGACTTACCTGGTTGGTGACTGCAACGGTGTCGGCAACCTGAGAACCGTGGTATGGCGTGCTTATGAAGTAGCCATGAAAATCTGATGGGAGGGACACAAATGAATTTAACAAAAGAACAACAGGATATTTTAGATGGAAAACAGGGCGATGTCCTGGCAAAGGTAATGCAGACACTGGTGCGGTACGGAGAAGTCTTCGGCGCCGATGCCATGGTGCCCGTAACGAGTAAATACAATCACCTGGTTACCTCCTTCGGATTGAAGGCGCTGGCGCCGGTTTATGAGCTGATGGATAAGCTCATAGAGTCCGGAAATGTGTCCAAACAGAAGTTTTCCGCAGACCCGAGACCGCTTGATCCCAACGTGCCAAGCTCTTTTTTACAGAATTTTGTTTTTAAGAATTTCATGTATTCCAAACAGGAGGACTATGAAAAGCAGCTGGAACAGATAGGAATCATGGATAAAGATGCCTATACCTGTACCTGTTACATGGACGAAGTAGGCAACACACCGGCAATGGGCGAGGTGCTTTCCTGGTCAGAGTCTTCGGCGGTTGTTTATGCCAACTCTGTTCTGGGGGCAAGGTGCAACCGGAATTCCGGCATTATTGACCTTATGGGGTCGGTTGCAGGCTATGTGCCCCGGTTCGGTCTGCTTACGGATGAAGGCAGAAAAGCAACCTGGGTGGTAAAAATTGAGACCACAAAGAAGCCGGAGGCGCAGCTGCTCGGCTCTGCCATCGGTATGAAGGTTATGGCTGACGTACCCTATATAGAGGGGCTGGACAAGTGGCTTGGCGGAGAACTGGATGAAGCGGCAAAGACCTATCTGAAGGATTTCGGCGCCGCAACTGCGTCTAACGGTGCGGTAGGTTTATATCATGTGGAAAACATTACCCCGGAGGCAGTGAAATACGGAAAAGACCTTGTGGCAGAGGGCGCTAAAGTCTATGTGGTGGACGATGCGGAGCTGCAGCGGGTTTATGACAGTTATCCGGTCATCTGGAAAAAGAAGGATGCCACCCCGAAGCTGTGCTTTATGGGATGCCCGCATATGAGCTTAAACCAGCTGATTGACTGGACGAAAAAAGTGGAGCAGGGCTTAAAAGAAGCCGGAAAGACCAAGGTTTGTATTCCGACTGTCTTTACGGCAGCGCCGGCGGTTCTTAAGAAATTTGAGGAAACGCCCTATGCGGCAGTCTTAAAAAAGACCGGTGTCATCACTTCCTACATATGTCCTCTCATGTACATGAACAATCCTCTCAGCGGAAAGATGCCTGTCATCACTTCCAGCAATAAATTGAGAACCTATACCAGCGCAAGATATTATACGGATGAAGAAATTTTAGAGCAGATTACGAAGGGAGGAGCAGAAAGATGAAAGAATTTAAAGGCAGAGTGATAGCGGAAGGGACTGTGGAAGCAAAAGCCCTGGTGTCCCACGGAGGACTCAATACACTGGCATCCTTCCAGAAGGCATTACAGTTTGGAGATAAAAAAGCAACCTGCGGCGACCAGAACAACCCGGACCTTTACGGCAAGCAGATGGCGGGAAAGGCGTTGTGCCTGCCGGCTACCATCGGCTCCACCACGGGTGGACTGGTACTGTACTGCGCCTGTTCCATGGGCAGACAGCCGGCCTGCATGCTGTTTTCCGAACCCATTGATTCCCTGGCTGCAGCCGGCGCTATTTTAGCGGATGTATGGCTGGAGAACAGCAAGATGCCTGTCATCGACAGTCTCGGGGAAGAGTTTCTTGCCTATGTGAAGGACGATATGAATATTACGGTAAAAGAAGGTGGAGTAGTCGTATGTCAATCTTAAATCAGTTAAACAGTGTGCCAATGTATGCAATCTGCGGCGGAATCATTGCTTTCGTGGCAGTGGTATGTGTTATTTTCTTAGTGAGAGCTTACCGCACCGGCAAGGCCATCGGCATGGATACCACGAAAATGAAGCGTACGATTATTTCCAGCGCCACGTTTTCCCTGCTGCCCAGTGTGGGAATTTTGCTGGGAGTCATTGCGCTGTCGGGAAGTTTGGGAACTCCCTGGCCCTGGCTGCGCCTGTCCGTAATCGGCGCCCTGCACTATGAAACCCAGGTGGCCCAGGCAGCGGCGGAGCAGGTGGGACTGAGTACCCTTTCGGCTGCGGAAATGACACCGGGGGCATTCTCCACCATTGCGCTCCTGATGAGCATCTGCATTATCTGGGGAATGGTTATGTCAGTATTCTTAAATAAAAAATACACAAAGAAGCTGACGGCGGACAAAAAGAGCGGTAAGCCCGGTTTCGGGGACATGGCAATGACAGCCATGTTTATCGGACTGGTAAGTACTTATATGGGAAGATACATTGGCGGTTTTGTATCGGAAAACGGTCTGTTTACCTTTAACGGAGACTATATTCCGTTGATTGTGCTGGCGGTATCGGCGCTTGTCATGGCGGGCTTTGTTTATCTGATAGAGAAAAAGAAACAGGCCTGGGTAGACAGCTTTTCCATTGCCGGAAGCATGATTGCCGGTATGCTGGCGGCTGTTCTGGCGGGACTGCTGTAGGGCGCTGCCTGGCGGGAAATGCTGCCTGACAGGAAGGCGTGCCTGACGGGAAAGCATGCTCGACAGGAAAATATTCGGATTAGGATATGACAGAAAGGATTACAAAATGGAAGAAGATAAGAAAACAGCTGTCTGGGACAGTTATACAAGAAAGACCCATGTGATCGGCAGAATCGTCAGCATTGTCACACTGATCATGCTGGTAGGAGCGCCTTTTCTGATAGGCGGGATGCTGGGAGCTTATCCGGATCTTGGGGCGGTAGGAAAGGGATTTCTTTCCGTAGGACTGGTATGGCTGGTCAGCAGTATTGCAGAATTTTTAATTTATACACCTATGCTGGGAGCGGGAGGCGGTTATCTGGCATTTATCACCGGCAACCTCATCAATATGAAAATCCCCTGTGCCGTCAATGCCAGGGATATGGTGGGGGCAAAGACCGGAACTCCGGAAAATGAAATCATTTCCACGATTTCCATTGCCACTTCCTCCCTGGTTACCATACTGGTGCTGGCAATCGGCGTACTTCTGATGGTTCCCCTGCAGCCCATTTTACAGAGTGAGGTTCTGCAGCCGGCATTTGAAAACGTGGTTCCGGCGCTGTTTGGCGCCATGGCATACAAGTACTATCGTAAAAATATGAAGATAGCTGCCCTGCCGTTAGTGGTTATGAGTCTGTTGTTTATTCTGGTGCCGTCCCTGACAGGTTCCACCAGTTTTATGATTATTCCTTCCGGAGCCATTGCCATCGGTGTTGCCTACCTGCTGTTTAAAAAGAAGAATGTGGCAGGAAGTAAGGCCGGGAATATCAAAGAATCTTAAGGAAAGAGGTCAGATATGAAATACATTGGTTTTATACTTCTTGCAGTGCTTGCACTCATTCTGCTGCTTCTGCTCATTGCGGTCATAAGGACACTTCTGATGCCGTCGAAAACATCGACCTATGTAGCAAAAGAGTCCGAGGAAGAGTCCCTGGCGCTGGCACGTAAACTTTCTAAAATGGTGCAGTACGATACCACATCCCATGCCAATGTGGCGGAGGTGGAAAAGTTTCTGGGCTTCCACAAGGTCCTGGAGGAGCTGTTTCCCCTTGTGCATGAAAAACTGGAAAAAACGGAAATTGACGGAAATCTGCTTTTTTACTGGAAAGGAAAGTCTTCACAGAAGCCCATTCTTCTGATGAGCCATCAGGATGTGGTTCCTGCGGAAGGGGAGTGGGTGCATGAGCCTTTTTCCGGAGATATTGCGGATGGTAAGGTATGGGGCAGAGGAACCTCCGACACCAAGGCTTCGGTCATGGCATTCTTCCAGGCCGTGGAAGAGCTGCTGTCGGAAGGTTTTGTACCGCCTACCGATGTGTATCTGGCATCCTCCTGCACAGAAGAGTGGGGCGGGGACGGTGCGCCCAAGATTGTGGCAGAGCTTCAGAAAAGAGGTATTGAATTATTTTTAGTATGCGATGAAGGCGGCGGTATTATTACGGACCCCATCGGCGGTATCCATGGTAATTTTGCCATGGTAGGTGTTTTTGAAAAGGGAAAGGGGGATGTAAAGTTCACTGCCAGAAGCAACGGCGGTCATGCAAGCACTCCCGTAAAGGGAACTCCTATTGCCAGACTGGCAGCTTTTGTCAATGAAGTAGAGACTCATTCCCCGTTCAAAAAAAAGATGCTGCCTGAGGTGGCGGCCATGTTTACCCGTCTGTCTCCGTATGCAGGCTTCGGAATGAAACTGGTATTCGGTAATCTGTGGTTGTTCCGCCCGCTCTTAAATGCCGTTCTGCCGGCCATCAGTGCACAGGCGGGAGCCATGTTAAAGACAACCATTGCGTTTACCGTACAGAAGGGCTCCGATGCCTATAACGTATTGCCGCAGGAAGCCTATGTGGGCGCCAATATGCGTTTCATTCCCCATCAGGGAGAAAAGGAAAGCTTGGAGATTATCCGGAAGGTAGCTGAAAAGCACGGACTGGAAACCGAAGTGCTGCATGCCAACGACTACACAGAGCCTGTGGACATTCACGGAGAGGCGTTCCGTCTTGTGGAGCAGACCATTGCGGCAACTTTCCCGGGACTTCCGGCAAGCCCTTATGTGATGACGGGAGCGACCGATGCCCAGTTCTACCAGCCGGTATGCAAGAGCTGTATCCGTTTTGCACCGGTGGTTTACGGACCGGAGCAGATGAAGGGAATGCACGGACTGAATGAGAATATTGAGTACAATTGTCTGCCGGGAGCCGTGCGGTTTTATAAAAACCTGATCAAGGCAGAAAAATAGAATATATCCGGGAAAATACCGCCTGCAACAGGCAAATGCCGTGCAGACGGTATTTTTTTGCCTTTTTTGCACGAAGGGTTCTGAAAACGTGCGAAGTTTATAATGGAAATACTACAATATATATGATATAATGGTCAAAAATGTTTGTTTACGAGAAAAGGCGGAATGTTATGGGAACAAGGATTGAAGGTCTCTGGGACTGTGCGTACTGTGGAAAGAAAGGGATTAAAGCACGCTTTGACGCATGCACTTCCTGCGGAAGAGCCCGCGGTGTGGAAACAATCTTTTACCTGCCGGAGGATATAGAGGCAGCAGCACTGACAGAGGAAGAAAAGGCGCTTACGACCAATGAGCCGGACTGGCTGTGTGAATACTGCGGGGCATACAATCGCTCCGATGCCGCAAACTGCAGCAAATGCGGAGCGTCAAAGGAAGAATCGAAGACCAATTACGGAAGGCGGGGAAAATGGCAGTACAGCTGATTGCGGATTTATATGGTTGTTCGGAAATCATAAACGATACGGAAGCCATTAAGAGGGCAGCGCACCGGGCAATAGAATATGTGGGCGCGGATATCGTGGAGGAATGTATTCATAAATTTGAACCCATAGGGGTGACTTATTTTGCGGTAATTTCCACCTCTCATTTTTCGGTGCATACATGGCCCGAATACGGTTATGCGGCAGTGGATATCTTCTCCTGTACGGATGAAGTGGTGGCAGGAATTGCGGAAATACTGAAGACGCTGTTCGGGGCGGAAAAAATCGTGATGCGTTCCGTGCAAAGAGAGATTGCACCGGAACCGGGAACCCCGGCAGAGGCGGCGGATACGGAACAGAAGTAAAGACATCAGAGAAGAAGAGGCAAAGGGGGAAGGAGAAAATGGGCTATCAGATTGGAACATTGCTTAACATCAATGGCCTGGCAGGAAAGGTAATCGGTTTTATCCGGTATGAAAACACTCAGGATCCGGGCAAATTCTGGACGGAGTACCGGCTGCGGACACGCAATGGAGAGGCATGGCTTTCCTGTGATGATTTTTATAATGAATATTCGGTGTCATGGCCGGCAAACGATGTGGGAGGCAGAATCGGACCGGAATGGCATAAGGTGGACGAAGGGACACAGGTGGTCAGAAGCTCCGGCGGAGATGTGGATGTGGACCCGGGAGAGAGCGCAACGTTTCTGGAATTTGAAGACGAAGCCGAAGACCATACCCTGTCGGTGGAGATGTGGAGTGACGGAACGGAATACTCTAAGGGAGAATATGTAGAGAAAGAACAGATTGTGGTAACCGGATTTGAAAAACCGAAAAACAGTGCCCGGGGATTGGGGATTGTCGTTGCCCTTATGCTCCTGTTTATGGTTATACCGCCTATTTTTAATACAGTGTTTTCCAATACAGCGGCCGACAGCAAAAAGATTTCCACGTATCTGGAATCCGCAGGTCAATATAATTATAAGACATCCATTACGGGAAATGCGAACCAGACGGCAACGGTGTACGAGTATTTTAAGGATGCTACTACGGATGATGTGGCAAAGGACATCATCAAAGGTGTGGACGGTAATACCGTGTCCGTTACCCAGAAGGATGATGAGGCAGATGCGGAAATAGCCATTCTTACCAAGAAGGAATATTGCCTGATTTACCATCCGGAATCGGAAGAAAATGTGGTATATGTACAGATATCGAACCGTAAGTACAATTATGCTTCGGACAATTCCCCGTACAGAAGCACCGGCGCAGATACAAGCTGGTACCGGAGTCATTATTACAGTTCGGGATATTCTTCGGATGCGAACTCCTACAAGAGCACGCCATCGGCATATTCCATGTATGACGGCTCCACCGTACATAATATCGGCAACGGCTACTTTGATTCCTATTCCAATTCCATAAGGCAGTCGAGCATCAACAGCCGGAATTCTTCAAGCGGAGGAATCAGCAGCGGAAAGTAGAAACAGTTAAAAGTAACTAAAAACAGCCAACAGTTAAAAGGAGAAAAGAGTATGTTAACAGTAGCATTGGAAACAATTGTGTATCTTGGGGTCGGCCTTGTCATGATGATGCTTGGCTATTTTATCATTGATCTGGTTATTCCGGTGGATTTTCCGCAGGAAATCCGGGAGGGGAATAAAGCGGTAGGCTGGGTTTCAGCGGGGATTTATGCCAGCCTCGGGTTTGTCATCCGTTCTGCCATCATTTCCAATACGGTGGGCGAGGCAGTAGAATTATTACAGGGAGTGCTGGACACCGTAGCCTTTGCGGGTATCGGCATTGCGGCATTTATCATTGCGTACTTTTTAGTTGACCTGGTAAACCGGAAATTCAATTTTAATGTGGCGCTGAAGGAAAAGAATGAGGCAGCCGGTATTATGATTTTCGGTATCTTTCTGGGCATTGCTTTTATCGTAAGCGGCGTTATCCAGTAATATACGGTCTGATTGTGATAAATAATTTTACAAAGCAGACGGAAGGAAAATGACATGAGTAAGAAATACAGACTTCTGATGCTGACAACCCTGATTATTTCGGGCTGTTCCATGTGTTATGAACTGATTATCAGTGCGGTAAGCTCCTATCTTTTGGGAAACAGTACCCTGCAGTATTCCATAACCATCGGACTTTATATGGCAGCGCTTGGTTTTGGTTCTTATATTTCCAAATATTTTAAGAAAAATCTGTTTCATGTTTTTGTGACAATTGAGCTAAGTATCGGTGTGGTTGGGGGCGTAAGCTCCCTTCTGCTTTTTCTTTCCAATATTTACATCAGCAATTATGCGGCTGTCATGTATGCGGAAATTCTCTTGATCGGCACGCTGGCAGGAGCGGAAATCCCCATTATGACAAGGATTATTGAGGCGGACGAAAATAACCTGTCGGTTACGCTTTCCTCCATTTTCAGCTTCGATTATATCGGAGGTCTTTTGGGCTCTATTGCATTTCCCCTGTTGTTGCTGCCTCAGCTGGGCTATTTTGCCACATCGTTTCTGTGCGGACTTCTGAATATTATAGCAGCCATGCTGATTTTGTGGCGTTTTGGAGAGCGGGTGGAAAACATCCGGATTTACCGTGTGATTGCGGGTATCCTTGCTGTAGGAATGGCAGTGGGTATCCTGTTTGCGGATAATATTTCCGACAGTATTGAAGACGGATTGTACAGAGACCACATTATCTATATGGAGCAGACGCAGTATCAGAAAATAGTTATGACGAAGCACCGGGATGACGTGCGACTTTACATAGACGGAAACTGCCAGTTTTCCACAGCGGATGAATACCGCTATCATGAAGCGCTGGTGCATGTTCCCATGAGTGAACTTTCCCAAAGGGAGGATGTACTCATTCTGGGAGGCGGAGACGGCATGGCAGTCCGGGAAGTTCTCAAATATGACGAGGTAAAGGACATTACCCTTGTGGATCTGGATGCCGAGATGATACGCATCTGTTCCACCAATCCAAACATTACGGAAATAAATGAAAACAGCCTGCAATCGGAAAAGCTGCATGTGATCAATACGGATGCTTATGAATATCTGGAAAAGTCGGAGGATATGTTTGATCTGATTATTGTGGACCTGCCGGATCCGAACAGTGAGTCCTTAAATAAGCTGTACTCCAATATTTTTTACCGGATGTGCGGCAACCACCTGAAGGATGACGGCGTTATGGTGGTGCAGTCCACCAGTCCCTATTATGCCACAAAAGCTTTCTGGTGCATCAACCATACCATCGAAAGCGAAGGATTTTATGTAAAGCCGTATCATCTGCAGGTGCCGGCATTCGGCGACTGGGGATTCAATATGGCAAGCCGGAAGGAACTGAAGGAAGAGCTGACTTTTGATGTGGAGACAAAGTACTTAAGCGCGGAGAATGTTTCGGCTCTCTTTTTGTTTGGAAAGGACGAAATGGCGGAAGATGTGGAGATCAACCGGCTTACCAGACCGGTGCTGATGGAGTACTATAATAAGGCAGTGGAGAAGTGGGATTAAATCATAGGAAAAAATAAAGAAAGTAACAAATCAAGGGCTGTCGCGCTGACAAATATTTTTTGCTGGGCGGCAGCCCTGTTTTATACCGTAATCTAACGCTGAAACATTTACAAAGCATACGTAACAACGGCACTGATATTCATGATGGTAGGCACTGAAATGTAAAACAGAAAAGAAAGTGCCTACAAATCTTCAAGGGGTAGGCACTGAAATGTAAAACAGAAAAGAAAGTGCCTACAAATCTTCAAGAAGTAGGCACTGAAATGCAAAACAAAAAAGAAAGTGCCTTTGTGGAGGAGATGGATCTTTCTTAATGGATCAGATTTTTATTACGCTAACCGGTACACAGCATTATTTTGGAGAAAATATTTCAAATACATGCACAATGTATTATAATTAAAACGCATGGAAAATTGATTCTCTGAAAGTGAAACAGCATGGAAAATGGGAGTAGGCAATGGGTAACGAAGCAGGCGAATGGATTATGTATGGAGTGAAATGGGATGACCCGGAGTGCATTCATACGGTAGAGGAAGCAATCGCATACATCAATGAAGTGGGATTTCTTCCCTTGTTTAAGAATGACATCCCGGGGTTTTCCATGGAAGAAAGAACGATGCCGGAATACTGGTGGTGTGATATTCCGGAAAAAGACCCCTGGCTATGGCGGGCGATTATAGCCGGAAAACATGACATCGTATACGGTAAGTTCTTCGATAAAAAAGCCGGTTTTATATCTAAAAAATGGCTGCCGGTGTTTGCCAACTACCGGCGGGACGGGTATGATTTTGATGCTCTGTATGAAGACGGAAAAGCACCTTTGAAGCACAAACGAATTATGGAAAATTTTATGGAGGGAAACGAAGACACGGAAATATTTTCCAGTGAACTGAAGAAGCTTGCAGGTTTTGGCAAGGATGGTTATAAAGGATTTGAAGGTGCGGTTACCGGACTTATGATGCAGACATATCTTTGCAACTGCGACTTCAAGAAGCGTGTCAATAAAAAAGGCGCAGAATACGGCTGGGATGTGGCGGTGTATTCTTCACCGGAGCACCTGTTCGGCTATGATTATGTGACTTCCCACTATAAGGACGACCCGCAGGAGTCTTGGCGGCAGATAGTGGAGCAAATGCATGAAATTTATCCGATAGCGACGGATGGGCAGATAAGAAAATTGCTGAAATAGAAAATGGCATATTTGCATAGATGCATTTTTTAGAAAGAAATACTATTGCAGACAGGGACAGGAGTTATGGTTAAGAAAATAGTAAAAGGAACAAAAATATTTTCCCGGAAAGCACAGCCGGCGACAGAAGCAGACCGGCAGGTGGTAACGGATTTATTGGATACACTAAGGGCGAACAGCGGAATATGTGTGGGCATGGCAGCAAACATGATAGGTGTGAATAAAGCGATTATCGTGGTAGCGGCGGGACCTTTTCAGTTTGCCATGATTAATCCGATAATTACAAAGAAGGCAAGCGAATATCGGACGGAGGAAAGCTGCCTCTCACTGGATGGGGTCAGAGTCTGCACAAGGTACGAAGAAATAGAAGTGGATTATCTGGACAGTAATTTCAAACCTCAACACGGAAAATACAGCGGCTTTACGGCGCAGATTATCCAGCATGAGATAGACCATTGCAACGGGATTGTGATTTAAGCAGATTTGCGTTTGTCAGGAAGAAAATGAAGCCCAATATGACAAAGGAACAATTCAAGGCAGCCCGGAAATACTGGAGCAAAAAAGAACAGATAAAAATGCCGG
>JABLTK010023085.1_pt1 | contig 20551 bp, 27 predicted proteins | sample 7160131 | NCBI WGS metagenome assembly JABLTK01 (sample SAMN14651221, study PRJNA627086) | human gut metagenome | isolation source: feces | host: Homo sapiens
CGAGTGGTGCGGTTTATGTGTAGTTCAAGGACAAAAATAAATTGAAATCCGCATTTTTGCGGATTTCAACTTAAATTTATGCTTTATTTAAACAAATGCTATCACTTTAAAGAAGCATCTACGTCCTTGAACGGTCTGTGCCTTTTTAAACAGCCCCTCGGTTTTTTAAAGCATAATAGACATTATAAGGCTTGCTTTTTTTACGGAAATCTGTTATAATTGAGTTAAAGGGAGAGTGAAGCATTTTGGTTAACATCGGAAACGACTGGGATGAAATTCTTAAAGACGAATTCAATAAGGAATACTACTTTAAATTAAGACAATTCCTTAAATCGGAATACAAAACACATATTATTCACCCCGATATGTACGACATTTTTAACGCACTTAAATGGACTTCGTACAGCGATACCAAGGTCGTTATTATCGGTCAGGACCCCTATCATGAACAAAATCAGGCTCACGGTCTCGCTTTTTCCGTGCCTGCCGGTGTGCGCATACCGCCGTCTCTTTTAAACATTTACAAGGAGCTTCAAAACGAACTGGGTCTTTATATCCCCAACAACGGTTACCTTGAAAAATGGGCAAGACAGGGTGTGCTGCTCTTGAATTCTTCTCTTACCGTCCGCGACGGTGAGGCAAATTCGCACCGCAACAAGGGTTGGGAAGTATTCACAAACCGCATTATAGAATGCCTCAACGAACGTGAAGATCCCGTTATATTCCTGCTTTGGGGCGCAAACGCAAAGGAAAAAACACAGGTTATAACAAATCCGCAGCACAAAATCCTTACAACCGTTCACCCGAGTCCGCTGTCGGCAAGCAGAGGCTTTTTCGGCTGCGGTCACTTTAAAAAGGCAAACGAACTGCTTGAAAAAATGGGTAAAACACCTATCGACTGGCAGATTGAAAATATTTAACGGAGATAACACTATGCTGATTTTTGGTATAACGGGCGGTTCGGGCGCAGGCAAAACCACCGTGTCGGATATGTTCCGAACTCTCGGCGTATACGTCGCCGACGCAGACCTTGCCGCGCGTGAGGTCGTGAAAAAGGGTATGCCCGCTTTGGCGGAAATTACGGAATGTTTCGGCAGTGACGTTCTGCTCGGCGACGGCTCGCTTGACCGCAGAAAACTCGCCGGCATAGTTTTTTCCGATAAAGCATCGCTTAAAAAACTGAATGAAATAACTCACAAATACATAAAAATGTATATAGAACAGCAGCTTTCGCACGCGAATTGCGAAATCGCCGCAATTGACGGAGCGGTTATTATCGGCAGCAGCGTTGAACCGCTCTGCTCTTATATAACGACAGTGACGGCAGACCGCGAAACCAGAATACTCCGCATTATGAAACGCGACGGCATATCACGCGCCGATGCGGAAAAACGCATTGACGCACAGCAAAGCGACGATTTCTACATCGCACACTCTGATTTCGTAATACAAAATAACGACCTTACCACACTTAAAGCACAGGCGGAGAATATATTAAATCAAATCAGAAAGAAGGAGTCAGGAATTTGAAAAAATTTCCGATGTTTCTGCTGCTTATCCTTGCTGCGGCTGTCGCCGCACTCGGCTTAATCAGCGGATACCACACCGGCAAACGCTCCGGCTATCCGGTGGCATACAGCGAATATATAATGAAATATTCAAGACAGAACCACCTCGACGCCTGTCTGGTGATGGCGGTGATTAAATCCGAAAGCAATTTCGTGCCGGAGGCTCAGTCGGATTACGCCTACGGTCTTATGCAGCTTACGGAGGAAACGGCCGACTGGAATGCGGCTAAAATGGGTCTTAAAAACTACGACTGGCATGAGCCGGAAACAAATATTCGCATAGGCTGCTATTACCTTAAATCACTCATAGACAAATACGGCAGCACCGACACCGCTCTCGCCGCATACAATGCCGGCGGCGGCAACGTGGACTCATGGCTGAAAAAACAAAAATACAGCGACGACGGCAAAACGCTTAAATACATACCGTTCCCCGAAACGCGCCACTACGTCCGCAAGGTTAACGAAAACTGGGAAAATTATAAAAAGCTTTATGACTGACATATTGCAAGTTAAGGCTATGTGAGTTATAATTTAATATTAATAAATGACAGGAAGGAGAGATAATTATGTCATTGGTAATTACAATCGGCCGTCAGTACGGCAGCGCAGGTATTGAAATCGGCAAAAAAACAGCGGAGCTTTTGGGTGTGCCCTTCTACGACAAGGAGCTTGTCGAAATGGCTGCCGAAAAAAGCAACCTTAACACGGAGGCTTTAAAAGAGGTGGACGAACGCGCTACCAACAGCTTTTTGTATTCACTGGTCAGCGGCAGCTATTCCATGCGCAGAATCGGCTCTCCGATTTACTACGATATGCCTATAAACGACAAGCTCTTTATCGCTCAGACGGAGGTGATAAAAGGTCTTGCCGCTCAGGATTGCGTTATAACGGGCAGATGCGCAGATTACGTTCTTGAGCATGAGGAAAAAGTGAAAACTTTAAGCGTGTTCCTTTACGCTCCCCTTGATTTCAGAATCGATCACGTGATGAGCGAGGACGAAAGCCTTACTCGCCCCAAGGCTAAGGAAAAAATCATGAAGGCGGACAAACGCCGCAAAAATTACTACGAATACTACACCGGCAAGGACTGGGGTACTATGAAAAGCTACAACCTTTGCATAGACGTTGACAAGGTCGGCATCGAAAATGCGGCACAGATGATTGTGGACTGTGCAAAAAAGCTGGCAAGATAAACGGAGGTCTTTAATTTGTTTTTGGAATATATCAAGTCTTTAATACTCGGAATTGTCGAGGGAATAACCGAATGGCTGCCGATAAGCAGCACCGGTCACATGATTTTGGTAAATGAGCTTATGAAAACCGGCGACGGCTTTTTCGGCTCGCAGATATACCTTTACGTAATTCAGCTCGGTGCTATACTGGCAATCGCTACGCTGTACTTTAAAAAGCTTAACCCGTTTTCTCCCTCAAAAACAAAAGAGGAAAAACGCGCTACATGGGATATGTGGTTTAAAGTAATTGCGGCGTGTATTCCCGCGGCGGTGATAGGTCTGCTGTTTAACGACTACATGGACGCAATATCTACTCCGGCTGTGGTGAGCGCAACACTCATTATATACGGTATCGCATTTATTCTGATTGAACGCAGAAACAAAAAAGCATCAGTTACCGATATGAACCAAATGACCTGCAAAACCGCTCTCTTAATAGGTTTGTTTCAAGTGTTGTCGATTATCCCGGGAACCTCACGTTCCGGCTCGACCATACTCGGCGCAATCCTTATAGGCTGTTCAAGAGAACTGGCGGCGGAATTTTCGTTTTTCCTGGCAATTCCGGTTATGTTCGGCGTGAGCTTTCTCAAAATCGTTACCAACGATTACGCTATGACCGCTAACGAATGGGGGCTGCTTATCGTCGGTATGCTTGTGGCTTACATAGTTTCGATGATGGCTGTAAAATTCCTCGTAAACTACGTTCGCAGACACGATTTTAAGGTGTTCGGATATTACAGAATTATCCTCGGCGCAATTGTACTTATATATTCCCTTATTTCCGGTACGGCTATGAGCGTGTAATTTTTATCTCTCCCGTGCATAAAAATTATGAATTTACACATAATATTTGTGCAGAAGGGAGGAGCAGGACAATGGATAATAAGTATCAGAACCAAAACCAGAATCAGAATCAAAAAACAAACTCAAAGCAGAACAATAAGACGAGCAACAAAACAGATAACAAGACCGACAACAAATGCGATAACAAGTACGATAAGTTTTAAGCTCTGTTTTAAATGATTTCCAAAAAGAAGAAGCTTCTCCCCGTTTCGTTTCGGAGATGTTTCTTCTTTTTTTGCATTAACTCTTGCTTAATTTTTCGGCCTGTGTTATAGTATATATGTGAATTTGATAGAAAGGAACCGTTTTGCCGTGACTTTACAGCAGATATTTTACGTAATTACAATTTCCGATTACGCCTCTATGAACAAGGCGGCAGAGGCTTTGTTCATATCCCAGCCTACCCTCACAAGCGCAGTCAGAGAGCTTGAAAACGAGGTCGGCATAACTATCTTTAACAGAAACGGCAAGGGCACTTTCCTTACCTCCGAGGGCGAGGAATTTATCATATACGCACGACAGCTGTATCAGCAATATGAGCTTATAAACGAAAAATATTCAAATCCGTCAAACATTAAACGAAAATTCGGCGTTTCGTCACAGCACTATTCCTTTGCGGTTAAAGCGTTCGTCGAAACCGTTAAGCAGTTTGATATGCAAAAATATGAGTTCGCAATGCGCGAGGTGAAAACCATGGACGTGATAAACGACGTCAGCTCACTTAAAAGCGAAATAGGTCTTTTGTATTTAAACGACTTTAACAGAAAGGTAATCGAGAAAATTCTCCGCGACAATGACATAGAATTTCACCCCCTCATAGACTGCACCGCTTACGTCTACATATGGAAAAATCATCCCCTGGCACAAAACAAGTCCATTTCCTTTTCGGAGCTTAAAGACTACCCATGTCTTTCCTTTGAACAGGGCGAAAAAGGCTCGTTTTACTTCGCCGAGGAAATCCTCAGCGCCAACGAATACCCCAAAACCATAAAAGCCGCCGACCGCTCCACTATTCTTAACCTTATGGTTGGTCTGAACGGCTACACCCTCTGCTCCGGCATTATCTGCGAAGAACTTAACGGCAGCGATTTTATCGCCGTTCCGTTTGAATCCGATGCGGATAACCCCAATCAGACAATGCAAATCGGCTATATTCTTAAAAAAAGCAGCCCTTTGAGCAAAATCGGGAAAATTTACATTGACGAGCTGACAAAGTACCTCAACAATGTATAACTTTTTTTGAGATATTTGCAATTACTTATAAATAATTTTTATAAGTATACATAAGTATTATGTATTGGACAAATATGCAGGTACATGGTATAATATGTGCATAAGTTAATTAAATGCAGCGGCGGCTGCGTAAGGAGGATTTTATTATGAAAAAAACAATATCGGTAATAGCTGCGGCAATTCTCACGGTTTTATCTATAACGGCATGCGGCGGCTCAAAGAGCGGCGGCGTAACGGTTGCGGTTCCAAACGATACCACAAACGAGGCGAGAGCTCTCCTGCTTTTGGAAAAGAACGGCTACATCAAGCTTAAGTCCGGCGCGGGAATTACAGCTACAATAAAAGACGTTGAGGAAAATCCCTACAACATCACATTTAAAGAGGCAGAGGCGGCACAGCTGCCGAACGTTTTAAAAGACGTTGATTATGCGGTTATAAACTCAAACTACGCTATCCAGGCAAACCTTAACCCCGTTTCGGGTTCGCTGCTTATTGAGGACTCCTCCTCGGAATACGGCAACATCGTTGCGGTAAAAGAGGGAAACGAAAACACCGACAAGATTAAAGCCTTAAAGGCGGCTCTTGAAAGCAAAGAGGTTAAGGACTTTATTACAAAAGAATACAACGGCGCGGTTGTAAGCACAGTTGACAACCCCGGTGACGGCTACGACAGCTCCGTGGATTATGCGGCTCTTGCCGGAACAAAAATAACCGTTGCGGCTTCGCCCACACCTCATGCGGAAATCCTTAAAGTTGTTAAGGACATTCTTGCAAAGAAAGACATTGCGCTTGATGTAAAGGAATTTACAGACTATGTTCAGCCGAACAACGTCGTTGAAAGCGGAGAAATCGATGCGAATTACTTCCAGCACTTCCCGTACCTTGACGACTTCAACAAGCAGAACAAAACCCACCTCGTTTCAATCGGCGCATTCCACGTTGAACCGATTGCACTGTACGGCGGTAAACAGTCATCACTTGACGCAATCAAAGCAAGCAAATAAATCCAAAAGGAACTGTAAAAAACAATTTTTTGCAGTTCCTTTTCGAGGGGATAGGAAAAAATGTTTCAGAACGGACAAACTGAACCCGACGGCGTATGTATATACCGGGCTGCATGGGCGAGCAGCAGGCTATTGCCTGCGACCAGCCTCATGAGTGGTTCAGTTTGTTCGTAACAAAAAGGCATTTAAATTAAGAAAAATAGAGTAAAATGCGATTAAAATTTTATTGCTTTTTTAATTTGTTCTTCTACTCATAAAATTGCCTTTTTGTGGTCCGGACTTTTTTTACATCCCCTTTAATGCTATACGGAAGAAACGGAGACTTAGTATGATAGAACTTAGAAATATTTCAAAAACATTCCAAACCTCCGACGGTACGGTCGAAGCACTCAAAAACGTAACCTTGACTGTCTCCGACGGGGATATTTACGGAATAATCGGCATGAGCGGCGCGGGAAAAAGTACTCTCGTACGCTGCATTAATATGCTTGAACGCCCTACCTCGGGACAAATTCTCATAAACGGCGAAAGTCTTTCCGAACTCAGCAATTCCGAGCTAAGAGAACGCCGCCGCAAAATGACAATGATTTTTCAGGGATTTAACCTGCTTATGCAGCGAAACTGCTTAGATAACATATGCTTTCCGCTTGAACTTTCGGGAATGAAAAAGAAAGACGCCCGCAAAAAAGCCGCAGAGCTTTTAAACACGGTCGGTCTGCCCGACAAGGGTAAGGCATATCCGGCGCAGCTTTCCGGCGGTCAGCAGCAGCGAATCGCAATCGCAAGAGCGCTTGCCACAAATCCTGAAATTCTCCTATGCGACGAGGCAACAAGCGCACTTGACCCCAAAACCACTCAATCAATTCTGGAACTTATCCAGAAAATCAACCGCGAACTCGGAATCACGGTTATCGTTATAACCCACCAGATGAGCGTGGTTGAAAAAATATGCAATAAGGTTGCAATCTTAGACGGCGGCTATGTTGCGGAGGAGGGCGATGTGAGCGAAGTGTTCACAAATCCTCAGTCCGACGCCGCAAAACGCCTTGTTTTCCCGAACGGCTCGGGTGAAGATGTTCCCGAATTTGCTTCGGACGGCGTAATCCGCATTGTATACAACGGCGCAAAAGTCGCCGACACACCGCTTATTGCCAAAATGGCTATGGAAAACGGAATTGCCGCAAATATTCTCGCCGCTCAGACAAAATGTATCGGCGACAAGGTATTCGGAAATATGCTTTTGGATATAAGCGGCGGCAGCGATGAAATTCAAAAAGCAATAGATTATCTGCAAAATACGCCGAATATTATAGTTAGGAGAGTGAATGACAATGTTTGAGAATTTATTCGCAAGCGGTGCGGTCGCAGAGGCTGTCGAAATTCTTAAAAGCGAACTGCCGCTGGCTATTTGGGAAACCTTTTATGTGACGGTTTTATCAACATTCTTTGCGATAGTAATAGGACTGCCTTTGGGCGTTCTGATCGTTACGGGAGAAAAGGACGGCGTGCTGCCGCTGCCTAAACCCGTTTTGAGCATTATAAACGTTATAATTAATTTGCTGCGTTCTATTCCGTTTCTTATACTTATGATTCTTGTATTTCCTCTTACAAGGCTCATTGTCGGAACGGTTGTCGGAACAGTTGCAACAATTGTTCCGCTTGTTATTGCCGCTGCGCCGTTTGTCGCGCGTCTGGTCGAAAGCAGTCTGCGCGAGGTTAATCCCAACATCATCGAAACCGCACAGAGCATGGGCGCAACTCCTATGCAGATTATAACAAAGGTTATGCTCCCCGAAAGCGTTCCGTCGCTTGTTTCGAATTTTACCATTGCTATAACAACCGTTCTCGGCTACTCGGCTATGAGCGGTATTATCGGCGGCGGCGGTCTCGGTAAAATCGCCATTAACTACGGATATTACAGATATATGTACCTCGTTATGATGGTTGCCGTGATTTTCCTGATTATTCTTGTACAGGTGTTTCAGGTAATCGGCACAAAGCTTGCAGTGAAGTCTGACAAACGTTTGAAAAATTAACGGGGATGTAAAAAAAGTCCGGACCGCAGAATTTTATATACCATTAAAAGGGGCTGTAAAAAATACTTTTTTACAGCCCCTTTTAAAAAGGTCTTTTTGCGGCGGGAGGGTTGTTCGATGTAAAAAAATTAAAATTTTCTTTTACATTCTTTTACAAGTCCGAAAATTCGTATACGTGTGACGTCGTTCCCCTCAAACCGCCGTACCGGATACATCGGATTTATCGAATGCAGCTCAATATAATCCGCTCCGTAAATTACTTTTTTTATCACTCCGTCACTGTCATCTATTATCACTACCGCATACGAACCGCTGTCCACCGAGGACTGTACGCGCACAAGCGCAAGATCATTCTCTATAAACATCGGATACATACTGTCGCCAGTGACACGCAGATATACATACTTTTCGCCGTCGCTTATATCCTTTAACATCACGGGTTCAAGTCCTATCGGATTGTAATTAAGACTATCCGCATGACATCCGATTCCGGCAGAAACACTCGCCAGTATCGGCAGATTTACCGTTTCTTCATCGGCAACGGGAATGACATTGGCAGGAGCTTCGTTTCCGTTTACTATATATTCCACACTCGTGTCGAAAATTTCGGCAAGCTTTAACAGCGTGGCTCGCTTGATATTCTTTACCGTGCCTTTTTCGTATTTCTGCACCGCCGCATTCTTTACGCCTAAAAGCTCGCCCAGTTCTTTCTGCGTCATGCCGTACTCTCTCCGCAAAACGCGTATGCGATCTCCCATTGTCATTTTTTTCACTTTCCTTTCTCGAACCGGAAAAATTTCCTCTGTGTGACGGTGTTGTCTTAATATCTGTATATATCTGCGCACTCTTGGTTATATTTTGCGTATATTCGCCGCAAAATACGGAATTTTATCCGGTTTTACCACAACCATTTTTATCTTTATAATCTAATATTATCACACTTTTTCTAAAAATGCAAGAAAAATATCTCAAAAAGATAAAAATTTTCCTTGACAAACAAATGTTTGTGTGGTATAATGTAAATATCTTAAAAAGATAACTTGTTCGGACGAGAACCTGATATTCTTAAAATAATATATTATTTTTTATTAAGATAATTTTTTTAGGCATAGATTATCTTAATAAGATAGAATTATCGCAAATATAGTCGATTGGAAAATTGAAAACTACGTTTTGCTATATTACAGCACATCGCATTGCTCATCTCTATGAGGAAGCTTTGCGAAAAACTTATGATGAATTTTCAGACTTTTACAATCGGCTCATTACAGAATATGCAAGGAGGTAATTATGGTATATTCCAACAGAAATCCATACGCGGCAATCGCTATGGAAAAAGCAAGAACCGGCAATTACGGCAATTTTGACGACTGCTACGATGAGGACGTTAGAGAATGTCCCGTATGCGGCGCTTTGTACCCCGAAAAATTCTTCATCAACGACGACGAGGACTGCATCGGCTGCGATATCTGCATTCATGCGGTGGACGAGCTTTACTGACGGAGTGATTGACGGTGCAAAGAAAAACGGCAACCAAAACCGAGGTTCTGCAATTCTATACAAGGCTCCTCAGAATGGAGGACGGCGTTAAAACCGCAGAGGCTTTAAAGGCTGCGGAGTTTTTCGTCAAATACTACGGCATGGCGGAGCATGAAAAGGAAAAAGAATCAAAACGTGTGGTTATTGTCGACGATATTGCAAAAATAAAGGAGGGATTGGGTGATTGACGTTACCATTCTTAAACAGAATATTTCTCCCGCTTTCTACGGCGTCCACAACAGCATCGCTAACAACGAATTTACCCATTACAGACTCTGCGGCGGCAGAGGCAGTACCAAATCAAGCTTTATAAGCATCGAAATTATTTACGGTATTATGAAAAACCCCGACGCAAACGCCGTTGTCATAAGAAAAGTGGGTACATACTTAAAGGACAGCGTATATGCGCAGCTTGAATGGGCAATTGATACCTTGGGCGTGGGCGGTATGTGGACTTTGAAAACAAGTCCCATGGAAATGATTTACGCCGAAACAGGTCAGAAAATTCTCTTCCGCGGCGCGGACGAGCCTAAAAAGCTTAAATCTACCAAAGTGTCAAAGGGTTACGTCAGATACATCTGGTACGAGGAGCTTGACGAATTCAACGGCCCCGAGGAAATCCGCACAATCAATCAGTCGCTTATGCGCGGCGGTGAAAAATTTGACGTATTCTATTCCTTTAATCCGCCCAGAAGTATTCAGAGCTGGGTCAACATTGAGGAACAGTTTATAAGTCCCGATACCCTTATCCACCGCAGCACATATCTCGATGTGCCGAAAAGCTGGATCGGGGAACAGTTTATCGCCGAGGCGGAACACATTAAAAAGGTTCAGCCGTCGGTCTACGAACACGAATACCTCGGCAAGGTCACGGGAACCGGCGGCGAGATTTTTACAAATCTCCATATCCGCCCTGTCTCGGACAACGAAATAAACGCTTTCGACAAAATCCGCCGCGGCGTCGATTTCGGCTACGCTACCGACCCGTTTGTCTACCTTGAAGGACATTTTGACGGTCACAGGCTGTTCATTTACCGGGAAATATACAAAACCGGTTTATCCAATTCCAAGGCGATAGCGATGATTAAAGAGCTGGGCGAAAAAAGACAGCCTATTATATGCGACAGCGCAGAACCTAAAAGCATAAACGAATTTCGCGAGGCGGGACTTCCGGCTCTCGGCGCAAAAAAAGGCCCCGACAGCATCGAATACGGCATTAAATTCCTGCAAAGCCTCGACGAAATCATAATAGACGGCAAACGCTGCCCCAATGCCGCACGCGAATTTTCACACTACGAAACAGACCGCGACAAAGAGGGCAATCCCATTGCACGCTATCCCGATAAAAACAATCACACCATAGACGCCGCGCGCTACGCAATGGAACAGGACACAAACTTCAAAAAAGGAAAAATTATAAAAAGGAGTACGTTATGGTCATAGATGAAGAAATTATTTCCGCCGGCATAACTCCGCAAATCCTGTCGGAGCTTATCACACGCCACGGCAACGGAACTCAGCGTCTCGAAAAACTTATGGACTATTACTTGGGCAGACACGATATTTTAAACAGAAAACGGACAAGCGACAAAATATCCAACAACAGAATAATATGCAATCATGCGAAATATATTGTTGATATGACTAAAAGCTACCTTGTCGGAAATCCCATATCCTACGTTTGCTCGGACGAATACGACATCGAGGCACTTAAAAACTGCTACTGCGAACAGGATATGGCGTCTCTTGACGCGGAGCTGGAAAGAGAGATGAGCATTTACGGAAGAGCTTACGAGCTGATATTCGTAAACGAGGAATCAAAACCGAGAAGCGTCAGGCTAAGCCCGCTTAACACCTTCGTTGTGTACGCGTGCAGCGTGAACGAAAAACCTCTGTTCGGCGTACATTATTACAAAAAATACGACATTAAGGGCAAGGTAACCGGCGTTTGCTGCATCGTATGCGACAAAACCAGCGTCTACACCTTCGAGAACGACACCGACAGCTTTGTGAATATGCGCCTTACAGGCGTGTCGCTTCACTATTTCGGCGCAGTTCCCTTAATCGAACACAAAAACAACGAGGAACGCCAAAGCGATTTTGAACAGGTTATTTCGCTGATTGACGCATACAATCTGCTCATGAGCGACAGAGTTAACGACAAGGAACAGTTTGTTGAGGCGTTTTTGTTCCTTACCGGAATCGAACTGGACAGCGACCAGGCTAAAAAGCTTAAAGAAGAACGCATTTTAATGGGCTACGAGGGCGCTACCGCCGCGTACCTTTCAAAGGTTATGTCAGAATCCGACGTCGAAATTCTGAGAAACAACATCAAACAGGATATTCACAGATTTTCGATGGTTCCCGACCTTTCCGACGAAAGCTTCGGCAACAACCTCTCCGGCGTCGCTATCAAATACCGCCTTATGGGCTTTGAACAGCACACCAGAAACAAGGAACGCTACTTCACAAAAACCCTTAAAAAACGCTTTGAACTGTACAATAATTTTCTGTCGCTTAAAGGCAGTATGCATTATGTACCTATCCACAGAGTGGATATTATATTTACGCGGAATATGCCCGTGAACGAGCTTGAAACATCTCAGATGATTAACAATCTTCACGGCATCGCAACAGACAAAACACTTCTGGCACAGCTGCCGTTTGTCGGCGACCCCGAAGAAGAGGCGGCTCTGGCTCAGAAAGAAAAAACAGCAGAACTTAAAAGGCAGTAATGCTTTTTAAAGCGTATACGCAGCGCACAATGACGATTGTGCTCATTAAATCACAGCGCTTTGCGCAGAAAGGAATAAAACGATGGATTTTAACAAAGACAAGGAAAAAAACACCAAAAAGCTTTACACCGAGCAGGAGCTTAACGCCGAACTGGAAAAAAGGCTGAACGAGGCTAAGGCGGGTTGGGATAAGGAAAATGCGGAGAAAATCCGTTCCGAACGAGATGACGCCGCAAAAATGGCATCCATGAGCGCGGACGAAAGAGCGCGCGCCGAAATGGAAAAGAAACAGAAGGCATTTGACGAGGAAAGAAATCAGTATATGTCAGAAAAAATGGAGTTTGAGGCGGCAAAGGAGCTTTCAAAGCATAAGCTGCCGCTTACCTTCGCCAAAATCCTTACCGGCGGAGATATGGACGCTACAATCGCAAACATCGAAACCTTTAAGGAGGAATTTTTGAAGGCAATTGAGGCGGCTCTCGCAGAGCGCCTTAAAGGCTCGGTTCCCAAAACCGGAACAGTACAGAAATTCGACTCCGATCCGTTTTTGAACGGCTTCGGCTGCTGATAAGTTTTTTTAAGAAAGGATACAGATATTATGGCAATTAATTACGCAAGCAAATATGCACAGAAAATTGACGAAAGATTTTCACTCGAAGCGCTGACAGGCGCGGCGGTAAACAACGATTACGATTTTGTCGGCACTAAAACGGTAAACGTATATTCCGTTCCCACAGCCGCGATGAACGATTACACAAGAACAGGCTCGAACCGCTACGGTACTCCGGCAGAGGTGGAAAACACCGTTCAGGAACTGACCCTCTCAAAGGACAGAAGCTTTACCTTTACAATCGACAGGGGAAACTATGACGACACACAGATGTCAAATGCCGCAGGCGCTGCTCTGAAAAGACAGCTCCGGGAGGTGGTTATTCCGGAAATTGACGTATACAGATTTACCAAAATGTGCGCCGGCGCAGGCAAGAGCGCTACAGCCGCAGTCACAAAACAGAACGCTTACAGCTCATTCCTCGACGGCACAACTTCTATGATTGAAAACAAGGTTCCCATCGCAGGCTGTGTGGCATTCGTTTCAAGCGCTTTCTACAAGCTTATAAAAGAGGATTCAAGCTTTATCAGAAACGGCGACCTCTCACAGGAAATGCTCATTAAAGGTCAGGTAGGCGCAGTTGACGGCGTACCCATTATCGTCGTTCCGTCCTCATACCTCCCTGAAAACGTGGGCTTTATCATAGTCCACAAGAGCGCGGTTACCGCTCCCGTTAAGCTTTCGGAATACAAAATCCACGATAACCCCCCGGGTATCAACGGCTGGCTTATCGAGGGCAGAGTTTATTACGACGCTTTCGTTTTAAACAGCAAGAAAAATGCCGTTTACGTACATAAGACAAAGGCAGACAGCACATCGGGCGACAGCGGCAAAACAAGCGGTCAATAATTATTTTAGCAGGTGATTTTTATGGACAAAACGGAAATGCTTACGGAAATGAAACGTCTTGCAGGCGTTAACGATACGTCCCTTGATGAAGTATTCTCGTTCATTATTGAGGATACGGTAAACAACGTACTCGCCTATTGCAGGCTTGAAGTACTTCCGTATCAGCTTTGCGGTCTGATTCCGCAGATGGCTTTAAGCACATACAGAACTCTTGTAAAATCCGGCGGAATTGCGGCAATTACCGAGGGTGACAGGCGAATCGAATACCACATCGGGGACGTACTTTCCGACTACCGCGAAAGGCTTAGCGCTTTTATAAACCGCAGGGCAAAGCTTCCGTCGGAGGTGGAAACAAATGAATGAGTTCTCAGTCTTTTACGACTCGCAGGTGAAAATCTACAAAAATAACTCCGGCGGCGACTACGGCACATCAGCGGAAAAAAGCTTTTTAAAAAGCATTTCCGCCGATGTTCAGCCGGTAACATTATCCCTGTCTGACAGAGAATACGGACTTTCTCCGAACGTGAAAGCAAAAATGTTTTTTGCTCTCACCGATTCGGACGGCATAGCCGTAGGCGACTGTGCGGAAACGGGCGGTACGGAATACAGAATTACGGGACTTCAAAAACGCGGACTCGGTATGTGCGCCGTTTTGGAAAGCTTCGGCGAAAACGGCTGACATCACGGGAGGAATGTATTTGATGAACGATTACAGACAAATTGCGGACAAGCTTATTTCGGACGCGGAGGAAACGGTTTTCGGTGCAATCGGCGAGGCGGCTTACGAGCTTGAAGCACAAACGGGTATTCATGCCGAACAAACCGAATCGGGCATAAGCATTTCTCCCGATGAGGATTTGATCAGGAGCGAATTCGGCTCGGAGGATTCGCCGCCCTCATTGCATCTGCGGCAGACACTTTACGATTGCGAACAAAATATTTATAAAAAAATAGAGAATAAACTGAAAGGTCGGGTGGTTTCTGATGGACGTTAATGCAGAAGCGGAAAAAGCGCTCCAAAAATGCGGTTACAGCGTTGTATTTCAGTATCCGCAATGCTTTTCAAAGCTCCCTGTGGTGAGCTTCTACACCGTCAGAGAGCAGGGGAGCGTTTCCTTTGACAACAAGGAGGTCTACCGCGACGGCACAGTGGCGGTGGATATATGGGCTAAAAACCCCAAAACGTGCTGCACCGCATACGGCAAAGTCAGAGAAGCTATGCTGTCGGACGGCTGGGAGGAAATGTTCTCCTCCGATGTTCCGCGCGGCAGCAGGGACGTTTACCACAGAACAGCACAATTTATTAAATCATTTTATATTTCACAGGATTGAGGAGGAAAACAATATGAACAAAAGACCATTGCCTACAATCGGCGTGGATAAATACACCTTTTTTAAGGTACTGTCGGACGATGAAAGCGGCACAACCTACGGCGACGCATATTCCCTTAAAGGTACGGTTCAGATTACGCCGACGGACAACGGCGGCGAGGACACCTTTGACGCGGATAACGGCGCATACGAGGTTGAAACCTACATCGAAAAAATCGGACACGAAATCGAAAACGCGGACATTCCCTCGGACGTTGACGCCATGTGGCGCGGACTTGAAAGAGTTAACGGCGCGGTGATTGTTTCAAAGCTTGTTACAAGAGAGTATTTCGGCGTTGCGTGGAGGATTCTGAAAGCGGACGGCACTTACAGATACGTTAAGTATTTTAAGGGCACTTACAGTTTCGCCTCAAACGTGGGCGGAAAAACAAAGCCGTCCTCCGGTGCGGCAGGCAAGCAGACCGCAAAGGCTACCTTTACCGCCGTTCACAGGGAATCGGACGACAACGTATATATGTACATAGACCAGAACGATATTCCGACAGGCGAGAACGGCTTTGCGTCGGTTGAGGAATTTGAGACAAAATGGTTCTCGGATATGTCAACAATGATGTAGTGGGGGAATTTTGATATGCAGCATACCCTTACTTTTACACACAAGAATAAAAAATATGTTTCAAAGCCGTTCAATTTTGAGACTGCCTGCCTGATTAACGACATTCACAACTCCGGCGAAAAAAAAGGCCCCTTAAACATTTGCCGTGACGCTCTCGACTATATGTTCGAGGGTACGGAGGCTACTCAGGACATCATAAACGACATGGACGTAAAGGACAGAGTCCGCCTTTGCATAGAAATATGGGGCTTTTATGCGGAGGTACTGACACTTACGGCAAAAAACTGAATTCGTCAGGCGGCGAGGGCAGACCTTTGAGAAGTCTTTATGCGGATTTATTCATTCACTGCAACCTCCTGCCTGACGAAGTGGGAAAACAAAATCCGTTTGTTTTGCTTAAAATGCTGTCCGATTTATCGGAGGACGATGATGACCGCTTATACACAAGCGGTCATCTGAAAATGCTTTACGGTGAATAATTTTTCAGGAAAGAGGTGGTTATATGGCAAAAGCAGCAGGATTTACAATCTATATTGACGGGGACATAAGCGGTCTGACAGAGGCGATAAACGATGCGCAGAAAAAAATCGATACGCTGTCCGGTTACGCCGAGTCGGGTATTCTGTACGACTTTACAAAACAAAAACAGCAATATAATTTTCTGACAAAGTCCGGTAATATTAATCTTGACGAGCAGATACGGCACTGGCAGAGCATGGCGGAGGCGTATTCCTTTGATACCTCCGCAGTTCTGGAATCGCAGGCGAAAATTTACGAGCTGGAAAGAAAAAAAGCAGAGCTTTACAACGGAATCGCAGAGGAATTTATAAAAAAGAACGACTTTTTCAGCGGTGATTCCGATTCCTCCGGCGCAGTGAAGGTTTTTGAGCAGATAAAGGAGTTAAACCGCTACTTTGCACAAAACGGTATTCTGTCGCAGAGCGAATACTACACAAACACCGAAAATATCGGTTCGGCAATGTACGAGGGGCGCATGAAAGCGTCCGAGGATTGGTTAAAGCACGAGGAAAAATACAACGAGCTGTCAATCGAGGATTACGTTTCGGGCCTTGACAGAATGAAACAGTACACGGACGAATATTTCAGCGCCGGACTTATTGACTACAAGGAATACATCGAGGGCAGAGAACATATCTACGATGAAACCGTAAAGAAAAACAGACAAAGTTATGACAAATGGAAAAACGACGCGCAGACGTGGTATTCCGACAGAAGCCTTTACGGCGACTGGGAACAAAAGGGAGACAACTCCCTGGAATACTATACGCGCGTTACGGAACGCATAAACGAGTTCTATGAAAGCGGAAAAATCAGCTTTTCGGAAATGAATACCGAGCTTGCCGAAGCACAGCGAGAGCTGTTTAAGCTGCAATCACAGGGCGACGAGGTGTATCAAAAATGGAAAAGCGACGCGGACGGCTGGAAAAAAAGCCGTGATACATACGGTGACTGGGAGGCATACGGCGACAGCATTGTTGAGTTTTACGGCCGCTGCATCGGCAAGGTGCGCGAGCTGTACGAGGAGGGTCACATAAGCTGGCAGAAGTACATGGACGAAACATCACAGTACCAGCTGGAGCTGTTCAGCCAAAAATCGCTTTCGGCGGACGGCATTTTAAAGGAAATGTCGTCATATATGAACAAGCTCAGAGACCAATACCGCACCGAGGAAAGCGAGCTGCAAAACTCATGGAAATCCGCCGACAGGCGTGAAAGTCTTGCAGACGTGAACCGTCTGATTCAAATATACGAAAATTCGGTTACGGAGCACGGTCGGGAAAAATACAAGGATTTACTGGAAACACGCAAAAAGCTTATGCGCGAGGAACAGCTTTACAACTTGCAGCTTTCCCACAACAGCACGCTTGAAGAGCTTCAGCGGCAATACGACAAGACGGAAAGCAAAAAGAACAGGCTGCTTAATCTCATTGAGGAATCGGGCAGCAGCATAGAAAGCATCACCGGAGCGTTCGGCGTTAATTTTACCCTGTTCGGCACAAGAACCGAAAAGCTTATAAACGAGCTTATAAACGAGGTCAAAAATGCAAAACGCCGCATTTCATCTGCGCCGTCATACAGCGACAACCGTACCATAAGCATCGCAACGGGTACAAACACTTCACAGATGATTAAGCTTATAAACGGAACATACTGCACAATCGGCGGCCCGGGCACGTTTGTTTTCGGGGGAGGTAAGGTATAATGAACAGCGGATTCAGATTTAAAGGACGACACTCCAAAGAGTTCGGAATAATAATGAAAACCTCCTCCCGTCCCATTCAGCCGCAGATGAAAAGCCGTACCTATGACGCTCCGCTTTCGGACGGCAGCTACGACTTTTCCGCTGCAAACAGCTTTAACCGCGCCTTTTACCAAAACCGCATATTTACCATGCTTATGCAGCTTCATGCGCCGGGACTCCGAGAGCTTAACAGGAGAATTTCCAAAATAAGCTCATGGCTTTCGGGGCGAGGTATTCTGGAATTTGACGATACCCCGAACGTACAGTGGAGCGCCGTTGTCATAAACGGCATAGACTATGCGCCCGAACGATACGGTCACAGTGCGGCTCTGGCGGTATCGTTTGAAACAGAGCCGTTTGCGAAAGGTATTTTCAATACCTTTGACGGCCCCGTTCTTGACATAATCCTGACGCTTGACAGCGCAATACCTATCGGCATGGCGGAACGTCTTACATACGAGGGCGGTTCGGGAACGGTCACAGTTCCCAACTGCGGCACATGGTACGTACGCCCCAAAATTGTATTTGATGCGGGCGAAAGCGCCGTAACCGCTGCGGAAATTAAATGCGGAAACAAAAAAATCAGCTACTCCGCCGCAAACGGCGAAGCTCCGTCAAAGGTGATTTTTGACTGCAAAAATCACACCGCGGCGGACGAAAACGGCAAAAGCCTTAACGGCGGAATAAGCGGCGAATTTTTCGAACTTGCCCCGGGCGAAAACACCGTTGAATATTCCTGCTCGCCGCCGGCCGCAATGACGGTGGGCTACACGCCCGAATATATACATGATTTTGAAACGGATTGGGGTGCGGACGATGCTTAGATTATTTGAATACAGCGCAAAAACCTTTGAAAACGGACAGCTGTCAATTCTTCACGAGGCGTCGGGCGTCAAGGTCACGCACGAAATAAACGGTGAACGTACGCTTGAATTTGACTACCCCTATCCGTCCGAAAAGGCAAAGCTTATTAAAGAAAACCGCATAGCGGTATGCGAGGGACAGGCTTACAGAATAATGCAGCTTTCGCGAGATGACAGCGGTGCGGGCATGATGCACGTGAAATGTATGCACGTGTTCAATGCGGATTTAAGGGGCGTTCACGTACAGTCATTCGGAGGAACGGACGAAACAATAGGCGCAAACCCATCGGAGGTGATGGGTCTTGCGCTTAATGGAACTCCGTTTACCATGCTTACCGAAAAGGAGGTCTCGGCTCTCGGTATGAAAAGAATCGGTGCGGACGGATTTCTCATCGATTTTGAAACCGTTGACAAGACAACTCCTTATGACATTATAAGTCAGATAATCAAAAACTGCGGCAAGGGCGAGCTTTACTGCGACAATTACAAAACCGCAATCGTGGAACGCATCGGCACGGACAACGGACTGCGCCTGGAACTGTCGCACAATATGCAGAACGTTACGGTTGAAAAAGACATCAGCAGCATGGTGACGCGCCTTTATCCCTATGGCAGAGATGATGCGCACATAGGCAGTGTGAACGGAAATAAGCAGTACGTGGACAGCGAAAATATTTCTCTCTACGGCATAAAAGAGGGGTACAGGGATTACAGCGACTACATCGAGCCTGCCGATATAAAGGCTCACGCTCTATGGGAATTTGACGCGGAAAACGAGGACAGAATAGATGTTCCCGACATAAACATAACCGGTGACGTTATTGACCTTTCAAAGCTTGGTTTGGATATGTACGGCATGAAAACGGGCGACACCGTACACATAATCGACAACGGAACGGAAATAACCGAGCGAATTATAAAAATCGAACGCCATCCGTATGACGAGTCGGAAACAACCTTATCAATCGGACGAGTGAAGAAGGATTTGTTTTTTTATCTCAATCAGATGGGCGCAATGTCAAAAAGATACACAAAAAACACAACCTCCAACGGAAAAGTCAGCGCGCGTGCCATATCCGGCAACGTTAAGACCGCGTCAAACTGTTCCTCTGCCGCAAGCGACTTAAACGCCGTGATTTCGGACGCACTGCTTAAGATTAACGAGGGTTCGAGGGTTAAATGCCGCATCGGCAACGTAAACGGCAAATTCGGATTTGAGGTATACAATCGCAGCAATGAAAAGGCGCTCTATCTGGATAATTCGGGACTGCATATAAAAGCCGAATCAATTATGATCGGTAATAACGAAATCACAAACGATGACAACGGCAATTTATGCGTAAACGGCAGCAAAATAGTTCTCAATAATTAAATAACATTTTTCAGACACAGACATATAATAAAACAGGGGTTAAAGGACGGTGAAAACAAATGAATATGTCGGTGATTATCAGCTTGGCAGGAGTATTCTGCACAATATTCGGTACGTGGGCGGGGTACAGAAACGGCATCAGAAAGGACGCCGGAAAAGAGGGTACTCTGCGTTCGGATATAGGCTACATCAAGTCGAGCGTGGACGATTTAAAGGGCGAGCAGAGGAATTTTAATCAGCTTCATTATTCTCTCGCCGAGCGCGTGGGCAGGGTTGAGGAAAGCGCTAAGTCCGCCCACCGCAGAATTGATGGTATAGAAGAAAAAATAAGATAGGAGGCAGTTATGGATATTTCAAATCTTGCACAATACTGCATACCGATTGTAACGACCGCCTGCCTTATCCTCGGCTATATATTAAAAGCATGGATTAAGGACGTGGACAACAAATATA
>JABLTK010120141.1_pt1 | contig 20528 bp, 21 predicted proteins | sample 7160131 | NCBI WGS metagenome assembly JABLTK01 (sample SAMN14651221, study PRJNA627086) | human gut metagenome | isolation source: feces | host: Homo sapiens
AAAATCAATTCCTCTGCATAAAAAGATGTCGCACCAACAATGGGGTGTTCCAATTTCCGGTTCCGCTAATGCCGGTGAGGGCACTGTGAGCGCTACTACCGAGCTCTTCAAGACTGTTAGATTTGCAAATGTCACTGAGGAGTTTGCCGGCGCAACTGCTCCCGTACTCAACGTAAACGTTCAGGCTATTGCTATTCAGGCTGATAAGGAGATAACCTCCGTTGATACCGCTTGGACAGCTCTTAGCAACGATGCAAGCTTTGAGTATCCCGCTGTTGTGGCATATTAATCAAATAGCACAACCAAACTTAGGGCTGCCGCAAATGCGGCGGTCCTTTTCTTTGTCACTCTTTTGTCGTGCTATTGCGTTTTCGATGTCAAAATTAGCTGATATAATCCTTAAGTGAAAAAGTTACTTGTTCAGAAACTCTTATGCAATAAAAATTCTTACATACTTTCTCTGAAAATAGAAATGAGGCGATGAAATTGAGATTATCTAACGGATTGCTTTCAATCATGGTTCTGCTTTGCGCATTGTTATGCTTAACATCGTGCGGAACACCTGAACATAAACACTCAGTGTTGCCCGGAAGCGAATATTGTGAAACATGCGGAGAAAAGATAGTTGTTTGCGAAAAATGCAGTATGGTTAACAGTGCAGATGATGAAAAATGTTGGTTTTGCAAAGAACCCATGCGAAATTAAGAGGTGAAAATAATGGTAGACAAAATACCGATATATTCTGAAATCGGTAACTTTTATATTGAAGCGAATCCGGACCAGTCCGGTGTTCGTATTTTACTTGACGTTCCCAAAGGGGCCGTTTGGATATGTACGATAATTGATGACGGCGACAATTTTTGCTTTTCCTCTCGTATACCCGAAGGCTTTATAATTCGCAAGATGCCGCTTACAAAACACAAATTAAAAACCTCTGACGGTAAGGACCCGTCATTGAAGTATAAGAATCAGTTGGAGGTTGATACGCCTTACCGCAGGATGTATGCTCGACCTATTGACCCAAACGACCTCGCCAAAGGCGTTGCTGTGTTTTATTCATACGGCACTACACTTTGGAGCATAGCGCGATGCCAGAGCGAAAATGGTGTTCTTACAATAGATTTTGAATACTGACGAAAAAATTAATTCAATCTTACATACTTTGTCTGAATAATTCAACAAAGGAGTAAATTGATATGAAAAAATCCACAAAAGCAATAATCGCAGGTTCAGTGATCGGAGCGTCTTTGACACTCGGCTGCGCCTTGGGCAGACTTATCCGAAAGGATGCATTTGCCGTTGACCCCGATACGCTCTTCTTCACAGATGAAGAGATTGAAAGAATCGAAGAACAGGCAAGAAGATGCCATTCGCGTTCTGACAATGTTGAGGAGAAGGAAAAAAAGGATTGTTTCAATTCTGACGTAAAGCGGAGACTCCGCTATGACGGTAAGAATTATCGTGATGAAAACGGAAAGGTTCTTTCGGAAAACGAGGTTGCTGAAACTATCAAAAAATTCAAAACCGTAGTAATCGATTCTAAGGAGGACATTCCTTTGGAAGAAATTGAACGGCTCATCCTGAATTCCGATAAACCGGCTGAAAACGATGCGGAAATCGATGAGATCCTGTCCTTCCTTCAAAGCATATTTAACAACGAAAAGAAAGGGTGATTGCCATGACCGGTTTTAAGAGGTCGTGCAAAATATTAGCTGTTGCTTTAGCAGCTATACTGATTGCGGGTGGTATCATCAACGGTGTTGCTGCTTTCTTGTCTTCTCGAACCGGAAGTGTAAATAACACATTGTCTGTCGGCGATGTAAAAATCAGCATCGCCGAGACTAACGAACGCACTCTCCCATTAGTACCGGGAACAACGGTTGATAAAGACCCAAAAATAACAGTAAAAAGCGGCAGTGCCGATTGTTATGTTTACGTCAAGATTAGAGAGTCGGCAAATCTTAAAACGTATATTACTTACGAGGTTGCAGACGGATGGGCGCCGCTTGGAGAGGATTATCCCGGAATCTATTATCGCGAATCAAGCTCAATGAATGTAGATGCGGTATATTCTGTGTTGAAGGGAGACAAGGTGTCGGTAAAAAATGTTGACAACACAACGCTGTCTTTGATTACAGGGAACAATTTACCGAGATTATCGTTTGCGGGTTTTGCTGTACAAAAGAGAGATGTTAATGACGCCGTTGCCGGTTGGATTGCTTTGAAAACTCGATATCCAAATTTAAAATGATGACATGACAGACGTAGGTATGCACCTGCGTCTGCTTTTTTTTGCTGCATCTTTATCTTACATACTTTTTTTGCATACAAGAAAGGGTCGCTAAAGTGAACTGCCCACCACCGAAAGGAAGTGGGCATTCTGCGGAACTTTTATATAAAACCACAAAGAAAGGAAGAATATATCATGCCAGTACTTGAAAATGATACTCCGGAGATGGAGAACATAGAAAAAACAGAAGAGGCTGAAACCCCAAAAGAAGATGGTGCAGATAACCGACAAGAAAACGATACGGTTGATTTGTTTTCTATGTTTGATAATGAAGAGGAAGAACCTCAAAAGTCCGAAAAGAAAAGCCTTCTGCACAGAACAAAAGAATGGCTTTCAGAAAAACTGAACGGTTTACGCAACGCCATAGGAAAAGCTATTCAGACAATTAAAGATAAAATACCGATTTTAGGGCGTAAGGGTGGCCTCCTTGACAGACTTGAAACAAGAGTTCTGGGCGGTAAGGATGCATACAACAAGATTTATTCTGTTGTCACTAAGGAAGAAGCGGATAAAGCTATATACCAGAAAGAAAATCTTCCTTCTACAATTCAAGCCGAACTCAATAAGCCGGAAAATAATATCGGGATAAATAACGGTGAAAAAACTCTGATACAGGATGCCGATTTGCAGAAGAGATATATGGTTAATGCGTACACTATCGGAGTTGACGGTATAGCCGGTTCTATGGCTTATTACACCCTTAATAGCACTGATGATTTAAGCTCTGTGAAAGTTCCGGGAAAAGAAGCGGCCCACGGAGCGGAAGAACTTAAAAATGTCGAAGAGAATATGTTTGCATTCAAAACGCTGGTCAACAAGTTTCGGGCAAACATTGCGGACGGGAAAGACGTCAGTGAAATGCTGCCCAATAAACCATATGTAAGCAAAGATTCCGGCGTTAAAATTACAAAAGGTTCTTTTGACATTGGCCGCGAAAATATATTAAAGGTTACAGTTGCCGAGAAGGCGGACAACAGCGTTGATCTTTCCGTATACAATTTCACAACCAAGTCCAAACTCGAAATCAAAAAAGCTGAAAGTTTCAGTGACGCAGTCAAACAGGCGGAAGAACTTATAAACGCATCTGAGAGGGCAACAAAAGAGTTAGCTGAGACCTATGCGGAACATGACGGTAAGGAACATAACGAAATCGTTGATTGCACTATTGTAAACACCGACGCTTTGGGTATAGGCGATATCATTGAAACACAAAATGGGCGCCTTTATGAAATTAAAGATGGTATAGATGTTGCCGATGACGAAAGAATATTCTTTTGTGGACCTATCGTATTAAGCCAAGAATCCGGAAATTATGAACGCGCGAACGAAAATCAAATAATTGATGTATCAAGCAAAGATATAAAAGATATACATAAGGATATATCATTAGATGGCGTTCGAGAGGTCTTGCTCTCAGAGCAGGTAGCGCCTTTGCCCGAACCGGAACAGGTTGCAGAGCCGGTCGAAAAACACGCTGTTGATATAGATGTTGATGAGAGCCTTGAATCGGTGCTTCTTCGAAAGTATACTCCTCCCGAAACCCCCGAAGAGGAACAGCTTGACACCGAAAATGCTGATGTAGAGATCGCGAATAACTCTTCAGGGATTGAAGAACCTTCTGTCGAAAAACAAGAAACGAAAGAGACGGAAGTTGTAATTGAAAATGGCGAAGCAGAGACTGAGCCTGTTGCCGATGTAATCGTTGAGGCTGCTCAAGATGTACCTGAACAAATACAAGAAGTTCGCAAAGAACCTCAGGTCGAGCCGACAAAGGATGAAGATATGGCCGTCAAAGATATCATTTCTAAAGGTGGTCATGATTACCGCGTCACCAAAATCGATGAGGTCAGAAATTGCTTTTACGTTAAACCGGTCACATTTGATGAAACCAAAGGGAGCTGGATCTCAATAGGTAACAAGGCTGACGCAATTGCTCTTGAAAGAAGCGGGGAATATGACATTAAAGAGAAAGCGCCGCAATACACGCCGCAAAAGAACGATACGGTAATTACAGATGACGGAAAGATCGGCGTATATGTGGCAAAAAACAAAGTCAGGATCGACGGCGAATTACAAAGCTGTAAATCGGAGCTTCTTCAAAAATATACTCCTCCCGAAAAAGCCGAAACAATATCCTCAAAGGATATCTTGGATTTCGAAGTCGGCGGTGAAGAGAAACCTCCGTCACTTGATGACGCAGTTTCGCACTTTGGCGAAAGGGGCGAAGATATAGAGATTAAAATGTCGGAAGACGAGTTGGAAATGTCCTCAGATTTTTAACTTAAATTAAAGGTGCAGAATTTTCTGCGCCTTTTTTTGTTCAGAAAGAAGCAAGTGATATAAAGTCTTACATACTTTCAATGAGTTAAAGGCGCTAATCTTACATACTTTGCACGGAGAAATCCAAATTCTCACCAAGGGGGCATATGTATGTCAGAAATCCAAAAAGAACATCCGAATAATCAGATGAAATACGGAGACTCGAAGAAACAGCCGGAAGTAGGTGATACTGTAAGACTTTCGGACGGAACCGTCTGCGTCGTGATCGAGATGTCACCGGACAAAACCGTCTACAAAGGCGCGGTATTAAAGGAAAAGAACAACGGTTTTGAACTTGAGGGTTCGAAAACGGTAACATTCGGCAGGGACAAAATCGCGTCAACACGGGAAAACGAGGATTTGCGCTTAAAAATTGAAACGGTGCAGCATTCCGTGCATGAGAGAACGACTCTTACATCGGAGCTTCGAGACAGTCTCGAAACGTATACCATGAGCAAAACTCTCTATGCAGAAAAAAGTATTGAATCAAGAGAAAACGAATCTCATCACAAAAGGAAAGAAAATAAACATACTCATAATATGTCGGTTTCTGTAATAACAAACGGCGATATTGATGGGTATATCAAAGGTGGAAATTCGCACGAGACCATCATAAGCGGCGAGACGGCAGACGGCGTTTTGTTTACCGCGCATTCTATTGGGGAGAACATATCTCGTTCCACGATTGAATCTCGTGTTAACGATAGGGTCGAGTCGGCTGATTTGACGCATGAAAAAGCGGATGAAAGCGCAGCACTTTCCGAAATCAACGAGGCATTGAACGATCCGTGTTCGAGTGCTGTGATAGAGGTTTCGGGCGGTGTTGTCCTTAATAAGAGCGACTTCGGTCACGAAGACTATGCTCAGGGCAAAACGGAAATCGACTTTGAATCAGGAGCCGACGAACGTTCGGGAGCCGATCCGTCAGACCACAGTTTATCTCTTGATGAAATCCTCGAACAGACAGGAGGGATCGCGGACGATTCACCTCTTAACAGTATTTCGTATAATGAGTCGGAAATAGATGATGACTTCGACCCGGAGCTTACGCTTATCTAAACTAAATCGGAAGTGATTATATGGGAAAACGCATTTTTGATGCGATGACGGTTTTTGTATTTGACCATGATTGTCAGGAAAAAGACGAATACGACCTGTACAACGATTATGTCGAGAGGAACAATTGCCGTTTTTCATTCGAAGACGCACAGGCGCTGATTCTGTTTATCAGACGCTTGCGAAATGTTGATAAAAGAATTCTTTGCAAAACGCGAAAAATAATAACAGAAAGGTGAGAGAAAGCATATGGCGAAAAGGGTAGCTTTTTATCAAAATGTCGATTGGCAACAGCTTGTTAACGACTATCACTCCGGTGACACTGAGAAAAAGGCTCAGGCGGCTGAAGCTGCCTGCCGTGCGTTAAAGTATTACATCATTAAGATAATGAAGAGCAAATATCATTCTTACATTGAAAGAGAAGGCAAGGATCTGATACAGAGCGGATATCTCGGTATAATTGAGCACCTTGGCGAATATGACCCTTTAAAAGGCGCTCCGACAACATTCTTTGACTTTCACATCATGCAGGCGATGCAAATGTGGCTAAATGTATCAACCAATCAGTCATCCATTCATTATCAGACGGCAAATAACAAAATTCAAGCGGCTATCCGCTATTTTCAAGCCAACGAAATCCCATATGATAACATAAAAATAGCTGAAAGAACAGGGCTACCGCTTGCAACTATCGAAAATACGATTGCGGTCGTAAATAAAGCTTCCGCTCTTGAGATTAAGGAAGAGATCAAGACCGGAGACGGTGAAGAAACCATCAGACCGGAGGCATTTGGTTCTCCGGAAGACGAGTGTATAAGCAAAGAGAAAAAAGAGATCCTGATGATGAGCATAAGAAAATACCTTGACCCTGAAGAACAGTTTACAATAATTCACCTTTTCGGTATAGGCAATTGCGAGCCGTGCTCTTTAAAAGAAGTGGCCGCCCGTTTGAACGTTACGTTTGCGCATGTTAAGACATTACAGCGTAAAGCCCTTAAGAAGCTTGCAAGTTCCGGTGAACTGTCAGCACTTGTGAGTGACAGATATAACGACAGCGGACGCTGGCTTGATGATGAGCTTGAATTCTTCCCGAAATCGGATGACTCGATACAGACAGTCGAGTTTGAATTTGAAGATTTTGCTCACAGCGCTTGAGCAGAAAGGAAATTAAATATGAAGTTTTCTGAAGTACGATATTCATGCGGTCATTACGGTTATGCGGAACTGCCTATAGATGAAGAAGAACGTGAAGCCCGGCTTGTGTTTTACAGCACAAAAGCTCGTTGCCCGGACTGCTATGCAAAAATCGCAGCAAAAAGGGACAACAGAAAAGCAATCGGATGTATCAGAATTAAGATGGATGCAGGGGAGTATAGCAAGAATTACTCCGACTGTCAGTACACAAGAGTGGGCATTGAGAATGATGACCAGAGAATAGTGTTCGTCCCTAAAGAGAGAGTTGCCGCTGAAGCTGTTTTAAAGATTCTCGGAGTTAAGTGCAATAATCCTAAATATGAAAGGATGTACAGAATTGCGGTAGATGATTATATCCTTCGTGATACTTCAAACGCAAGACGAAAATTGCTGTACGCAGATAATATTTCAGATTGTCAAAAGGAACGGATTTCTACCGCCTTTGATGTTATAGAAAAATATCAAGAATCGGTTTCAAAACAGTGAAACGATTCAAATGTTTGTCGCCGCTCGACACGCGACTAATTAAAAGGTCGAGGTCAAATAAGGAAGGCTCCGTTCGTTGCAGAATGGAGCCTTTTATCGTAAAAAAAGCTGCAAGCGATTTATCCCGCTCTGTCACCATAGAGATCGTCAATTCTAAGAGAAGAGGTAAATAAGATGTCAACACGAACAAGGCGTTATCAGCAAATCGACTTCACACAACTTATGCAGGACTATAATTCAGGCGATGAAATCAAGCAGAGACAAGCTGCTGAAACCGCAGTCAAAGCGCTTAAAGGTTTCGTCATCGCAACGATCAAGCGCTATTATCCAACATACATCAGGCGTGAGTTTGATGATATGCTGCAAAGCGCTTATCTCGGTATTATTAAAAGCCTGCCCAATTATGACCCTGAACGTTCACGCCCAACGACATATTTTTCTAAGCATATCAAACAGGCAATCCAGCTTCATTTAAATATGCAGGAAAATCAGTCCTCTGTATATTACCAAACAATTAACAATAAAATACAGAAGGCAGTGGGCAAAGATGCAAGCCGCCAACTCGATGCCGAAGAAATTGCTGTTGAAACAGGTATCTCTGTTAAAACTATTGAAAAAGCGAGAGCAATTGCGGTAGGCTCTCAGAAGTATACTTACGATGAGAAAATCGAAACCGAAATTCAGACCTATGATTCTCCCGAAGATGCTTTGGTTTCTTCCGATGAAAAAGCGATGTGCTATAATTATCTCTCGGCTGTGCTGTCACCTACGGAAATGAAGGTGGTATGTGAAAGCTTTGGAATCGGAGGATACGATCCCGTGTCCACAGCTCAGATAGCAAAGATGTATCACACAAAGGTTGAAAAAATTGTTGCTATACAGGAAAGCGCATATGAAAAACTCAGGACGCCTGAATTTGCAGCCATTTTCAGAGACGGAACGTGTATGCCGACAAAAGCTGTTCTTCTTGAGGACTGCGAATTGGAAGCAGAGAGTGAAGGCCTCATTTCGTCTGTGGCTATCTAAATTAAAATTGTTTTCTTGAGCAAGCTCCCGTTTTTCGGGAGCTTTTTTCATGCCGCTTGGTCTTACATACTTTCTGTGTATTACGATAATAGGAGGAAGATTAATGCTTGATTTGATTAAACTTAAAGAGTACATAGATATTCCGATGGTGCTCGAAGCGCTTGGCGTTGAAACTGAATATAAAAGTCAAAGGATATGGATGCTTTGTCCGTTTCATGACGACCATAAGATCGGCAGTGCATACTTCAAAAAGAACGGATGCTTCGTGTGTCACGCTTGTGGCACGGTCGCAGATATTTTTGATGTCACTATGGCGGTAATGCATTACACATTTACTGAGGCTGCTAATTTTATCGCTGAGACTTGCGGTGGAATTGACCGATTTGCTGTAAAAGAAGACGATGCTACCGCTATAGCCGTTAAGGATTATCGAAATTGTAAACTGTCATTCGGTGAGATGCAGGCGTTACACATCCCTAAAGCAGTCAATCTGCGTGCTTTATATATCTATGATAAAGATTTATATAAGCAAATTGTGATGAGTAAAGCAGAGAAGATGCATGGGATATATCATGAAGCTTTACGAGAAATGTGCCAGCGCGATGGAAAAGAGGCTGTGAAAGTTTATGAACTCTTCGGAAATCAAACAGCTGCTTCCACATACATCAGTCTCGCAGATGAAGTGCGAAAGCGGATAGTAATGTGTGAAGAAATCTTGGAGAGGCTCGCATAACGCGGGTCTCTTCTGTTTTTAGGGGCTGCGTTTGTCTTACATACTTATTATGATTTGTACGGCACTCGGAGTGTTACGTTACAAGAGTAAAAGGAGGAAAAAATATGACAACAAAAGTTTATTCACCTTACTCAGAGCGGCCCCTTAACGCCAAACAACTGGCCGACTGGGCAAATAAGGTTCATCGACAGTCCGGAGGAAAAGGCTCTCCGTTCCCTCGCTGGTATTATTATGAAAATATCCCAGCTGAATCAAGGCTTGCGGGAGCGCTTTGTAATTGCGGCGTTGACGAACGTGGCTTTTCAAAAGGCGAATTTGTTCTTTCTCCGCTTAATAGCGAAGAAGTAAAGGACGGCGGAAAGGCATACATGAGATGTCGAAACTGTGGCTGCTGGTCCCATCTTTAAGTTAGGGGTGATATGCATGAAAACTTTATTGGAAAGAGTTCGTTCAAATGAACTTAACGATGATGAGGCGACCCTACTGATCATGGGATTTTGCAAAGGCAGATTGTCAGGAGCAGGTTGCGAAGGCTGTCCTTCCAGAACCGAGCTTTCACAAAACGGACGCTGTGTTTTTGCGGGAATGTCCATTGAAGAGGCAAAAGCAATTACCGGAAAAATTTTGAATTAAACAGGAGGAAAAACATGAATACTCAAACCGTTAATGTAGGAGATATCTGTATTTACAGTTATGATGACTGTGACAACAAGTCGCTGACAGTCGTTAAAGTCATCGAGTTCTTGTCGGAAGAGATCGCTTCCGTTATTTTTCTTGATGTGCTCATTGATGATTCAGGCAACGATTTTTTTAACTATCTGTTAGAAAGCGGCAAGCCTATGAATGTCAGTCTTAAATACCTGAAAAAATGTCACGGCGATTTTGTACCCTACAAATAATCTTTTATTTGAGTGGGAGGAACAGTATGGATATTTGGCTTGATCAACAAGATTTTCTGACGCTTTCGCAGAACGAAGTGAACGAACATATCAGGTTGACAAAAAACGCAAGGAGGAAAAGATATGCTGTTCAATTTGAAAACGGCATTATCGACAATTCAAACGCCTCTGTATGCGAAGAACCCGGATAAGATTCTAATCGCCTGCCCGTTTTGCGGTGGTACAATGCTGGCTGACAACAAAAGATACACATGCTACGACTGTTGTAAAACAGGAAACATTGTAGACTTTATAGCGGAACGAGATCACACATCACACAAGAAAGCTGCGTTAAGAGCCGAAAAAGATAAGCCCTCAAAAGAAACGTTAGATGAAATCTATCGTTGCAACGAATTGGCTGCTCGCTTTTTCGAGGAACAAAAGAGCGAATGCAAATACTTGGCTAAAAGGATGATTTCCAACAAGACAAGCGCTGCATTTCGTCTGGGATATGCACCTCTAAACTCTGAAGCGCTGCTTGAATACTTAAAAGCTAACGATATTTCTGATGAAGTAATGATCGAAGCCCGTCTTTGCAATGATGAGTTCCGCCCGTTTTTCCGAAACAGAGCTATGTTCCCGATTACAGATGAGTTTGGGAGAATTGTGGGCTTTGGTGGAAGAAGAATAACAGACGATAACCCTAAAACGCCCAAATATCTCAATTCAGGGGAGAACTTAGTGTTTCACAAAAAAAGTGTCCTTTTCGGATTAGATAAGGCACTTGGAAATGACACTGTGTATATTGTCGAAGGGTATATGGATGTTATTGCTTTATATCAGGCAGGTATCACCAATGCTGTGGCAGCTCTCGGAACCGCTATCGGAATAAGTCACTGTACTTTATTGAGAGATATGGGTGTCAAGAATGTCATTCTGTGTATGGATAGTGATGAGGCAGGAATCAAGTCGATAATACGGTCAATCCCGATTTTAAGAAATTATTTTACCGTCAACGTCGTGCGACTTTCAGGAGCAAAAGACCCGGACGAATATATAACCTTAAACGGGAAAGAATCGTTTATGTCGCTTGATAGAATTAGTGGAGACAGTTTTTGGGTTGAGCATTGCGATGAGAAGCAAAAATACTCGATAGCGCTGGATTGTCTTTTGTAACGTAAAAGAGCTTGCAGAAATGCGAGCTCTTTTGTATTCAGAAACAGAAAACGCAAACCAAATCTTACATACTTTATCCGGACAATCAGTCAGAACAACAAATTTGAAAGGGTTGATGTATTAAATGATACGAACAACTAAATCCAAGAAGAGAAATGCGATTGTAGCTTTAATGCTTGCAATTGCTCTCACGATCACAGGTGCGCTGGCTTTCCTCACGGCAAAAGACAGTGCTACCAACAAATTTACTGTTGGTAATGTAAAAATTACTCTTACAGAGCCGAAGTGGGACGCAGCAAATCCTTCCGGTACGCTTGAAAACATTGTCGCCGGTCAGGTGATTGAAAAAGACCCGACAATAAACAATGTCGGCAAAAACTCTGCCTATGTCTATATGCTGATCGAAATTCCCAAAGTCTATCAGACTGACATAGTATCCAAAGACGCTAATGGAAATGAAACAATTGAAACGGTGATGCATCATCCTTTGTTTAGCTTTAAGGCTAACAGCGGATGGTCTTTGGTGGACAGCAAAGTGGGAACTGATGTGGATGCATATGATTACTATCTTTATGGCCACGACGCGCCCCTTGCTCCGACAGAGAGTTCGACCTTGTTTAATGAGGTCACTTTTGCCAATATTACCTCTGATTTTGTCAACGCTATTACCGGAAACAACATAGTCGATATCAACATAAAGGCTACGGCTTATGGTATCCAGAGTGATTTCTACAATAAAGAAGCGGGTGAAAACGCAAGCGCCGCTACCGCATGGAATCTTTATGTAAAGCAAAACGACTGGAAATGGCCGGTAAATACTTACGAAGGCGTTTCTGCACTCAATTATTTCAACGAGGATAACGAACTCGTCAATTCCGATTATTACTACGAAGGCGCACCTGTTGCAATGTACTTTGCGCCGTCACTTGCAAAAGAAGGCTATTCTTTTGACTGGGTCGATACAGGCACCAATGAGGTGGCTTATTCAGGCATGGCAATGCCCGCGCATGATGTTGACCTCACTGCCAGTTACACTCCTTATGACGAATCCGTGAATGCAAGCGATTATTTTAACTATATAATCCACGGAAACGAAATCGAAGGTTATTCCGCAACTCTTTATTCAGCTGATGAAGCCACTTCAACATACCCCACTGCACCTACAACTGTCAGAGTGCCCGCATACATTAATGTAACCGGAAACGGCACTATCGGCAGCCCTGTTGAAGAGGCTCAAAGTTACAAGACATATACACCTGAATTTGCAACCGATGCAAACATCAGTGCGGATCTGGCAAGCAAGGTTTGGTACGGAACAGACGCGCAGGCCATTAACGGAACCGTAAGTGTTCCTGTAACCGAGATTTATCATTTCGATTATGACGAAATAAGCATGGATACTTATTTCGACTTTGGCGATGACGATCTCTGGAGTGAAATAGAGCCTATGCTTGAGCCTATCGGCTTCCAAAAGTTTGCTTCTTCACTTGCCCAAAAAGTGATTCTTCCCGACACTATCGTTGAAGTCGGCGATTGTTCTTTTGGTGATATAAGGCATTCAGCGACAAGAAATGGCACAAATGTTATTGAGTCAATAAGACTCTCCTATGCGCTGAAAGAAATCCCTGATTACGCTTTTGCCGAATGTCAGAAGCTCACTGAGTTTATCATTCCGAACAGCGTTATGGGAATAGGAGACCGTGCTTTCTTCGGATGCAATCAGCTCACCGAGTTAACTATTCCCAAGAATATTTCTTACATCGGCGATTATGCGTTCTCAGGTCTTGTGGGCCATGGCGGCGTAGGCGCTGAGTTTGAATGGAATTACGCACCCGCCGGTCTTACTTCTTTTACATTCGAGGAACCTGCAACCATCAATGACATCGGCGAAGGTGCTTTCGCACACTGCTCAGGACTGACGAATATAACCATTCCCAAATCTGTAACCCATATCGGAAAAAACGCATTTTACAAAACCGGCTTGTATAACGATACAAGCAAGTGGCAAAACGGAGCTCTTATAGTTGATAACTGTCTGCTTGAAGGAAGCGCCTCTGATATCAAGGAAGGCATTGAGGTGGTTGCGGACTTTGGACCCGGCTCGACATCCGACAAATTCGTCTTGCCTAAAACCGTTAGAGGAATAACAGCACTCGGCATCCCTCGAAGCAGTTCGATTTCGGTCGCGGAAGGAAACGAACATTTTGTGGCGGTAGATAATGTTTTGTACAACAGCGACAAATCTACATTGGTTTATTATCTCCCTACGAAAACTGAAACCGCCTTTAATGTTCCTTCTTCTGTTAAAACTATTGATAGATACGCTTTTGCCGGTTCGGTTAACCTTGAAAATGTCTCTATGGCAGATAGTGTAACGGAAATCAAACAAGGTGCTTTCGCAAACAGTAGCAAACTTAAAAGCATTAGTCTCTCAGCCGGTATCACTGAAATTACACGTAGAGTCTTTGAAGGAAGCTCAGGAATAGCAAATCTTCAAATACCTGTAAGCGTAAAAAAGATATCTATTGACAACGCCATTAACTCCGTTAATTGGTCCGCAATTCATTATCTCGGTACACCGGAACAGATGCTTGAAGTCGAAGGCTTTATAGATCCGGAACGCCAGACTATTCACCTTTTTGATGGCTATGTTGCAAATTACGGAACAAATGACGTTTGCTATGTTCGCCCTGCATACGGTCCTATGCATGGACCGGCAAGTTCCGTGATCGACAGCTACCGTTCCGCAACGGCTTACGGTGCATTCTATCCGAACCTTCATAAGTTTGAATATTTCGGAACCGGTGATATTTCCGATCGCCACGAAGCGCGCGAAAACAACGATATCAGAACATATTTCCCGTTTGACGTCTATGCGGATGATATCAACACCGTAGTTATAGGCAGCGGGATTACCGGACTTGGCAATAAGGCTTTCTATGGCTTTAACAGTGTAACCAAAGTTGAAGGCGGAGAAAATGTTGTTACTGTCGCTGACGGAGCATTTGAAAACAGCTCGTTGACAGATGCGGTTGATGAATCCGGCGTTTTTTACCTTGCAAATACTCTTTACAGAGTTAGCCCGAATTACAGCGGCGCTTTTATTGTAAAGGACGGGACGACCAGAATCTATAATAAAGCATTTGAAAACTGCACAAAAATCACAAGCGTTACCATGCCGGACAGTGTGGTAACAATCGGTGAAATGGCGTTCAATAGCTGCATATCACTCAAAGATGTCATCTTGAGCAAAAATATAAAGACCCTTCCCGATATGGCGTTCTGTACTTGCCTCAGCTTGAAGAACATAAACCTCCCGGATGGTTTAACTTCAATCGGCAGTCAGTGCTTTGAGGGCTGCGACAGCCTTGCCGAATTCCATATTCCTACAACCGTGACACAGATCGCTGAGGACGCGCTTCTTGATGCTTCTGCCAGAAACGGTATCAAGGAGGAGCTTTCGGGAATGACTGAAGAAGATATAGCCGAATTCTGTGAGGTATGGAACGTGTCCCGTGAGTGGTACAACGTATGGAGCGCACAGATCCCGAGCGAAATGACTATTTGCTCCGGAAGCAATACTGCATATGCTAAGACTTATGCAGATGCTAAAGGATACACCTTTAATGTTTGCCAGCATTAAAAAGTAAACAGTGCGGGCGGAGGATAATTCCTCTGCCTGCACAAAACTTCAAACGCGATTTCTGCTCCCGGTGAATTCGGGAGCATTTTTTCTCAACAATCTTACATACTTTCGGTGCAACACAATAGGAAGGATTTGATAAGATGCGAAAAAAGAATCACATCGTTATAGTTATAAGCTTGAGCTTGATATTGGGCATAACAATAGCCGGATCATTAGCGTTTTTAACATCGAAGACAGAAACGAAAGCAAACAGTTTTACAGTCGGAGAAATAGCTATTGAACTCAAGGAACCTATGTGGAGCGCTCAGACAGACACGAATAAAAACGGAATACCGGACAAAGCGGAAAATATATCGCCCGCCGAAACAGTTGTAAAAGATCCGAAAGTTACGAACACAGGAATCAATAGTGCATATGTCTACTTAAGAGTTCGTGTCCCCAAAGAACCCGTTGCCTATGTAGATCAGAACGGAAAAGTGGTTCGTGCCGACACTGACAAACCGGTGGAACTCTTTACATATATGGTCAATACCGGATGGAAAGAGTTTATGAAGGATGAAAAGGATAAGTACACGGACTATTACTATTATTACGATGAAATCCTTGCGCCATCAGATACAAGCGTAACTTTATTTGATCAGGTTGCTTTTGCCGATGTAATCGAAGGGCAGCTTGAAGATAAGAGTTATATGGTGGATGTAACAGCTTACGGAATACAGTCATCCGATAACAACAATGTCTTGCAGGCATGGAATCAGCTTGCAAAAGAAAAACACATGTTGGTATGCGAAGGTGAAACCGTATAAAAATCATATTCAGAATAATCAAAAAGATATTGCTTTCGGCGCTGCTGATTCTCGCAGTATTCTTTGTGGGGCTGCGTGTTACAGGGTTTAAGCCATATAACATTGAAACGCAGAGCATGGAGCCTACCTATCCTGCCAACACCCTCATATATGTCAAAGGAATATCGTTTGACGATTTAATAAAAGGAGACGTCATTACTTATGTGAATCAATCAAACTCTACCGTAACTCACCGTATTATGTCAATCGATTCGGACAAAAGAAGCGTCCGCACAAAAGGCGACGCAAATGAGTTTGAGGACATCATGGATGTGAACGAAGAAAACATCGTGGGAAAAGTTTATTTCGGCATCCCGCTGATAGGAAAGCTGTCCGGAGCCGTCACAAGAACTGCCGAAACTCTGTTGAGAGAAAGGAGTAAAACGAATGAGCAAAACACAAAAGTTTAAGAAAATAGCACCGATATTGTTGATAGTTGCAATACTTATCAGCATTATCGGAGGCGGTACGCTTGCGTATATAACCCGCGAAGCACGTGCCGAAAACACAATAACCGCAGGAGACATTAAGGTCAAACTGTATAACATGCGGGACGATGATACTACGATGCCCAAGGATGGGATCCACAGTGTTTTAGCTAACATAACATATCCTAATGTTGTCTATGCGAAAAATGAGTGTGACTATCCCGAATATATACGAATGCGCGTTTCCAAGCAAGTCACTGATAAAGACGGAACAAAACTGGACAGCTCTAAAATGCATCCGAAGTTCAACGAAGAAGACTGGACATATTCGGAAAAAGACGGCTACTACTACTATAATCAGGTGCTTGCTCCGCATACAAATTCCGCACCGCTTTATGACGGCATTTATTTTGATAAAACAATTGATAACACATACAAAACGGCCACGCTGCACATGAACATTATCGTTGAGGCTGTGCAGTCTGACAATAATGGCAACAGCGTTTTTGACGCAGAAGGTTGGGAGGTAAAAGACGCATCATGAAAAAGGTATTAAGTATTATATCGGTAATTATCCTTTGCTTTGCAATGAGCATTCCCTCATTTGCTGCAAGAGTATCAAATTCTATTTGTGGTGTAAATTACACTAACGCAAGTCAATTTTTGTTCAACCCCGAAGGCGGCGATTTGTTCAGCAACTTCAAAGGTGTAATGCCCGGCGATAACTTAAAGCAAGAAATCGTCATAGCGAATCAGCTTGCGACAAAGAAAGTGACCCTGTATTTAAGAGCCGAAATCGACGAACAGTACAAGAAGTTTTTGGACTGCATCGAGATAGAGGTCACTCTCAAAAAGGGAAATGATGATGTGAAATCGCTTGCAAAAAACAAAGCATCAGAACCCGGTGAACTTGCCAAGAATGTTAACATCGGCACATATGCACCGGGCGAAAAAGGGCTGCTTACTGTTTATATCCGAGTTGACAAAAATATGGGTAATGAATTCAAGAAGGCTTCCGGAGTTATCGACTGGATCTTTTCTGCCGAAGAAGGCGAAGAGATAACCACCGAAAAACCGACAAAGAATGAACCTACAAAAGACAATCCGGCAACCACAAAACCCGCTACGGAAAAGCCTACGCAAGAACCTTCACAGAAACCAACACAGAAGCCTTCGCCGACCCCTAATACCGGTTCCAACGATAAAATAGGTCCGATACTCGGAATAACGGCAGGCATTATCGGAATAGCGGTCCTGCTTGTCCTAAATAAAAAGAAAAAAGACATACAGTTCAAAGCTGAGTCAGAAAATGAACATACAGAATCAGACAATAATCAATAATTAAAGGAGAAAAGAAATATGACGTATGTGTTCATAGGCGGCGCAATCGTAGTAGCGATAGCAATTATCGCGGTTATTTGTAAGCTGTTTTATCGTGTCGCTGATGCAAACCAAGCTCTCGTTATAACAGGTGGAAAGGAGCTTATTATTAAACCTTCGGGAGGCAGTTTTGTCATTCCTATATTCCGAAAAGCTCAATACTTCCCGCTCAACATGAGGACAATAACATCCGATAAAGATGAAATCAAAACTCTGACATCAGTGCCGATTTATACTGATTGGACAGCACAGATACGTCCTAAAAAGGATGACAAAGACGCTCTTACAAAAGCGGTTACTTCCTTCCTGTCAATGGGAGAAAACGATATAAACGAAAATATAAAGCAAACACTTACAGGTACTGTTCGAGATGTTGTTTCCGCAATGACTCCTGAAAACGTTCTCCGGAACAAAGAAGAATTTAAGCGCAATGTCGAAGAGACAGTTGCGGATGAGATGCAGAAAATGGGGATGGAGCTTGTGTCGCTTAATATCCAAGATATATCGGATCCCAACGGATATTTTGATGATATCGCGGCGGTCGATATGGCCGACAAGAAAAAGGTCGCTCAAAATAAAAAGGCTGTTGTCGAACAAGAAATCCGTGAACAGGCAGCTGCATCCGAAAAGTCCGCAAAAGAAAAAGAGCTTGCATCTGCTCTGTCAGTAGCAGAAAAAGAAAGAGATAACGCTCTTCGTATTGCTGAATTTAAGACCGAAACCGATAAAGCAAATGCCGATGCCGAAATCGCCGGTAAGCTTCAGGCTACTGTAAGACGTCAGGAGATGACCGTTGAAGAAGGCAAGGTTGAAATAGCAAGACAAGAGCAGGCAAACCTCGCGGCTCAGAAAGCAAAAGAAGTTGAAATAACGAAAGCTGAAACGATTAAAGCGCAAGCCAAAATCAATGCAGATGCCGAAGCGCAGGTCAAAGGAATCAACGCTGATGCGGATGTCCTTGTCGCTGAAAAGCAAGCAAAGGCTATCAGGATTACCGCCGAAGCCCATGCGGATAAGGTTATAAAAGAAGGTCAAGCAGAAGCTGACGCTGAAAAAGCTATGCTTGTAGCAAGGGCGGAAGCCGAGAAAGCAAGACTCCTCGCTGAGGCTGAGGGCGTTAAGGCTAAGCTGCTCGCTGAGGCTGAAGGTGAAGGCGAAAAACTTAAACAGCAGGCGGAAGGTGAAAGACAGCTTGCTGAAGCCCGTGCTGCAAATGAAAAGGTCAACTTTGAAATTGAAAAAGCCAAGATTTTTGCAGGAATGCAAATTGAAATTGCTACCAAGACAGCTGAAGTTATGGCGAGGATCGGCGAGAACGCTGAGTTTGTCAATTTCGGAGGCAGTGCAGGAAACCAGTCGGGGAATGTGCTTATTGACACATTAAAACAGGTTCCGTCACTTATGAAGCTCCTCAATGTGGAAAACGAAGCACTTAACGGTCAGAGCTTCAACGAAGAGATCGAAGGCATCAGTAAGGCCGCGTTCGGTCCGATTAAAGGCGTTTTAGCCAACAACGGACAAGAGCCTGCTGATGGTGAATAAATATATGGCCCCTTGGTTGATTCGCAAGGGGTCAATTAATTGAAAGGAATGATTTGTTTGCGTAAATACAAAGAAAAAGACTCCGCTCCATCAAAATACTGTGCAACGGTAAAACTTACGGAGCAGACATACAAGAGCGATTACTCCAAATGTCGAATAAGAAAAGACTTGCCGAAGGAAAAGGGGATGGTGTTTGTTCTCATCCCATATGAGCACATAGCAGCTGAAGCTATTACCGAGATTTGGGGAGTTGATAAAAAAGATGCTGAGAAGTTTAAAAAAGCATATATTAAGGCTGCAAATGAAACTCTCAGACAGTCAACGCCCAGAATGCGTGAAAAGCTCGAAAGGTCAAGCATGTCCGACAAAGACAAAAAACGTGTAGGGAAGGTCCTCGAAATCGTTGAGGCTTATCAGAAAAAGCTCAAAGAACGCAATCTGCCGTTCCCAGAGCTCATAAATCCTTCGCAGCCTCCCGCTGCTCCCAAAAAGGAGAATGCGGTAATAGAAGAAAAAAAGAGAATTGTTAATGAACTTCTTGAAAATAAACCTGCTCCAATTGAAAATACTTCGGTTTCAAAAGAGGTTAAGCCGATAGAACCGGAAGTTTCAGATATTCAAGCGACTAAGACGGAAAAGACGCCGGACGCAACACCAATAACCTCCAATGACGCAGAAAAAGTTGAGTCTCCGGAGATTCCGATCATCGATCTCGATAAAGAAGAAAAAACAGATACAGCAAAGAAATCCAAAATCGGCAGAGATTCGGTAGTGCCGGATTTCAGTCTTGGACTTACTATTGATGACCTGTTTGATGACGAAGACAGTGCGCCAAAATCGTTGCAAAATACGGATAACACTCTTGAAAAGGCAGAAGATAAAACCGTAAAAGAGAACACAGAACCGTTACCTGTTTCCGATAATGCTTCGTCAAATGATGATGAAGATGATGAAGACATTTATGCCGATTTGCTGAGTTGAACTCAATAACAAGAAATCCGGAGATAATCTTACATACTTTAACCGGACAATCAGGAATAAGTTTATTTGAAAGGAATGATGCATTACATGGTTAATTCATCTAAAACTCGCAGGGTAAAAAAGCGTAATTCGTTTATTGCTCTTATGCTTGTGGCTGCACTTGCAATCACAGGAGCACTTGCGTACTTGACAGCCAAAGACAGCGCTACCAACAAATTTACTGTGGGTAACGTCGATATTGATCTTACCGAACCTTCGTGGGTTGAAGAAAATGGCGAAAATGTCGTGCCCGGTCAGGTAATTGCCAAGGATCCCACTATCACAAACACCGGCAAAAATGACGCGTTTGTGTATTTGATGGTCTCCGTACCTAAAGCGGACGACATTACCGTTGTCGATGAATCAACAAAAACTTCGACTAAGGTAAATAACCTCCAGCTTTTCTCATATGAGCTCGACAGCGGCTGGACGCTTGTTGATTCAAAAATAGATAATGATGATCTCTATAATTTGGCTGCGCTCTCAAGCAAGGCAGCGCATTCCTCCGC
>JABLTK010131923.1_pt1 | contig 20508 bp, 31 predicted proteins | sample 7160131 | NCBI WGS metagenome assembly JABLTK01 (sample SAMN14651221, study PRJNA627086) | human gut metagenome | isolation source: feces | host: Homo sapiens
GCCGATTGCCTACAACGTTATCCGTTACGGAATATCGGGCTCGATCCGGAATATCGCGCAGAATGATAGTCTTTCGTTCCACTTTTATGTTCGGTCGAATCATTTCCATGTTGGCATCAACAACGACCTTTTCCGAATCTTTGACCGCATTGATTATATCTGCAATACTCACCGTTGGTATTGATGGATAGAAAAATGGAAGCAAGAGACGAATCGGAATGAAACCATTATCATCCATATTTGTAACAATATAGGGATATTCTGCAAGAGATTCCATCGAAAAGAGAGTTTCCAACTACATACGTTAAGGAATCATACAAAACCCACAGTACCTTTCAAATACTGAAGTACGGTCTCTCTATTCATAGAAGATGTGCCTACAGCAATCTGATTCATTGAAAGTGTTGTATCCTAAACCTCACTGAGACTATTAACAAATACGCTCATGTCCCTAGTACACGATTATGTGTTAAATGAAATAGTGACGCTTGAAAAGTTTGACTCCAAAAGGTGTCGAATGATATGAGGGGCATTCTGCGATTTTTCGATCCTATTTGCGGTGTCATATCTTCGTAACAAACACGACAAAAGCCATAAATTTCCTTATGAAGGATCCCCATCACTTCAGTTGACATCATTCCAATAAATGATCGATCCGTTTCCTTCGTAGGACAAAGATCAATCAAATCCATCGAACAATTATTCTCCTTCTCATTGAATTCAGCTAAGCCTAGATATCGCTACAAATCAGAAGTCCAATAAACTCATACAGAATCCTTCTCAGTTTTGGAAAACACAATCTTGGAATCGTCACACAACACATCATAACACTTTCCATCATCCCTCTTCCTCAACACCTACTTTATATGTGTTCATTATCAGTTTTTTCAATCTATGGAACATCGATTTCGACTTGAAAAAAACCATCAGTGGAGCGACTCGATCTCGGAACAGGTCACGCTGGACATGATTCAAAGTTGTGTCCAAATAGGCCAAATCTGTGTATTTCCAAGAATAGAGCTAAATCTATATCGACTTCTCTACACCTACTTGACGATAGAGAGATGAGAATTGGATGATCCAAGCGTGTACTGTCTCCAGAGCTGCTGAAACAGCCAGTGATGGCTCCTTCAGACTGGATGACAACTGAAGTAGGAACAAAAACTCTGCTTTCTGAGGCAGGTAGAATAGACATGAAAACTCAACACCCTCAATATCGAGTGATAACCGCGGTAACGGTTGAGTCTTTCGTGTTGTCTGTATAGCTGGTGTAGGAGAGGGAGTTGCTGAATCCATGAGAATCATTCCTGGTATGTCTGAATGATGGTAAACAACAGGAATCGAAGCAAAGCAAGAACTATCACTTAAACAAGGTCAAGAATAGTACTTGGTTGAATCAGTAAATACAGTAATTCCAAGTAATTGTCTGTTAGACAGAAGAAGAGGAACTGTATTCTCTGTAAATGGAATAGAATGAGAAGGGAGTGAAATGGAAATAACATGAGTTAGTCCATAGCGTGTGACAGCTCGATGAAGAGTTCGTGGTAACTGAGTGATCATCGATACAGTCAACTGTTCTCTACAAATAGATACAACCATGATTCTGTACAAATCTTGATTCTCCCAGAGAGAACGAATTCGATTCATTAAAAATTGATTGCACCATTCATTGAAGAGATACATCACAGGAACACCAGGTCCCTGAACCCACCACACATGAACAAACAATGTACACGAATAACAACGAATTGATATGAAACAGAAGTTCAATGAGATATCTCGTTTCGTCACAAGTCTACAGTTTATTCCTCCTTGGTATTCCTACATCCAAGGATTCTCATTTGAGTCGCACATACACACATCCTGAACACACGATAATCGCCTCAAATAATCACAAATGTAGTGAATGAATCCACTTACAAACGGCCCATTTCGAACACTCCCTGAGGCTTCTACGCCTGATGAAACGGATTTTGCTCCCATCGATATTCCACTTCCTCGTTGACTAGAACATTCTAGATCTGAATCACTTCAACGATAATACTTCCCACAAACATTCCTTCACTACCATTGGAAGAAAAATGATTGGATGATGATTTGCTGTTTGTGATTGGTTCATGTTGTCTACGATGAGAGAATCTAGAATCAAGTCTATTTCATCACTATTACAAAGAAAAGAAGTTTCCACTATTTCTTTGTATTGGACGAGTGATTAGGGAAGTTTCATCATTCAAAACAGGAAGATTTAAAGCTTTGTGGAATAATCGGAAATCACTTTCAATCAGTGTTCGAAGTGTTTCAATTTGATTCTCTCCAGCAACAATTCGCTTGACAATGTCTTCATAATCGTGATTTGATATAGACTGGCTATGTTTCACTTGTTCCATAAGCACGAGCAATTGACGAGAAAGTAAGTTACTGGCTGGTACAATTGGTGTCGACAAGGCATTTGTGAGTGTAGGCAAATGGAGAGATGTTAATGAGAGCGGGAAGTGAGGGAATGCATTCAGATTCATTTCTGATGGATGCTGAGAGAAGGAGATTTGTGGAATGGCATAATCTGGGACTAATTTTGATATTACAAAATTACTTCGAGAGACAAATCCAGTTCTTCCACCTAACTGAATTAGAAGAAGATCACGTAGAGTGCTTGCTACAAGCAATCGATTGCTAATTTGTTCAAATCTAGACTCTCAATGAAACTCCCATTACTGACTTGAGACACATTGTATCAAGGAATGACTGTTTTACACCATAACTGATCAGACTGATTGAATTTTGGCTTATGAAACACAGAATGTAATGAGTCCTAATGGCAAGTTGGAGAATCTGTTCATATCGCTCACACAGACATGGAGCCAATTCTTCCTCTTCCTCCTCAGATGATGAGCTGAATGAATCGTCTTCGCCTTCAATACATTTGACAAATACACAGAATGCATCTGAAGAGAATTCTATCAATCAGTTTATTGTCTCGTTCATACCTTCTTCACACAGGCGAATCAACTTGTCCTCATTCTCATTCCCTTCATGTAATTCTGGTGGCAGTCTCGTCCACTCTCCAATACTCCACTCATCCTTCCAGTGCTTATAAACGTGAATTGCTTCAATCCACGTTCGTTCACGATTCACAACTACTTCACAAGCTTCTGTTAAGGAAGAGATTGAATTTCCTGCGGGAAGAAGAGATTCAAACCATTCACACACAGCATCACATACAAAGTGGAGCAGGTTCACAGGGAGATTTGGAGCCACTTGAGCCTACATATCACACACATGTTTAGAATTCACTCGAAATACTCCATCCGCCACATTTGGCTCATTCCCCGTTTCTGCCGTCATGATATTGAACTCTCTTTTCCGATTATATCCTAACACACAGTGGCTGAATCGATACAAAACAGGTACAATTTGTGACACTGGAAGAGAATCAAAAATCGGAGTTGGAAGTGACAATAAATGGAAATCCACAAAAAGTCTAGATTATAACCATTCCAGAATTTTTACTCCATACGTGCCTGTTTAGCAAGTGCAATCACTTCATACTTCAAACGCAGATTAGTCTCCTTCAGAATGCTAACATCTAGAGGCTTGGGTCCAATTGGTGCTGACCACACAGCGACTCGAAGCCATAGTCTTGAGAATGGTGGTTCAGTAGCCATGGATCCTTTGAGTGAAGTAGGGATATGAGCTAATAACGATTCTGCTGTGATATCATGAGGATCGAATGAATCACGATGAGCCAAAATTGAAGTAATGACTTCTCTATGAGTGGATTTCTGTTCTTGGACCAAGTCAACTCGTAAGAAGGAGAGAAGAGATGATGAACCATTTAGAATGGCAAACTCAAAGCCATTGTCAATATGAAGTGGTTTGATACCAGGTCGACCATCACAACGAGGACAATGAACACAGTTGATATTCCGAGTGGGGAATGTCTCAGACAGCTTCTTAGTCGGTTCTTGGTAAATTGGCACAAATCTCCATTGGATGAGTGATTGGAAGAAGAATGAGAAAAACACGTCAAGAGAACAGATTGCATCCAACTTCACTTTCGAATCTTCATTTCGATCACACTTGAACTGATGGACCCACTCAACCACATCTGCTGATGGAGTGATGAAGGATTGATGAGAATCCTCCAAACAGATCTGATATGCTTCTTTCAGACTCTCTAATTTGCATTGTAGAACATGTTGATGAATGAGATGAACAGCAAAATCACAGCATCCTTCCTGAATCCCATTCCATCCCCAGACCTGTGCTTTCAATAGCCAAGCCTTCGTATTCCTTCCTTTAATGTGTGTACAGTCACAATTAGATTCATAGCCTCCATGGCCAGCCTGAACGACAGTAAGAACCAGAAGTGAACACTCCAATCCAGAGAGACTGATAAACAATACATTGAAATCAGGATTCACAGTATCTATGAAGGCTTGTGGCTGTCTGACTAGAGAGTCAATAAAATCAGCTCGAAGACCAGACAGCAAAGCCTTCACATTTGCTTCAGAAACCCATAGAAGAGTCTCATATAACGTTTGAAGCAATGGGAAAGGAAGATAGTACTGATCTGCGTACAATGAATGAAGATGAAGATGAAAGCGAATTGTCTGATCTACCAATGAGTATCACATTCAGCCTATCACATCGAGTGTTATCAACTAAGGCAACTCTCTCCATTTCTCGTGTTTCCAATATGGTGATCATTCTACACTGATTCTTTGCTTCAAATAAATTAAGCTCCAACTGATTTTGAATGAGACCTAAATGATGTGACAACATGATGGACTTCCATTGAGCATCATCACTCAATGTACCTTCCAACTGACCATCTTCATGAATGACAGTTTCATCTCTTGTGGGAGTTTCATTGGAGGGAATATCCAAACTGGGTACTTCATTATCCAATCCTTCATTAAAAGGAATATCACTCATAGGATCACTTACAGGCGTAGGAACAGTTGAAGACTGGAAACTGTTTAAGAATTGTGTTTTCAATGCATCATCATTCTCATATTGTTTGTTCAGTTGTCCTTGATAGTCATGAAGGATAATGGTAAATGTGTTCTTTCCAGCAACCTTGTAAACAATGCAGATGAATGGTAACTCATACTGCGCTAGACCAAAATTCTCAAATAACCGTTTATCTCGTTCTTCAGGTGAGGATGTTCCTGCCTTTGCTCGTTTCAAGCTATGTGGATATTCATGAGATGGGAGTTTCATTGATGAATGTGTTCGGGGTTTGATATAAAGATAGTATGGTCCAATTCGCAAGAAGGATCTATTTCCCAGTGTCGACCGTTCTGACTGAGATGAACAATCCATAGCAAACGAATGGTTAAATACTTCCAGAATACGAGGTGTCTATTTATCAGATAAAACGTCTGACTTACGAGACTGAAATTGGAGATGACATCAACACGTCGAACTGAATGACCGACATTCAGATCCGAGAGGAGTTGAAAAACCAGTTTGAGATTCGATAGATGGGAGAGGAGAGATTCTTCGAGAATAAGAACAGTTTGTTCAGCAACACAGGCTGTCACAATGTTGGTCAACTGCTTGACAACAGTAAGAGGCTGATCCTCTGTGAGAATACTGCGAATCGAGTCATAGACACTCTTATGACGACTACTGCTGATCGAAAAGCGTACATCCATCATATCATCACGCTTTCGATCTGTGCTGGAGCTGTGAACAGGAAGCTGGAGATGCTCTCGGGGACAGAAGAATGTAAGACGAAATGAAAGACGGACACAGTGATTGCTTACACAAGGAGCCAGCAATGAACAGAATGAACATGGAGTGTTCATTAGAGAGAATACTTGATTCTTACACTATTTGTGGAATTCCAGAAAAACAACCTACTTCGTTCGAAGTTCCACTTCGTTTTGAATGAACGATATCCATGCGAATAAAGGTTGGAAATGAATCACATCGCACGACCAACCATTCCTTGAACATCAAACAATTCATACTATCGATCATGGCTACAAGTGTGTCATCAAATGACTCAATTTCATCTGATGTCAGAACAGGCAGAACTCGCAGAAGTGGAGACAAATCAACTTGAATGGTACCTGAGGAACAGCTATCAGATGTCAGAAAGCGTTGGAGTTCAGATGAATTCACGGGATAATCATTCCTGATTGAATGGTACACTGTGTAGAGAAAGCATGATTTGAATAGATCAGAAATCTGGACTTCTTGTGGAATTGTTCCTTTTTCTCGGATATCTTGAGCATTTGTAATGGCAGATACAGAGAAGAAGGAAGGAGATGCAAGGAATGAATCGATTGTGATAAAAGATTGTCCAGCTATAAGTGAGTGATTCAATCATCAATCACGCATTGAAGATTGAGACGAAAAATCGTGAAGGAAGAGGAGATACAGAGAGAACTCTGTTTCTCGAGATGTGAGTGAGTTACCTCGAGAATCACATATAGTGAAAAAGGCTTGAGAATGGTTAATGAATGCGTAATCGACATTCTCCGAAGCGATTGTGTGAAGATGATGCAACATACTATCAGGAAGAGTGAAAAATCGAATTGATAGATTGAATTGAATGATTGAGAACAGATAGGAATTAGCTTGCATACTAATGGAATCCGATTTTGAATGGACAAATGGTACCGAAAATTTATTAGAAAGCAAAGGACATGTGTGTGAATGACTTGTGGGCAAGACAGGTAAGAATGCGTAGAAATGCTGTGTTGAATGAATACACCGCTGTAGGAGAATCCTAACAACTTCTTGCTCTCTAAAAATGAAAAGAATGAGATGAATGAACAGTGTTGAGTTTGTGATGGTTGAAGAAGACACCTGATGTGTCAGAACTGAGTTGAACAGACGAGATAACAAATCAAACAGAACTGAATTCAGTTGGAGTTCAGTTGACATTTGCTCCAAATACACATGCAATAATACCTTCTCTTCAGTCTCAGGAATGGTCATTCGATTCCTCTTCCTTTGAGAACATTCCAGAAGAGTGGATAATGGAGTTATTGGAGGCTGAAGGAGTGTTGAGATGAATGGTTGATACAACACTTCAAGTGTATGTTGTTCAGAACCGCGGGAATAGCGAAGTACCAATTGACGACCAGTATTTCTGGTGCTTGTCAAATAGGCTTGAGTTCCATCTCCTGTCTCTGAACAGCGATACAACTGGAAATGATTCAATTGTAACCAATCCAGAATATGTGACGATAAGATGGAATGGAGAATAAAATAGGCGTTAACTGGATGGCGATGAATCTCATAGGATTCCCAACAAAAGTGGGCAGCAGGAACACATGGACAAAGTATGGGGTTATTTTGACAAGTGTCAGAATTTTCCAGTTTTTGTGTCAGATTTGAAAATAAATTGGACTGGTGTGTGAGATTCAGTCGTAATGAAGGAAATATGATTTGAAGAGTGAGATCCTTCTGAAAGACTCTCTGATTCTGATAGTCAGATGTGAGTCTAGTGATCTCATCTCGTAAGAGATATTGGATCTCCTCAGAAGAGATACTTCCTTCCCATCGAATGAGTTGAAGAGTGCAATGAATGATCAGTTGGTTCGATTTGATATAAGGTTGAAGAAGAAACGAATGAGTTTGTTGTTCACATATGAAGAGTGGATTCGTTGGCTGAGCATGTTGAACAGAACGATGGTATGATTGATAGCCAAGGAATTGAAATGTGTTCTACAAAGGAATGACTTGATCACTAAGTATACACTAATCCATGTTGTTAGACGAGATACCGTAATTAGTTGACATGGTGCTAACCATGAGTCCAGACTGTTCTGTTTGTCTTGAGCATTGACAGTTGTACCAATGAATGGATGAACGAAGATATCGAAACAAAGAGACTAGGAATGAGAGACAGTATGATTGAATGACTGTAGACTCGAAACCTGATGTAACTAACACACAATCCATCAGTGCATCAGGAGGAGGGTTAAGAGAGAATAGACTATTGAAATGATTGTGAATATGCCAAGCAAGTTGGATTGCGGAAGTGATATAATGAGAAGAATACGAAGAATGAATCACATTCATCTCTGTGAAAAAGGTTTGCTGTTTCAATGTAACCCATTCAGACTACATATGAGGACTCATTCAAAGACTCACCGTATGAACAATTAGTTTCAAATGAAGAGTGAATGAGAGAGGAAGAAGAAGAGTAGCAGTGAAGAGTCGACCTTGGAGAAGACACACCTTCTCAACGAGGAATCCTTCCCGAAGACATATTTCAACAAAACTCTCAACGTATCCAATGTATTTCTGACATGATACATGTATGTGATGGAGATCATTAGAATCACAAGCATGGCTAGCAGAGATTGTGAAAGGAAGAGTAGAAATGATAGACTGATTAGTATCAACCGAACGAAGGAAGATATGAGATGACAATGTCTACAGAGTGATAACCCTCGTGAATGCAAACAGTTTCATATACACATTCTCCTCCTGTGATTCGGCAAAGAACTTGCATCTCAGTACAATCATCTGTGTGCAAGCAGGATCGTGATGAAGTGTTAAGAAGTGGAAGACACCACAAACAAATGTCTCGTTGAATCAGCAACAATAATAAGCTTTGAAAGCTTTTCGTATTCACATCCAACTGACATCGACTAACAATCAGGATTGATTTTACGGTGTCAGCAGTGATTTGTTGAAATAAATAGAGAGACTGTCGTACCACCTCAGTCAACAAATCTATCTCCCTTATTAGTTCAGGTGGATCCAGTGGATGAGGTGAGATGGAAGCCAATGATACAGATGAAGAAGAAGAAAGAGGAAAATGAAGCGTAGAATGAAGAAGTGGAATCGATGCTTCTGTTGGTTCAGGATGTGGATGTGTTACAGATGGGTTCGTTTCAATTAAATTGATAATATAAGCAGCTGTTTCCTTTACAGTCGAAAGAGTTACCTCATGATCAAAAAGAACACAATTTGTGAAATGTTCTCCAAATAGTAACACAGTGAGTCGAACTGCCTTGACACAATAACGAGACTTGAAATCCATACTCAAATCAACATCTTTCGTTGGATTTGTCCAAGGACGAAACAAATGACTTATCGTGTTTTCCAAATTCATTAACATATCTTCAATATACGTATTTCCAGTTGTATCATCTAACTCGTGCATACTTGACGAGAAGTCCAAACAGAGAACAAGAGAATTCTCTTTATAGGAGGCAATTACCGTTGTTGACGTATCAAATAAGTACGAATTGTCTGCTAGAGATGATAAACGCTGGAAATATGAATCTGGGTTTAATGTTTTGAAAGTGACATCTTCTACATGAATACCATCAGAAATCTATGTTTGATCCACTTTATTCAAATCCGACAGACAAATCCCTCCAAAACTGAGATCTTTGTTGATTTCCAAGCTTCTGGAGATAAAACATATAACGTGCCACCCGGTCAAAGCTTTGATACCGAGAAACAGACAAAGCGAGTGAATTCACTTGCTTATACGACATATATCCAAACAGAATCAGTAAAACAGCAACTACTGTCGAATTTGATGAAAAGAAAAGGCAAGTTCTAAAATTCTGTGATCTAACAAACACCCTCACAAACTCAAAATATCACATGCACTTATCGCAGTTGACACTGTTGTCTTCTTCGAATCCTTTTTTACAACCCTACTCTTAATGCTCATCCTTCATGCTTACGCCTTGTTTCCTAAAGGCTCCACAAACGCATCCAGCGACGCATCCTCAGCACTACATCGGCTTCTCGACCATACTTCATATTCACTAGCATCAGACTGTGATTGCTCCAATCGCTCACTTATCAACCGCACAATGGAATCACGACTAGACTGCAACGACTCACTCAGATCAACACAATAACCATTCTCCAATAGTGCCTCAGTCAATTTCACATCTCCTCCTGTCACACCCAGCAAGGCAGAAGCCTTCGTGGCAACAGCTTCAGCCTCTTGCATTCTTTCTTCACAGAGATTCAATGAGTCCATGTTCAATTCGCCATCACCATCCAAGAGTAATGATAAATCATGAACTGCAGTCTTCAATTTCGACAATGATCGAATTACCGTGGGAATTGTATTGGTTTGCGGATCGATGTGTTCAAGGATATAGCAAGAGGCTCCCAGAAAAGGAAGCAGAATCTGATTCATTACAGAGAGAGGTGAGAGCGTGCGCAAATAATCGAGAACAATCTCACCCTCCACAGTAGCATTGAAAAGACGTTTCTGATGAGAAGCAGCCAAAGGAACGGATTGATTGAAGAGAACATGAAGAGGATTATCTCCTCGCATACGTGCAGAGAGTTCACCATAAGCTAGACCTGAGAGAAGAAGAGAAAGAGAAACGAGAAGAATCAGATGGACTCCAGTCACGAGGTGAATGCCAACGCACAAAGTCTTCAAATCGAGCTTGAGGATTTGCTGCTTTGAAAGCTTGAATATCATCAATCACTGTATCCACAAAGACATCACGAATTGAATTCACAGAGGATCCAGCTTGTGCCAGCAGTTCTTGTTGCTTCCGAAACTCATCCTCCTAGAGGTGAAGGATCCAACTAATGATAACTGTGAGAATGTTTTTATCCTTAGTGATAGGAATAAAGCAAGGAATATCGGTTCCTGCCAGAAACCAACCACTCCAATTCAAAATCCCTCTTCCTTCTGGTTTCACATAGTCCTCTTCCTTCTCATTTGAGTCAGTTTCCTCTCTCTCTACTGAACTCACCTGATCTGTTTCTATTACTTCAGATTCATCTTCAGAATCTGAAAAGTACGTTACCTCACTATCAGATGAACACTCTTCATATCCAAGAGATTCGTCATCAGTAATGTATCTTGAATTATTCGCTCTCTCTTCAATACAACAATTCAACATCGTTAGTTTTTGATGCAGTAAAGTATATTGAAATGAAGGAAGAGGTGGTCGATTCACACAAATGCTATCTTTGTGATCAAGTATGCATCCCATATGGGGTAACAATTTCAATTGTTCGTAATGATACTCAACAACCGAAACAAACAGATACCAAAATAATGATAAGGTTTCTACTGGACCTGTCTCATCATTACTCATCTCAATCTTACGTTCACTCACTATCTCACCACATCGAAGACTTAGTAGAGTAACAAGACTATTGATAGGAGATGAATGACTCACAGTATCACTATCAGATGGAGTCAACACTGCTCGCTCGATGTGATATGAACCAGTAGCTCGAGGCACTACGACTGACAACTGGCTTATAGCACTCACAGATGTAATGATACACACGATCATGAATAGGAATTCTAATGATTCGTTTTGGTAATAGAATGGGATGAGTTTCATCATCGGGAGTTTCATCATCAGGAGTTTCATTGGGAATAGATTCTAAATATGCTTCAGGAACAAACTTGCTGCGTGTAAAATTGGTCACTAACTTGTCTTCACACACTTGAATACGCTTTGTAAAGACATACTTCACAGCATCTACAATTGCTTCTGTACTGATTGCATGAGTCTATTGATCATCAAGGATACCTAGTCATACACCCGTCAACATATCCATCATTGAAGAAAACACTCTGTGAGAATTAGCTAGAAATTAGGAATTCCAAAAATCATCACAATTATTGCCATTGGCTTCATTACTCACTAATTGGTTGTAGAAGCGTTGTCCAGCATTGTACAAAATGTGTTTCTCTCCTTCTTTCTTTGCTTCACTCCAGCAGTGACACAGAGATGTCCACATACTGCATAGGGGCAATCGAACCAATTCCCCTAGCTCTGATTTCACAATAAAGCGGTCCGCCAAAAGTGGATCAAAACCGCGGAACTCCGTCTAGGGGTGAATACTGAAAACTGGGAAAACCATGGATGAAATGGGCATTCGAATAGAAACATGCATAGAAAGCAGGGGGTTGTGAGAAGGACCCCACATAGGAACCGAAGAGAACCCCTGAAGCATGAAGAGAACAGGATACTCTGATTGCAGTTCTTCTTTCGAATAAGTTCGATTTCTCCATGAAGAAGATGGAAACCATGTCCAATCATAGCTACGACGAACCAGGAGCGAATCCTGAGTACATCGTGTTTTCTCACAGAACCAGTCGACAAAGGAATGAAGCGATTCACAAAAAGAAGGAGTAGATGAAAATTGCTCCGTTTGGAATGTGGTAGAACAGGAATACAATCCCTGAGGTGCATAATAAGCACCTAGAATGGGATACGAATCAGGAGGTCCCTAAATAAAATGCAAAAAAAGGAAACGACTTCGACGAAGACAGGAAGAGAAAGCTCAAGATGACGCTGTGCAATGATAGCAGTCGAGAGCAGTTGCTTTGGTCGATTCAAATCAACATATCTACGAAGATCCGAACTCTCCTATTCTCAAACACAATGAAGAAGTCTACTAATTGGATAAATATAAATTCAGAAATCCCAAATGAATGGAATATGTCGATTTCATCTGATATATCAGGATGATCTGTTTTCATCATCTCATTCATATACGAAGGCCAATAGACATTCTCTACACATTAAAATTCGATGCAAAAAAACTCGTACCGTCATTGAGAACATTGGAAAACGATGAAAAACAGTACTTGACACAATATTGTAATCCGTCGAACATGTACAACTCTTTTACAGTATCAATTTCATTGTCGGAAGCTAACTTGTTAAGAAGAGAGAAGGACGAGTACAAGGCAATCGAAATCCAATTTGGAAATTAACAAGGATTTCCTCCAATTGAGTAATACTTTCCTCCCAAGGAGATGCATTGGAAAAGTCAACCCACGAATTCTCCTCACTCATTCACTTGGATCTACTTAAAATGGCAGGTTCAGGACCGGGCCACACAATGTACAATTATTATCTTGATAGGTGGGATCCCACATTCTAGTTCCTATCACAGAAAACGGGAATTCTTCGACTATCAATATCTCATCTCAAGTATGCTATCATCTCTTAGAATTGGAGCAACGTCGTCTTCCTTTGTGAGAGTTCTCGCTTCCCGGTTTTCTACTCTTAATCCCATGGTAGAGGCTCAACGAGTTGAAGAGATACGCAACGTTCTTAACAGTGTATGAGCTTACTATTTAAAAAGTGATTACTAGGTTATTGAACCCTATACCAATTTACCTCTGAAGAAACTAAACTGGGTTAAAAACATCAAACCTACAGAAAGAGGAGTATCGTTTAATATCGAAATGATTTCTAATGCCTATCCCAAGTATGATGAAGTACTCTTTGTTCTCCTTTCATTATGGTTAGCTTTCTATGGCATGTCATGAAGCTCTCCGTTCTCTAGCTTGGTTGAATCCGATGGAAGTGAATATTAGTCCCAAATCCCAGCGTCCTTCTGCAATGGTAACTGACCGTCATAACAAGATTGATAATCTTAAACATGTTAGCAACATTATTGCCGTCTCAAGTTGTAAAGGAGGTGTAGGAAAGTCTACAATTGCCGTAAATTTGGCCTTTGCGTATTCTAGAAAGTCGGTCTAAATTGTAGACTCCATCAATTAGGAGGTCGTGTTGGCATTCTCGATTGCGACATTTTCGGTCCCTCACTTCCCATTCTTCTGCATCACGAAAAAGACCAAAGTACTATTACTCATTCTCAATCATATTTAGTTCTTGCTTACAATGAATCTACGTGGCTTCCCTTCAAACTCCACGAATTACTTTGTATGTCATTTGGGTGGATGTCCAGCACAACTAGCAGTAATATAATGCGTGGACCAATGGTGATGAGTATTGTCGAGCAGATTCTCAACAACACTCTCTGGGGTGATCTGGATTTTTTGATTCTGGATCTCCCTCCTGGTACAGGCGATGTTCAGTTATCCCTCTGTCAGAAGCTCTCATTGTCAGGATCAGTCATTGTCACTACACCTCAGATTCTGTCAGTAGCAGATACAGAGAAAGGGATCCGAATGTTCTCCAAGCTGAAAGTTCCTGTGAATGCATTGGTGGAGAACATGTCTAGCTTCACTTGTAAACATGGAGAAACCTATTATCCTTTCGGGACCACTAATCTGGATGCTTTGTCAACGAAATTTGCTATTCCTAACAAGTTCACATTACCTATCGATCTGTCATTGTCCAAGTCAGATGAGCTTCCTGTCGTCTGTTCACATCCAGAGTCTCCTATATCTGACAAATTCTCAATGATTGCAGAATCGGTACTATTTTTGTTATTTCGTAATTTGAAGCTAATTGCAGATATGGTGCGTCGTCGTTACATTCCAGGCACAAACTATGAGGTTTCATTTAAGAAGGAAGATGGCATAGTTCTTCGGAAGATCTCTCCCACCTCTGCTGAAGAGATCAAAATGAAACCTCGAGATTATATCCTTTGTCTGAATAAGATTTGAATGTCTTCCTTCACATCACTGCGTATGCGATGTGGATGTTCAAAGTGTGTTGATGAATTTACTGGAAAGAAGCTGTTGAAGGAGGAGGATGTACCAGCAGATGTAGTTCCAACGAGTATTGACTATGAAGGCAATTATGGAATAAGTGTGCAGTGGTCAGATGGTCATGGAACGTCGATTTATCCATATGATAAGATGGAAAGTTTCTTTAAGGAATTTCAATACTGTGTTTGTTATATCTCACAGTTGGGATTTGGTATGTTACTTCGATCCGAACGAGTTCTTGTTGCTACGGTCGGAGTTCTAGGAAGAACAAGAGCTTTCACGAGACATCGTCTATTTGAGCGTTCATTCGTTACCAGTCAGAACAAAAAACTCTCTGATAGTAATGTTGAAGGAAAGCGACAACAAATGTGGAGATGAAAGAGTGATTTGAAAGATAGAGTTCCCCAGCTAGAAGACAAGGATGTTATGAGAACTAAAATCAATTGGCAGGAGGAATCTAAGCAAAAGCTTATCCGAGTGGTTCTTCGATATGACGAGAATCATGGCCGTGTATATTGTTGGAATAAGTGGGTAATGCATAGTACAAAGAAAAGATCATCAAATTCCTGGAGTCAGGTGAGCTTTTGTCTAATGAAGTGAGTTTGGATTGCGTTGATGACGAAAAGGAATTGGAAATGTTGATTCGTCACCTATTCCAAAAGAAACACTATACCAATCTGATTGATCTTACTGATGTATTGTATCTTCTCGGGAATGTAACGGTGGTGAAATCTTCAGCAGAACTAATTATGAAGGCAGCATCCATTGAGAAGAACATCCGGATCATAACTCTTCTATCCAATATCGTTGCTCCAGATCCACTTGCTACCAGTATTTACAGCACTTCGTCTGCTTATGAATATAAGAACCCAATTCTCGAAGGTAATTCATGAGTGCTGACATCATCCTCAGCTCAGCAAGTAAGTACCTTATTTGCTGTAAAAGAGCTGGAAAAAGCGAAATCCATTATTCAGACATGGCCAAGTCAGCGTCTCTGGAATCCTATTGTTCTGTCATCTCTGTTGACGGGATTGGTAGATGGGAAATACTTCAAGGAGGGAATCGAACTTTATGACTGGTGTTTACAGCATACTTCTGCATCTCCGACACAAACCATTCTACGAAGTGCTGTGACTATTTCATCCCTAATTGAATGTTACAAGCAGACAGGGCAACCTGAAAAGGCGATTGAATTGTATCTAAAGACAGAGAAGGAGGGAATTGTTATGACACAGGATGTGTACTTTACGATCGCTAGATTGTGTGATACAGGGAAGATGTGGAGGGAAAAATATCGAGAGATGGTCAAAGAAAGAGCACTACAGGATCCTGTCAAGTTTTAACAAGAATGGATGTATTAGGCATAGGCGACAACAGTTACAAACAAAGCTGTATTTGGATCAACTTTATTATGGTGCATCGGCAATATCTTCCTATGATAAAGAATTCGGGATTGATCGACGTGTGTTTGATCCGGACCGAAACACATTTTGTAATTCATTGTTTATCTTCATTAGGAATAGTTATGGATGTTTCTCGTGTGGATTCGTCCATTTTACGAATGCAAGTCATGGTTCTATTCTTTAATTACCCACACTTGTATAGCTCATTGAAAAAGAGTCGAATCTTTATCAAAATGGATCGAAATCAAGAAAAGGAACAATCCTTGGAGAAATTGCTTCAATCTGATTTGTACCCACCAATTCAATATTCAAAAGACATGAAATCGACATTTGTAGTTGGAGGAAAAGGACGATTGACTTCTACGACCTATTCGATCTCCTCGGAATCTCTTCGCAAGTGGTTTCTGAAGAACCAGATTGAGAGTTCGTATCCTGTACTATAAGCCGTCATTTATCTTTTGTGTTTATTCAATGAAAGCCGCTAGAGAGTTGAAATTCCCGCGGTTCCACTTCTTGAACCGTTTTCCCTTAAGACTTGTTTTCTTCACGCAGGTTCGTTTTACGATATGCCAGACACTGCCACAGTACTTGTTGGTGTGAATAGATGATTGTGAAAAGGTTTTGTTTGATTTTGATGGCACCCAAGTCGATGATGGATTAACAGTTGTTAAAGGAATGACAGTAGATGTTCTAGAGGATCACGGCGAATGGTTATGGGCATCATGTGATGGAAGAGTAGTTGATCAGGTGTTTCTTTATGGGTAGGAAGGATTTGTACCACTTCCTTACGTTGAAGTGTGATGGATTTACCTTCAAGTTAATCAGTAGAAAGAAACAGACTCGATTCGTCCCTTTCGAGGATATTACACCATCACGTGTATGAGAGTTTGCATATAATTTGTAATAGGATAGAATTCAGAAGACATTGCATATGCTACTGTGAAATCAGGAGTAGGTTTACGGTTTCTGCTTCAATAGTAGACAATTAAACGAGATCCAGAGTTAGACGAATTGCTTAAGCGAAAAGAGAAGATTGCTTCAGTGGATACAATGTGTCGCTTTGATCCATAGAATGAAGTAAATTATCTTACAATAGGAAGTAGTGCAAGAGATGGGGTAGGAGAGAATCAAGCCACGATCTCAAGTGTGAGGATAGATTTGTCGAATGATAAGTAGACTCAATCAGGAGAGAAACGATTTGAATTCAAACGAGATCCAGAATTAGATACTCTCCTTCGTAAGAAAGAACAAGTATTTGTACATTTTGTTGAAGGGATTGAACATAGAAAGGAGAAGCACCAAAAGAGCCGAAATCGGAATCTCAAGAACGTCGTTTTGAATTCAAACGCGATCCAGAATTAGATGCGATTTTAAAACGTCAGCAGAGACTTGAAACTGTTTTTGTCAGTATCCAATGTAATCATTAGAAGGAAGTTTCTCTCGAAGTTGATGAAAACAGCATCCGAAATGCTCAACCTTCTGCAGTTGTAGGCAGTACTCGAAGAACTGCTGAAGAGATCGAGAAAGAAGTTGAAGAGGTTAAGATAGTATGAGTTCATTGCATTGCTTCCCATTAGTCGTTCTATTGCGAACATGATATTCATGATCAGGAGTCCAACCCAACACAATCTCAGAATCCCACAGAAATCAAACCCACTTTACCATTACCGAAATCGCGTCCATCTCGAACTCCACGTCAATCCACAGTATTTGAGGATTCAGAATCTACGGAAGAACCTGTGTTGTTTCCTCACGCCTTACCCAAATCAGCATTTGTCACAGTTGACGATGGGTCTGCTTCTTCCGTGAAACTGATTGATGCAGAACCTATTCAATCAGTATTCATACAACCCGATCAAACCGTCTCCAATCCCCAATCAGAAAAACTCCCTTCCTCTGAGGCTCCAAAGGAGAATGAAGCACCAGATCGAGAGCCGTCACCTGAGGTGATTATTGAACCTGGAGCGACATTAGGATCTGTGACACTTGGTAGGAAAACTGTTTTTGAAATGGAGTCAATTCTTGAGAATCTTAACGTAGACGAGTTGTTGGAGTCAATCGAAGAGGAAAAATCGAAACCGAGTGAGGTAGAGCCATCGACTCAGAGAGAAGAGTCACTGGAGGATGTACTGGAAAAGGATTTGGAGGAGGCGATGGATTCGATGGTGCAGACAGTACCATCAAAAGACATTCAGTGTCTCGTATTGTTTGACTTTGAAGCCAGATCATCTGAGGAAGTGTCAGTAACAAAAGGAGAGTGGGTAACGGCCCTTCAAGACGGAGGTGAGTGGATGAAGATTCGAACTGCTGATGGACGTGAGGGGTTCGTACCTTTAACATACATTCAGATGCCAGGTGGAGAGCGACAACAAGTGCGTGCTATTTATGAATACACAGAGGCTGAAGAGGGTCTTTTGGAATTACATGTGGGTGACATCATCACCATCACAGAAGTAGTAGATGAATGGTTAGAAGGATATAATGAGAATGGTCACAGAGGGTGGTTCCCTGCTTCCTATGTAGAATTGTTGTGACTTGTTTGTCAATGAAACACATTAGAAACTTTACTTCTCTCCAGCATCCTTACGCTGTTTCAGAATGGTCAACACCTCCTCCAAATACTCCTTACTCTTTTCGACCATCATTTCAGCCTCAGTAACAGTCTCCTTTACAAAAGCCTCATCCGTGATGGTCTCCATGTTAATCATCACATTCTGGTAGCATCCCCAGATACCAGTCTCCAAACACTTAGCTCCCACTTGCAAATCACTCATTGACTTAATGTTCCCAATCTTAGCCATTTCGATCATGAAAGGCCAAGCTTTGAATGCAGTACGCATTCCTTCCAAAGGCACATGAATTGCAGTCTTCAATCCAGCTAACATAGCAGCATCACGAATAGCAATCTCTTCAGGTGTCTTCTTTGGCAAGGCCATAGCTTCCATATAACCGTTAAAAGCATTCGTATCACGATCAATCATTGGAATCATTTCCTATTCGTAATAACATTCCCGCGGTTATACGTTCATAATGGCATCAAGATTCTTGATCAGTACACGCATCTGCATATCTAACTTCTCGAATTTACGAATACCGTACGTCATCCAACCAACCATGGCTCCCACTATGAAATCAGTCAACTTCTTCACACCTACATCCAACACCCATCGAGGAGACAAGAGAGGAAGCGGAACCACCACCAGGAGCAGCAGTGCGTGAACCCAACACCTCAACAAAGTTACGAACAGAAAGTGAAGCCAAAGGCTCATTAGGCTTCTCTCTTACAATATAGTCAATGATGCGCTTCTCAGGATCAAAATGAGACACAGAATTGAGTCCAAGACGTTGAATCACCAACATGACCTTCTGACGCTCTTCAAGAATGAAGAGATTCTCCTTCTGAATATAGTAGTCAGCAACTTGAAGAATACTCTCCAAATTCACCAGACCAACGATCTCACCACCACAGAGAGATACATTTAGCTCACGAGCATCCTTCTCACATTCTTCGTAGACTGTATGCATGTTGGTCACATTATAGTCAGTCAAATTACAGCTGATTTGTGCAATACCGTAATCCTCCACATACCATCCGATAGCCTTCAGTTCCTTCAGACGACCAGGCTCCTTAGGACCACGACCAGCAGTACGCACATTGAGAGCAATACGATGGGCCTGTTGCTTGGTACCCTGTTCATGAAAATGGAGATACAAACCTTACCAACACGTTAATATTGAAAGCAACCAGCAGCTTACGAGCTCCAGCTACAGTAGCTCCCCAACGAGGTACGAACTCTGTGTGTCATTCATATCCAATCGTTTACTAGCAGGACCAAAATCAGGCTCCCATTCTGGCTTCACGATACGCTCAGCGAGCTTCTCATACTCACCTTCACGGATCTGAGGAAGCAAATGACGATAAGCTCCCTTAGTCTCAGCATACTCGTACATAAACACAGGGATTCCAAGTTCCTCTGAGACACGACGAGCGAACTCACGTGAACACTCCACACAGTCATCCATCGTCACTCCCTAGATGTAAACTAAAAACCAAACGCTAACGCTAATTGGAATGAAGGGGCACACATCGCAAGCTCCCATTCTGGGATGCTCTCCATGCTGCTTTGTCATATCGATAAGATCCCAAGCAACGCGGCAAGCATTCAGAGCACCCTCAACAACGCTCTTCTTATCTCCCACGAAGGTATACACGGTTCTATTTGTAGATTTGCCAGGATCAACATCGAGAACAGTACATCCAGCTAAACCAATGAGCTCAAACAATGCCTCATTTACGAGTATTACGCATGGCATCAGCAATAGCCTGAATAACCTTCTCATCACGTCCCTCACTAAGAATCAACTCCCAACAAAGACAGCTACCTGAAATTGGGCACACATTCAACGACTTCTCTCACCATTCTAGTTTTTGCGTAAATAAAATAATATCTATGAAGAAGGAAAAAGTGGAAAAAAAAGGAGAAATGGGGAAAATAATGGAAAGAAAAATGCTCAAACGGGGGATCGAACCCCAGACCTTCGCGTTATTAGCACGACGCTCTAACCAGCTGAGCTATTCGAGCTTATTTAAGGTCTAGAAATGAAGATAATAACGGTTGGATTTTCTTCATCAATCTGGAAAAAAGAATCGAAAATCATCAATCCTATTCCAATGAAGATTTAAGAAAGACCGGATTGCCGGTCTGCAGAGAA
>JABLTK010114463.1_pt1 | contig 20493 bp, 14 predicted proteins | sample 7160131 | NCBI WGS metagenome assembly JABLTK01 (sample SAMN14651221, study PRJNA627086) | human gut metagenome | isolation source: feces | host: Homo sapiens
ACCTTGCAAAAGAAAATTCAAATATCGTTTTGTACTGAAATAAATATAAGTCTTGTAAAACGGCACTGATGCTTAATTGAGCATTGGTGCTGTTTTTCTTTTCACCGTGAAAGAAAAAAGCCTTTACCTTTCGGCAAAGACTTTGTTTGTATGAGAGTCAATATTTTTTGGTGTTATTTGCTTTTCTTTTTTGCCTTGATAACGCCTTTTATCGTTTCAATGCCGTGAATGGTACCCACAAGCGGATGATAAAGCATAATTCTCGGGCCACTGTAGCGCATAACCTCTTTTATTTTTGAACGCATATCGGGTTTGTAGCAATGGCAGGGACATTGCGAACAAAAATTTTTGTCGTTACCCCAGCGGCAATGATCAAGCCTGAAAAGCGCATAATCAGTAAGTTCTTGGCAGTCCTTGCAAAGAGTTCCTTTTTTTGATTTATGCACACCGTGACAATAAATTTTTACCATTTCGGGTAACATTTCTTTTTCTCGTGTGATTCTGTCTTTTTTCATGATAATCTGCCTCTGTAAACGGTGTAAGCTTCGTCAGCGATTTTTGCCGTTGACTTTCTGTGAGAAACCAAAACAATGCTTTTGCCGTGCTTTGCTTCGTTTATGGATTTTAAGATATTGCCCTCGTTTAAGCTGTCCAAATTGCTTGTGGGTTCGTCAAGCATAATCATAGGAGAGTTGCAAAGGAACGCTCTTGCAAGACCTATACGCTGTTTTTCACCGTCCGAAAGCAAATCACCAAGTTCGCCTACATTTGTGTCGTATCCCTTAGGCAAAGTCATTATAAAATCGTGAATTGAGGCTTTTTTTGCGGCAATTTCAACTTCTTCTCTTGTTGCGTTGTAATCTGCAATTTTAATGTTATTTTCAATCGTATCGTTAAACAATTGAGTTTCTTGGCTTACAAGGCTTTGATTGTTACGAAGTGATGATGTTTTAATATTTTTAATGTTTTCACCCGACATATCAATTTCGCCGCTGTTTACATCCCAAAAACGCATCATAAGTTTAAGCGCAGTCGATTTGCCCGAACCGCTCGGTCCGTTTATAGCAATGATTTTGTTTTTTGGAATTTCCATATTGAAATTTTCAAGAATTTGCTCTTTGTCATATGCAAAGCCTACATTTTTACATTCCATACCGTCAAATTCAACTTCTTTGCCGCTGATGTTTTCTTCAACAACAGGGCTTTCATCAAGAATTGACAGCACTCTTTCGCCGCTTGCAAGGGTGTGAGTCAAATTGCCTGCAAGGTTTGAAAGTGCGGCAACCGGACCGAATGAACTCATCATTGCAACGGTTGAAACAATAAGTCCGTCAAATCCGATTGTGCCCTTTTGGTAAAGGCAAATTGCAACTAAAAGCATTGTGATTGAAAAGAAAATAATCGAAATATCCGTAATTGAAATATTATGCCCCTCAATTTTCTTTAGCTTCTTTTGAAGTGAATTAAGTTTATCGGTTTTTTCGTTCATTTCATTAAGGCGGGTATCGGTTGAATTGTATCTGATTGATTCCAAAAGTCCCCTCATACTGTCAAGCACATAGCCGGAAAGTGCACCCGAATTTTCACGGTAGGTCATACCGATATTTTTGTTAAATTTTGAAGAAACAAGCGGAATAATAATGCCGACTGTAATGTAAGCCGCAAGTGCAACAAGCATAAGCCAACTACTGTATCTTCCAATAAATATCAGCATAACAAGGCTTGTTAAAAACGCAATACAAATCGGAGAAATCGTGTGAGCATAAAAAACTTCTAAAAGTTCAATATCACTTGTTATGAGCGATATCAGATTGCCTTTATCTTTACCTTCAAGTTTAGCCGGAGTTAACCTGCGAAGCGATTTGAATACTTTATCACGAATAAGTGCAAGTAATTTGAATGCAATATAGTGGTTGCACGCTTGCTCGCCATAGTGTAAAAAGCCACGCAAAACCGCAAAAATAATAATGCAAATACATCCCGTTTTTATTGCAAGTCCACCGTTTATACCTGCGGCTGTGAGAAGCGTCATACTGCCAAACACCGTGATTTGAATAGCACACAAAAATCCCGTAACGCCGAGTATAACTGCAAGTACCATGAAGAAAGCGAGCGGCTTAACAAGTTTTATCAACCGCATCATAATTTTGAAACCTGATTGTTTTCTTTTCATTACGCTTCCTCCTTTGCATATTTTTCAAGTTCTGCTTGAGTGGAATACATCAGCTTGTATTTTTTATTAAGAGACATAAGTTCAGAATGAGTACCGCTTTCCTCAATTTTGCCTTTATCAAGCAGAAGAATTTTATCACTGCCTACCACATTTTCAAGCCTATGGGAAATAAGAATAACGGTTTTGATTTTAGCCATATTGTGAATAACGGTCATAATGTCGTTTTCACTTTCAGCGTCTATGTTTGAAGTTACTTCGTCAAAAACATATATTGGTGTGTTATGAAGCAAGGCTCTTGCAATGGCAAGCCTTTGCCTTTGTCCGCCGGAAAAATTGCTGCCTTGTTGATTAAGTTTAGTATCAAGTCCGTCTTGCTCACTTAAAAATGACCAAAGGTTTACCATTTTCAATGCTTCAATCATCTTTTCGTCACCGGCACTTTTGTCGGCTATGAGCATATTTTCCCTAACCGTTCCTGCAAAAATGTAGGAGTTAAAGTTTACGGCAGTGATGTTGTTCATAAGTGTTTTTTCATCAATATTTTTAATTTCAACACCGCCGATTGTTATACTTCCGCTGTATCCCTTTGTTGTGCCGCAAAGTAAAGAGGCAAGTGTGCTTTTGCCGCAACCCGATTCGCCTACTATGCTTATAAGCTCGTGCTTTTTAAAGGTTATCGAAATATCGTTAAGTACGCTTTTTTCGCCGTCATAAGAAAAGGAAAGGTCTTTAATTTCGATATCTCCGTCAAGATTTTCAGGAATCTCCGCTCCGTGTTCGTCCTCTTTTGTATCAAGCAACTTAAAGAGTTTGTCGCTTGCAGCCATACCGTTCATAGCCACATGGAAAAATGAACCGAGAAGCCTGAGCGGTAAAAAGAAATCAGCCGCAAGCATAATGATTAAAAATGCCTGAGGTAAAGTGATTGTGCCGTTTTTCACTTGAATTATTGCAATTACTACACCTACTGCACTTCCTGCATATGCAACAATATCCATAACGCTTACGGAATTGAGTTGCATTGTAAGAACTTTCATAGTAATTCTTCTGAATTCTTCGGCTTTTTCATTCATTTCAACATTCTTGCGTTCATCCGCCTGATAAACTTTGAGTGTTGTTAAGCCTTGAATATTTTCAAGGAAAGTATCGCCGAGGTTTGTGTATACTCCCCAATATTTGCTGAGAAGTCTTTTTGCGATTTTTTGAACTGCAACAATAGAAAGCGGAATAAGCGGTACACAAATAAGAAGTACCACCGACGCTTTCCAGCTTACGAACACAAGCACGGCAAAAAGCGTTATCGGTGCAAGCATTGCAAAGAAAAACTGCGGTAAATACTTACCGAAATAAAGTTCAAGCTGGTCTACACCCTCAACAAAAACCTGAAGCACCTCTGATGTTGATACCTTTTCACTGTAAGATGCTCCCATCCGTGTAAGCTTTTTATACATTTTTTGTCTAAGCACTTTTTTTACTTCGCTTGAAGCGAAAAACGCTGTCTGAGAACTTGCGTATCCGCAAAGATAGCGCACAAGCATAACCGCCGCAATTGCGCCCAAATAAGGCAAAAGTCCTTTAAAATCAAACGCTTTACCGTCGAGAATTTGCGCAAGTAGATTTGAAAGAATGAAAATCATAACGATGTTTGCAACCGTTTTCAACCACTGCGCAAGAACTGTTAGGGCAATGTACTTCTTTGAAGAAGGCACTTGCTCTATAAGTCTTGTTTTAATCATTTCTTTTCTTCTCCCTCAATTAAGTTATTTATCCAAAAATTCATTTGCGAGGCGGTAATCGCCTTGCCGTGATATTTTACCGTTTTCCATAATCAGCACTCTGTCTGCAAGAGCACCGGCACATCGTTTATCGTGTGTTACGGTAACAATTGCCGTGCCGAGGTTCTTGTTTATTTTATTTACGGTTTCAACCGTTTTGCAAAGGTTTTCGTAATCCTGACCCACCGTCGGCTCGTCAAGAAACAGCACTGTCGGCTCGCTTGCACAGACGGCAGCAATGGAGGCACGCCGTTTTTGCCCTTCGGAAAGTGATTGCGGATGCCTCTGCTCAAGTCCCGAAAGTCCAACGGCATTTATCATTTCCATTGCCGTTTCCTCGCTTTTTGCCTTAAAGGAAATCTCGCTTAAAAGCGTTGGCATAAAGAGTTGATATGTAGGATTTTGATAAACATATCCCACCTTTGAAAACCATTTGCTGTTTGCTTTTTTGCTTTTTGTTATTGTTTGGCTCAGCGCACCGTCATTCGGCTTATTCAGCCTTGCAAGCATGCGCATAAGGGTGGTTTTTCCGCATCCGTTTTCACCGAGCAAAACTATTCGTTCGCCTGCCCGAATTTCTATATCAAGTCCATCTAAAATATTTCTGTCGCCTGCGGCAAAAAAGAGTTTTTCGCCTTTTATAAGCACTTCGCCGGGCAAAGAGCCGTCGGCATGTGGAATTGTTTTTATTCCGCTGTTCAAGTCGTTTATGTCCGTGCTTGTAAAAAGCTGCTTGTTTTCGATTCGCATAACTTTATCTATGTAGTTTTTCACAACATCAAGCCTGTGCTCAACTATTAAAACGGCATATCCGCTGTTTGCCAAATTACGAAGTGCTTTCAGCAAAATGTGTGCTGTATGAGTGTCCAAATTTGCAAGCGGTTCGTCAAGAATAATGATTTTTTGCTCCATCGCAAGGGTAGAAGCGGTTATCAAGCGTTGCTTTTGACCACCGGAAAGTGTTTTTGTTTTTGCGTTTTTTTCTATTTGCATAAGCGTTGTGAATCGTTCAATGCGTCTGTCGATTTCTTCGGACGCAATATTAAGATTTTCGCAGCCGAAAGCAATTTCTTCGTTTACTAAATCATAAATAATTTGTTCGTCTGCATTTTGAAGCACAGTGCCGATTAGCTTTGAACGCTCGCTGATTTTCAGCTTTGTAACATCCTTGCCGTCTATTTCCACACTGCCCGAAAATTTGCCCGAATTAACGAACGGAATAACACCGTTTATTATCGAAAGCAGGGTGCTTTTTCCCTCGCCGGAAACGCCCGACAAAAGCACGGTTTCGCCGTATTCCACGGTGAGGTTTATATTTTCAATCACATTTTCTTTAGCACCGTCATATTTAAAAGAAACTTCTTTCAGTCTTATCGCTATGCCCATATCATAACACCTCCGCCTGCACAAAGCACAATAACACAGGCAAGAAATACGAAATCCCTTGCTTTTATTTTTATTACTTTATATACCGAGCTTGTACTGTCATCAAGTGTAAATGCCCTTGTTTCAAGCGAAAGGGAAAGAGTATCCGATATTCCGACGATTCGCATAACGAGCGGAATAATAAACGCACGGTAAATGCAACTCGGTCGGTACCAATTCATATTTGCACCTCTGACCTTCATCGCCTCCCAAATCTGCTTTATTTCGCCCACTAAAACCGGAATAAATTTAAGTGTTACAAGCATGCCGAGCGTTATAACTCTCGGGCATTTCAGCTTTGCAAGACAGCGTGTTAGATCGCAGGGTGATGTGCTTACCATCGGCACGGCACACAATCCCAAGAGAATCATTCTTAAAAGTGTTTGCCAAAATGCGTCCAAACTTCTGTTTGTCAAAAATGACAAATCGCCTATAATAAGTCCGCAAATCGCCATTGCAACGGTCATTTTCCATGCGCTTTTAAAAAGACCGAATGCCGAGTAAAGCACAAAAATTGCCGTGGCAAAAGCAAAAGCCAAAAGATTTTTGGAAAAAAGCATTCCGAATATCAGCACTATTACGGAAACTGAAAATGAAATCAGCGGATAAAAAGGCTTTTTAACCTCAAATGTTTCAAGCATTGTCATCTTCTCCGTACGGTTTTAATTTGCCTGCCTTTTGAAGTTCTGCGGCGATTTTCATTCCGATTGCCGCACCCAAAAATGCCAATGCAATTGTGCCGATTGATGTTAAAACAGAAATTTTCGGATTTGCTGTAAGCTGAGCGTAACTTTGCCCATTGAGCCAAAGGCTGAACAGAACCGAAATCGGAAGTGAAAACGGCATATATATTCCCGTTGTAATGAAAACGGAAACTTTCTTTTGATAGCCTTTGAAAATCAAAAGCATAATCAATTCCGCTATGATTGCGGAAACAAAATTGTTAAAAAACATAACCGTCGAAAAGAAAATCAGCGGTGCGCCCGAAAAAAGTCCGATAATAGTGAGAGCACCCGGCTTTCTTACTTTCATAAGTCCGATTGCTACGAAAATCGAATAAATAGGTGCGGCTGCCATGTTACGCAGTCCGAAAACGGTGGTGTGCATAACAAGCGGCATCGTTATTCCGCCGCATAATGTCATCGCTGCGGATAAGACAGCCAAAAACACAAAATCCTTAACTTGAAATTTCTTAAATATTTTTTTCATACTTCGCCCCAATCAGTCATGTTTATTTTTCTTGATAACAGCGGTAATTACAAGCACAAATGCAACCGCACCCACTGCGCCGCAGGCAATGGCGATCGGAACTTTCTTATTCTTAACCGTTTCCTCTTTAGGCTCGGTAACGGTTGGTGCTGTTGTAGTAGTTGTTGTTGTCGTTGTGGTGGTAGTGGCTTTTTTGGTGGTTGTTTCCTTTTTTACATCTCTGATTTTTTTTGCACTGTCATAATCTATTTTAATTCTTGCAGAAGGTGATAAAGGCATAGCCGAAGCGGCAAATTTTACGCCGACAAATTCATTGTCGCTCTTAATCGGAAATTCAAAAGCCGCTTCATATTCAGTGCCGTCAATTTCAACATTATTCTTTTGCTCAACTTCTACTGTGTCGCCATCAACAGAGCCGTCCTTATAATACCAAAATTGCATATCGCTTGTTGTTTCGGCAGGAGCTATTGTAAGCGTTTTTTCATCACCGTCAACTGTAAGAAGTGCGGTGTGAACAATATAGCTGTCACCCATAGATGTTCTTTCTTTTTCTGCGTGCCACATTTCAATTGGCACTTCGTAAACGCCGTCCTTGCTCGGACCCATTGCAAACGCACAGAATGAAGTGCAGGTAAGTGCAAGTGCAAAAACTATTGCTGTCAATGAAATCGATAATTTTTTTAACATATTTGTCCTCCGTATCTTGTTAGTCATTCCTAACTTGATATTAAAATTATTAGTTAGCATAAGCTAACCGCAGTTATTTTATCAAATGACAAATAAAAAGTCAACATTTAAAATTATAAAATAAGTAAAATTTGGCGCATTGCACCGCCTGCACTTGATAGACAGTTTGAACAATAAGTAAATTTTAAAAGCCCCCTATTTAAGCCATTTTCGAGACTCGAAAATTTTGCATAGTGGTCGTTCAAGCATATTCAAAACATAAAATTAACGAAAAAAGGTCTACATACCCATAAGAAAAAGCGTTGAAGAAAGCAAAATCTTCAACGCTTTTGTGTTATTAACACCGATAATCAGTCAACGCCAAATTACTATTTATCTGCAGTCCATTTTAAGTTTAGTTCCGCCATAATTGTCATCTCCGCTAATTAGTCTTGATAGATAATTGCAGAACCCTCCATTGCTGCAAATTTAACTGTAATATTAGAATATTCCTGAGTAAATCTAGAAATATAAGAATAATACTCCGTTATATCGCAGGAACGAACTGTAAATATTCTATAAAATTCATTTGTATCAAAACCATTTTTTATTTCGGCACAACCAATAATGCCATCTTCATCTGTTCCCTTTTTCCTGATAAATATTTTTTTGAACCTAAAGTCAAAACTATATATATCGTCATTCGGTTTAATAATTAAAGGAAGTACTTTTATTTCAGTTGGTAATTCACTTATATCATTATCTACATCTATAAAAAATGATATATAATCATATTGAATACCTTTTTTTAGCTGTTTTGCTACAGATTTAAAACTGATATTATGAATTCTCTGACTGTTGTCAACGCAATTAGGTAATTGATTCTGTACTTCAGTTAAAATTGTTTCAACTGTATCGTTAATATATTTATTAGCTTTTTTCACAATGGTAATTGCATCTTGTGCTGGATATGTGATTCCATTTTTGATAAATTCTTGAATAAGGAATTCATTATTATTTCCAAACATAAAGCTACTCTTTACAGTTACAAGTACAGTTTTTATATGTTTAATATAATTGTCAAAGGCTCGAATATATTTAAATAAATTGTCATTCTTATTTGAATCTAACAATGATTTTAATGTAATAAAATTGGAATAATTTGCTATTTTATTACTAACATCATTTATTATTGTAGCATCATCAACCGCAACAGAACTATCTCCTAAAAGAGCTGCATTAATTATTTGGAAAAGAATATCCGAACACATTCTTGCATAATGGAAAAATTCCATTGTTGTTTTTTGTAGGAAAAGACCATCATTAATAGTTAATCCTGCAATATCAAGGTCTGTACAGTATAAATCACTTTCACAAACAGATGCCTTTCCTGTTTCTTCAGCTTTTCGCAGTATTTCCTGTTCTTTTTCTTCCAATTTAATTCCACGTTGAGTATATACTTTGTCCAAAAGCTCACATGACATATTCATATATGTAAGCATTTCTCCTAAACTATTTACATATTGCCAAGTATCATAAACTTTTTGTTGTGCCAATTCTTTTTGGAATTTTTTCCAGTCAAATCCCATAGTTTCACTCTCCTGTATTATTGCTAAAATCTGTATTTTTTTCCAGCGGCGGACTGGATTTTTTCGTATCGACTTTTTCTCCATCATCAAGGCTAATGTCTATATGTGAAGGAGACAAATGAGCGATTTTAGCATCATAGTTTTAGGTTTCTTTAATTTGTTTCCGAGCTTTTCCTTTTACTTTGTAGCATTGAAATTTTCCTTGTGTTTTGCTATAAAAGCAGCTTTCATATTTACACACATTTTATCACATAGTATGGATAGTTACAATAAATTTAATACCTAAATCAAATTTTATAATCATAACCACCCGTTTAACGGGTGGTTTGAACAATGGCTATATATGTATCAAAGTATAAAAATAAAACAAATCACACTTCGTTTTCTTTTACTCCAAACTTTGCCTTGAAGTCTTCGTAGCTTTTAACCCAATTAAACTTCACCAAATCAGACACAGCTTTGAAATGAAGCTGACCGCATTTGATTTTATTAACTTCAACTTGTGTTAAAGCATCGTGGTCCTTGTTGATTTTGGTTTCAACAATAAAATAAATGCCGAGTTCAGGCTTTTCAACACCGTCTTTGCGGCAAATTATTGCCCAGTCAGGAGAATAATTGCCATACGGGGTATCAATTACAAAACCGCCCTTTTTAAGTTTTGTAAACATCAAAATATTTTCGTTGCTTTCAAGCTTATCGGCAAACTCCTTTTCGCCTTCGCTGTCCATCTTGTAATATTCATTGATTGCAGCTTTGCGATTTGGATTTGAATGGAACACTCTCCACTCTTTTTCAAAATCCTGTTCTGTAATCGTGTCAAGTTCAAAAATGTTGCCTGAATCGGTTTCGTAACCGTCAACCACTTCATAATGAGTGATTTTTTGAGCAGAAATGCTCTTGAACACTTCTTTGATTTTATCTGTTGCTTTTTCAAGTATATCCTGATCGTTGAGCAGTTCTCTTTTGAATATACCCTTTAAGATTTTGAATATTGCAAGTCTTGGCAACATGGTTTGGCTCATTATGTAATTTACAATTTCAAAATCTGACTTCTTTTCTGCATCGCCAATCTTTACTTCAGTTCTGTCCTTGTTTGCATCGTGAGAGAGCTTGAATTGCGCTGCATCATCAAATTTTCCGTGAGATTCTTCAATCATATATGTGTTTGTAACATGCTGATATTCAAGCAGTTCATTCACTTCCTTGCAACAAGAACGAATGAACTCTTCATTATCTATATTAGTTACATAAATTGTTTTCTTTTGAAGAATAGCACACAAATTTGCATAAACGCTTTTGAATTCGTCTTCGGTAACAAATGCTCTGATTTTGTTTTCATAAGGTTCATTGTCGCCGTTTGTAATTTCAACCTTGCGACTGCCTTTTTTAGTCATCAATTTCACAAATTCTTTTTTGATAAGTTCTGTATGTTCGGCTAAGCGTTCGTCGCTGAATGTAAGCTTGTCCAAAAGTTTTGCGGTTTGCTCCGGCGTATTTTTAATAACATTATCTTTATTGCAAACACCGTTTTGTATCAATTCCGTTTTTAGCGAATCAACAAGTTCGGCAGTAACCAACGCTTTTGGAACACCTGCATTTTTCAAAGTTGAAATAAGAATATCGGCAGTAATTTCATTTTTGTTAAAGTTCATACTGTCGTTAAAATCTTTTTGAAGAACTTCGGCGAAATGGTCGTAATAATCATTTGCAATAACAGTAAGTTCGTTAAGATTGCTGTCAATACATCTGTTGCCGGTAATGTCAACAGGCAGTCTTAAACCACGACCGATTTCTTGCTTTTTGGCAATGTCTGAACCGCTCGCTTTTAATGTGCAAAGAGTGAATACATTAGGATTGTCCCATCCTTCACGCAACGCCGAATGCGAAAAGATAAACGCAAGAGGCTCATTAAATGAAATAAGCTCGTCTTTCTTTTCAAGGATAAGTTCAACGCCTCGGTCAATGTCTTCCTGCGATTTTGCATTCAGCTTTACATCCTCGTCATTCACATTGGAATTCCAGCCTGCAACATCAACAGCGTTGTTCTTTTTGTCCACTGCAAAATAACCCTCACGAACCTGCTGCACATTTTCGTAATCAGGGAAATATTCTTTATACTTTTCAAATTGACCTTTATAAGCCTTAATTGCCTTTTGGTATTCTTCATCAAATATGCGAAGATACTCGCCTCTGCCGTCAGGCGCATCATTGTCACGAACCTTGGCAACAGAATCAATGAAGAACAAAGACAAGGCTTTTATTTTTTTACCCTTGCGAAGCAACTCAAACTGCTTGTCAAAATGACTGCGAATTGCAAGTTTGATTTGAATTCTCACCGTTTCGTTCGGTTCAAATTCATAATTGCTTTGACCTTGTTCCAAGTAAATATCTTCATCGGGTGCAGAAATATAAAGCGGTTGCAACTTGTGCGGTTGAGATGCAACAAATATATTTTTGTATTGCGATAATCCGCCTGATAATTCTTCAAGCGACGCACCTGCAAGAACATCAAAAGACTTGAATCTGATTTTACCGCCTTGGTCTTGGCTGAATATTTCAATTCTTGCTCTTAAATCTTTTGTGAAAGATTTATAGCGAATATACGGGTAGCTCTTTGGTATTTCGCTGTGAACGGTCTTAACCGTAATCTTTTTTACAAGATTTTGTTGATATGCAGCGTAAGAATCAAGCTTGTAAATTTGGTTATACAGTTTTTTATGAGTCGCTGAATAGCGAAGAACGAACAAAGGCTCAATATCTTCAATAGCTTCAAGCGATTTTGATTTTTTCTTGCCACCCTCGATTTTTTGCGGTTCGTCAATAATCACAATCGGTCGGATATATTTAATATCATCCCAAATAATCTGACCGTATTCATCCTCTTGGCGAATCTTGTTTTTGCTCTTGTTGAACGCTTGAATGTTCATAACACAAATACTTAAATCATTGCTTTCAACAAGCTTGGAACTGACTTCCTTTGGGTTATTTGTGTTATAAATAAAACTGTATTTAGACAAATCCACACCGTAAAGAGCCTTGAAATGTTCCGTAAGCTGTTCAATAGATTTTTCAACACCCTTGCGAATTGCCACAGTCGGAACAACAATCATAAACTTTTTAAGGTCGTATTGCTTATAGAGTTCCAAAATTGTGCGAAGATAAACATAGGTTTTGCCTGTGCCGGTTTCCATTTCAATGGTGAAGTTGTTGCCGGCTGTTACGCTTTCGTCAGCAAATAAGTCGTTGTCAAGCTGAACATAACGCATATTTTCAAGTAACTTACTGCCAAGCACAAGGTTTCTATTGCGAACAGGATCGCCCTCGAGCCTCTTACGGGAATAGTGATAAATCGAACTTGCGTCTGTCGTCGGCAAACCCTTAAACAAATTTACGGTTGAACGGATTGCCCTAAGCTGATAATCAAGGTCATCACTAAAGTTAAATGTAATTTTATCTGCCATAGCGATTCTCCTTAAATAAACTCAACAGTATATGCTTTCTTTGTTGCACCTGCGTGTTTTTCCACCATAGCTTTTAACCTGCGGAATGCGTTTGTCTTAAGGTCAATATCATCTTTGAATGCACTGTCACGGAAAATATACTTAAACGGTGTTGGATCAAGAGAAGCAAGCTTGTCTATCATATCGTTTGTCACCTGCGTTTCAAGGCAAATGAGATAGCTATCGGCATAAAGATATGTACGAGAGCCGATTTCATCAAGAACTTTGATCTTTGAGGACAACGGAATATTCTTTTGACGGAGCATAATTTCGTATACAACATCAATATCCTTTGTACCCTGCTTAAAGTCGATTTGATCAGGGGTATCGCTTAGGCTGTCAAAATCAATTTGTTCATCTTTTAATTCAAGTTCATTCCATTTGATGTTTGTATCTGCAATTTCAAACGCCTTAAAGCCAATGTCTATATCCGCATCCGGATGTTCTGCCTTGATTTTATCACCTGCACGGCGTATACGCTCTTCGCCGATTTCGCAAATAGTATTATAACCCGCTTTGTGTGCCTCGCTTTTTTCGTCGGTTTTTTCTTCAAGCTGAACCATAATGAACTTACGATTACCGCCATCCTCTGCATTTAGTTGCATAACTGCGTGAGCAGTTGTGGCAGAGCCGGAGAAAAAGTCAAGAATAATATCATCTTTAGATGTAACAAAATCAACTATGTGGCTTATAACATTATGTGGTTTCGGATTTTCAAAAATTTTCTTACCATCAAAAATATCTGATAACATTTTCGTTTCAGCTCTATTGTCTTCGTATATTACGCTTTTTAATTGCTCTTTGGCAGTAAAAAGTCGTTTCTTTATGTGCGGTTGTGAATTGTGATCGTTTCCCCAATGAATCTCTCCGCTTTTTGCATAGTCCAAGAATGTACTTTCTGCCCATCTCCAACCATTTTGTGGTTTTGGACAAGGCATTCTAGTCACAGGATGCAAAATGTCATATGTATAACCACCTGGATGAGGGTTAGATGAATTTGAAGAAGAACTATAAACGCCTTTTTCATCAACGCAATTATAGTGTTGTACTTGAGGAAGTAATTTTCTGTTATCTTTTATCCATGCACGAAGTTGTTGCTGGATTTGAACAGTGTCCGAAGTATTTTTCTTTATTTTTTCATATTGATTTTGTATTAGTTTTGCAGATTGACTAGTTCTATACCAAGCTGATTGTACATTAAAATCTTTACAGTAACAAATCATGTATTCGTGTTCTTGGTTTATTTGAGTAGGATTATTATCTGTTGCTGTTTGTAGAATGATTGTACCCAAACAATTCTTTTCTGAAAACACTTCATTACATAATTCAATAAGATTTTTATATTCATTACCATCAATCGAAATAAAAATAACACCGTCATCTGTCAACAAATCTTTTGCCAACTTCAAACGAGGATATATCATATTGCACCAATTTGCATGAAATCTATTGCCTGAAACATTCTTTGTATATCGTTCGCCTAATTCGTCAACAACACCCTCGGCAATATCGCTTTCCTCTTGCGACATGGAATAATCATCATTATAGACAAAATCGTTGCCTGTGTTATATGGAGGGTCAATATAAATCATCTTGATGGAATTATAATAATTCTGTCTTAAAAGTTTAAGAGCCTCAAGGTTATCGCCCTCGATATAGATATTTTCGGTTGTGTCGGCATTTTTACTTTTTTCAGGGCAGAATTTCAATGTTTTACCAAAAACATCCTGCTGTGCAATCTTTTTTGCATTTTGCTTGCCGGACCAAGTAAACTCGTACTTTTCCTTGCCAACCTCTTCAAATGTGCCCAATTCCTCTTTAAGAGCATCAATATCAAGCTGACCGTCCTTAACTGCAGACGGAAAAAGCTGTGCAAGCTTTTTAATATTATCGCTTACGACATCATTTATTTCTTGAGGTACATTTTTATATTCTCCCATACTTATGCCTCCTACTTTTCCTGCAAAAAATTATTAAGTATCTCAATATTCTGTTTAATTTTTATGTTATAAGGCAATTTCTCTGCCTGCGTTGTTGATTTTGACAGCATATATTTTTGGCTGACCAAATCTTTATAAGCCGAATAAAGTGCAACCGTTTTATCAGCGTCATACCACAATTTTGTATTTAGCAGTTCAAACGCTTTTTGATACGCCGTGTCATTATGCACAACATAAGCCTTAACAAACATTTCGTTATAAAAGCTCAGTTTATTAACCTTGCATCTTATATTTTCATATGCTATTGCGCTAAGCAAAACGTCCTTTTGACTGCTTGGCAAAACTCGGCTAAAAGGTTTTGTAATAAAAGCATATTCAACAACGATTTCGTTTTCGTCCTGCCTATTAAGTCTTTTCAGACCAAAAGAATAGCTTTCGCTCACTGCGTCATAAAAATGAATCACGCAAGGCGACTTAATAACAGCTTGATAAATATTTGCAACAAACGGTGCGTCCTTCATATTGCCTATTTCAATATCAAAAAACTGTATAACCTCGCATCTATTGTTTTCATCAACAAAGCTTGGTATTTTTTGACCTGCAATTTGATGCGTAATGATTACAGACCTAATACTGTTTCGTATTTTTCTTTTTTGTTCCGGTTTAAGAAATTTCGGTATAAATTCCTTTATCGGAATTTTACTGTTCACTTTATATTCGTCGGGTATATTTATATTCATGATTCAACCACCAAAAAGGAAATCAGTTCAAAATCGTCTGCTGTTTCGTCGGCAAATGAATTATTAAAGCCCGAAAAATCAAATACGGTTTGAACAGCCTGCTTTTCCTCTTCCCCTTGAATTGAACGAATACCCTTATTGAGCAAACCGGAATAAAAGCTCATTTCCTTTGCATTATTTGTACGCTTAAAGAACTTTTCAAACAAAGCCATATTGGGTTCCTTTTTGCCGTAGCAAAGTTTTCTGAAAAGTTTCAAGGTCATTCTTGATTGCAAGTTGGTATACAAAATTTCTCCGTTATTTTTAACATAAATAAGATAAAACGGATAAATAGAACTGTCCGACTTTGGCTTTTCTTTCTCGTTCCTATGCTTAAAACAGAACAGAGCGCCTGCATCTTCACCGTCGGTAACGGAATAAATACCTCTCGGCATAGCCTTAAGCGTTTTATTTGAATTTACAAAATCTGAAAGCTCATACAGGTATTCGTTTTGATTCAGGTCGGTCAACGAAATACTGTCGCTTGCATCATCAATATCAATTACTTCATTTTGAATCTTGATAAGTTGTTCCGTACGGAATGCAAAATCGTTCATTTCAGGATTTAGGAGATCATCTTCACCTGTTGAAACAAGGTTAGAAAGCACCATTTTACCTTTTACTCTACGTTCAAGATTCAGGTAATCGTTTAGCTGCATTTCCGGGAAGAAGTTGATAAGTTGAATACATTTATTGGTACTTCCGATTCTGTCAATTCTGCCGAAACGCTGAATAAGTGACACCGGATTCCACTGAACATCATAATTGATTACTGTATCGCAATCCTGCAAATTCTGACCTTCCGAAATACAATCCGTACCGATAAGCACATCAATCTGCTCCCTTTCAGAAATCTGCTTTTTCATTTTTGACATTGGTGAAAATGCACAAAGCACGGAATTGAAGTCGCTTTCAACATTTGGATTATTTAACCTAACGCCTTTACCGGTTACGCTTGCACAGTAAATGCCTTTTTCTCGCAATTTTTCGCCGAGAGTTGAATAAATATAATTTGCCGTATCCGCAAATGCTGTAAAAATCAACACCTTTTTATTGCCTGCGTTATAAGGAGTCGTATTTATTTTTTCTACCACAAGCTCTTCAAGTTCTTTAATTTTCGCATCCCTGTGTTCTTTCAAAATGGTCTGAGCCTGATCAAGAATGTTGTTGATAATAAATCTATCCTCGTACAAATCGTTTATGTAATCTTCAACACGAAGGTGCTTGATATTGATTTCGTATTTACTGCTTTCTAAAACTAATTCGTCATCCTCATACTCATAGTCTTGCTGTGTAACAGTTGTACCTTTATTTAGATTTTCAATCGTTTTGTCAATATTTTCGAGTAGCCTGTGCAAAGTTTCTTCAAATGAATAAACCGAACTTTCAAGGCGCTTAAAGAGATTAAATCTATGCAGGACAATCATACCCTTTGATTGGATAGAAAAGTCCATATTACCTCCACGCTTACCTTTTAGATTATATTTTTCAATATATTCCCTCATAAACTCAGGCTTTACATATCGCATAGGTGTGTAGACACTCAAATTCAGCAATTCCAAAAGTTCATTTGTCTTTTGGAATGTAAGCAGTTGGTTTTGCGTGTCAATATTGTTATGCATTGTGATAGGTTTATTCTTTTCGGGGAATGTTCCGACATCACCGTTAGCATAATAGTTCATAATATGCTTTCTGCTTCGTGAAATAGTCATAATTTCAAGAAGCTTATAAAAGTCTGACGGCAAGTCGTCAAGCAATTCATCTTTTGTATGATTTTGTTTCTTTTCCCAAGTGTTTATTACCTGTGATGATTTTCTTAAAAGATTTTCAACACTTGAAATGCCTTCGTCTTCAAAAGCGTAATCTTCGTCACGAGTAATAATACTTATTTGATTTTTCAAATCAATAAGGCTGTTATTTACAGGCGTAGCAGAAAGAAGCAAAACCTTTGTGTTGTTATTTCCGTGTTTGATAACATCCTGCATAAGACGAGCATATCGTGTCATCACAAGTTGATCATTTTCGTCATATCTGTCGTTTCTGTTTCTGAAATTATGCGACTCATCAATAACAACGAGATCGTAAAGTCCCCAATCAAATTTCTTTAAATCCTGACCGGAGCGTGACATACCTTTGTACCTTGACAAATCGGTATGAAACATAATTCTATAATTGAAAGATTCATGCAAAAATGAATCCTTATAATCACCTCTAAAGGAATTCCAGTTGTCATAAAGCTTGGCAGGAGTCAGCACAAGCACCCTATCCATAGCAATTTCAAAATACTTAATTACGGCAAGAGCCTCAAATGTTTTACCAAGACCGACAGAATCTGCAATAATACAACCTCTGTATTTTTGAAGCTTTCTGATAGCCGACACAACGCAATCCTTTTGAAAGTCATACAAAGCATTCCATATTTCAGTTTTCTTGAATTTATCGCTGTCCCGTTCAAAGCGTTCAACACCTTGGTCAAGCTGATTACCGAACAATTCATTAAGAGTAAAGTAATAAAGCAGTTCAGGCGAGTGTTCTTTATATACAAAATGCAAACTTTCTAAAAGTTGTTCTTTATAAGAAACGGTAAACTGTTCGTTGTACCAAAGCTGATTGAACATTTCGCTGCATCTTGCAATTTGCTCTTTACCTGTTTCGTCATTATCGGTAACAATAGCATCAAAATTTGCAGCAAATACAGATGAATTCCTTTTATCCGGCATTTCAAGTGAACTTTGACCTGTAAACATAAAATTATCATCAATACAAATCAAATTGCTTTTTACAGAGCAAGCATTTGTCACACGCTTCACATTTACATGCTTTTTTATAAAATTATGCATCGCCTTGGCTTGATAAAAATGTTGCAGCTTATTCTTTTCCGTTATGTCATAAGAATTGAACAATACATCGTTAATGTTGATTTCAAATTCTCTTGATACTTCTTCACCTTTTGGCAAGTATCTGCTATCTCTGATTATGAAATTGATTTCTTTTACATTGCGTAGGTTTTGTTCCAAAAGCGCAAAAACAGACACTGTTAATTTATCGTTGATGATATTTATAACAGCGTCTGTTTTGTTTTTTAATGTCTTGTTAATTCCTTCAATTATATCTTGCGATGATACAAAAGAAACATTCATAATATTCTCCGCCTACATACAAATAATAAACACAGCATTTCTCGGAATAGACAGTTCCAAGAAATGCTGTGCGATTAAATCTTAACAAGATTATTTAACTTATTCATTTGTTTTTTCTTCTGCGTGAGCGATGAATGAACATACAAATTCATCGTAGTTGAAACATTAGCGTGACCGAGAATTTCGCTTAGAGTTTTATAATCCATACCAAGTTCGATACAGCGTGTTGCAAATGAATGGCGAAGAGCATGGAAGTTTATTTTGTCAATTTTGCAATCTGAAAGACATTTGTTAAAAATATTTTGCGCTTGCCGTGGTTCAATAAATTTATCTTCAAGACCTGTAAGCAAATATGAATTTTCATTTTTGGGATTGAACGATTTTAAGATAGATACAAGAAATTTCGGTATCGGTATCATTCGGTTTGAGTTTGTGGTTTTAGGCGGAGTGATGATAATTTTTGTTTTGCAAATCTCGTCACTACACTGTACTCTTTGCATTGTTTTGTTGATACTGACAATGCCGTTAAACAAATCAATATCGCCCCATTTCAACGCACAAAGTTCGCCGCATCTTATACCGGTGTATAATGCAAAAAGTATGGCAAGTTTGGTTAAATCAATATTTTTTGTAAGATAAGCCGTTAATAGTTTTTGCTCTTTTTGAGTTAATATTTTCAATTCATTCTTTTGCTTTTTAGGAAAAGTAATTTTGATATGCTCAACGCATTTATAGTCGTTGTCATAAGCGAAAGAGAGGATGCTGTTTATGACAGAAATATATGTTTTAATCGTTGTAATTGACATTGCATTACAAATCAAAATTTGATTGACTGTTTGCTGAATGAACTTGCTGTTGATCTTTTCAAGCGAGCAATCGCAAATTATTTTGTCCATATTTTTCGAGATGAAAAGATACTTTGTATAAGTCGATTCTTTCCAAAAAAGTTTGTTGTCCTCAAGCCAAAGCGCCGATACATTTTTAAAACTGCTATCCATATTGCAACTCCTAATCCAAAAAATTGTACAGTCGTCTTCTGAAATTCAAATTTATTTGACTGTGATACATTAATATAATATAATAATAGTGTTAAGGATTTCTTGGAACTGTCTATTCCGAGAAATCTTTTTATATTACATTGTGTTGCATATTAACTTGAAAAAATAAAAGTTGCAAGTATAAAAAGAGGTTTGTCCTACATTTTGGGGCGAACCTCTTTTGCGTAAAATAATTTATAATTTTTTTCTCAAAACACATCAACAAAACCGAGTTTTTTCTCCGTATTATAGAGGGGTATTTTTTTGTTTTGGTGAAATCAAATGTAAACAAGGTGTAAAGAATTTTGCAAAACACCCGAACAAAACGGGAATTTTTCTCCGTATAGTAGAGGGAGTTTTTTCTAAGCACTTTTTCTTTTTGGTTTTCACTTTATAAAAATATTCTCTCGAATAATTTTAAAGGAGGTTTTCGTATGCGTAAAAATTGCAGCGGTCAATTTTTTCTTTTGCCGAACAGAATTTTTGATGAACGGTTATCGCCCAACGAGTTCATCGTTTATTCTTTTCTTGTTCGGGCAAAGGACTCGGCTGGGCAAAGTTTTTGTTCGGTGCCTATGATTGCAAAAAGCTGTTCGATGTGTGCTTCCACTTGCAGAAAAGTTTTGCATTCGCTGGAAAACAGTGGTTACATAACGATCTCAAAACGGTTTATCGGCGGCGAGCAAAAGAGCAATCTATACACGGTCAACAAGATTTAATGCACCGTGCTTTAGGATTTATCGACAAAGAATATGAAAGGCTTTGATTTTGAAAATTTATGATTTTTAAAACGAAAATTGATGGCTTTTGAGTGGATTTTTGAGCAGATTTCAAGCCGTCGATTTTAAAGCAGGATAAAGGGGTATGATTTTCGGGCTTTGAAATGCCCGAAAACGCCGTCCGGCAAGGCCTGTCGGCTTTTCGATTCGTAATACTTTTGCGTATGATTCCAAATTCGTATGCAGTAAGGGGTGTTTTTCGCAGAAAATCAAGGCTTTTGCGTATTCACTTGAGTGTTGCGGTATGATGATTAAAAATCAAGCTATTTTGACAACGCTGTAAGCAAAAATTGACGAGTTTGCTCATAAATAGAGTAACTCGTCGGACTAAAACTAAAAACGGCTTGTGGGCGATTTGTAACGACTTTTTGAAGCTAAAACAACAAAAGCAGACACACAATCTTTGGTCTGGATATTGAAAAAGGTTTGTGATATTGTGTGTGCGAAAGGAGTGATAAAATGCAAAAACAACTGCTGACAA